>Ga0105164_10002100_pt1 | contig 12441 bp, 15 predicted proteins | sample VDWuncwatermetaG_FD_89674 | JGI IMG/M metagenome (GOLD analysis project Ga0105164, IMG submission 89674) | Wastewater microbial communities from Netherlands to study Microbial Dark Matter (Phase II) - VDW unchlorinated drinking water | ecosystem: Environmental > Aquatic > Freshwater > Drinking...
ATGGAAAGCAGGTTCAATTCTGCGTGGCGCAACAGCCGGGGTGAGTGGCAAGACAGGCAACGATTCTCCGACCCTTGCGTGTCAGCAAGGCAGTCACGGCAAAAGCCGGGCAGGGTCCTTTGGGTTGCCTCCATCGTGCCAGCCTAACATGGATCGCAGACCATGATCACGCCGTCAAATGCCCGAAAGCAATTTTTGAATGTGCGGCAATGCTTCATCCCAGCGCCCGGTTCGCAGCGAGACAAAATCAAGATGCGTGTGCCGCGCAAAGCGTTCATCCTGGATGAAGTGAATGAGATGGACGTCTGGTGCATGGTCGCGCGCTGATCGCATGAAGCCGGGGCTGTCATCGATGAAGACCACGGCTTTATTGGTCGTTTTGGCCAAATGCTGGATGGCCGGTCCCTTTGGCCCGGAATTTGTGACCACTGGAAAATGCAGGCCATGGGAGCGCAGGTTATTGATGCGTTTGTCACGGGCATGGTGTGGCAAATTGGTAAGCATGACGACAGTGCATTGGCGGGCCAGAGTTTGAAGAGATACGATTGCGCCGTCGATGACGCCAAGTTCCAGCGTGTGGTCGTGGAAGAAATCATCAATGAGGCGCGCCACAACATCGTCGGCCACGGGTTCATTGATCTCCGTCCGCCGGACATTTCCGTTGAGTGCAAAACTTGATGTGTCCAGCCACATCTGTCTTTGGGCGAGGTAGCTCTCGAGCGCCGAGGTGAAGTGCACGACAACTTCATCCACATCGCAAATGACCAAAGGCTTCTGGCTGTCTATCGCAAGCTCCGCAAGCTGCTGTCGGGTCAAGTCGGAGATCATTGCGCGAACCCCGGCAGATAAGCCCGAAGTTGCACAATTTTTTTTGGCTGCAACCCTTCGTTGGCAGCGAAGGCCAGGAGCAGGGACTCATCTGAAAGTGCGAAATCCAGGACTCCGGCCTGGAAAGTCTCGCTGTCAGCCGCCTCCTTAACATCTCCCAAAGACATGCCGGATAGTGCCAGGAAGCGCTCGAGACGCGCATCATCATCAGCCAAATACCTGAGTAATTTCAGTGCAATACATGAAGCATCATGCCTGTTCATAGGTGCAGCTTTAACCAAGACCTTCTCCTCTGGTTAACCAGCGTTTTTGGCTGGTGGTGAAGGGTTAAGAGGTTGGTTACGGTCCTAAGCCAAAAGCAAAGCCAAGATAAGGGTAGTGAGCGTTTGCAGCAAAAGGGCTGGAAACAATTGATGGAGCACAGATGGACCAGCTACAGATCTCCTCACAGCCAGGGCCAGGGCCCGTTGGAGTGGTGCCGTCAATGCAAAAGACTGTCTTGGTGGTTGAGGACAATGAACTCAACATGAAGCTGTTCAACGATCTCCTTGAAGCCCACGGCTACAAGGTGGTGCAAACCCGCGACGGGCTGTCTGCTTTGGACATGGCCCGCAAACACATGCCTGACCTCATCCTCATGGACATTCAGTTGCCGGAGGTTTCCGGCATTGAGGTGACAAAATGGCTGAAGGAGGATGACGAACTCCGCGCCATCCCGGTGATTGCCGTGACCGCATTTGCGATGAAGGGCGACGAACAGAAAATCCGGGAGGGTGGCTGTGAGGCCTATATTTCGAAGCCGATCTCGGTCATGAGCTTCCTGCAGACAATTGACGGGTTCCTGAACAAAAAATCATGACAGCCCGCGTTCTCATCGTCGATGACATCATCGCCAATATCAGGCTACTTGAAGCCAAGTTGACGGCTGAGTACTTCGAAGTTGTAACGGCTATGAACGGCCTTGATGCACTGGAGGCAGTTTACAAATCGAGGCCGGACATCGTTCTCCTTGACGTCATGATGCCTGGCATTGATGGTGTCGAAGTCTGCAAACGCATCAAGAGCAACCCTGAAACCCAACACATTCCAGTCATCATGATCACGGCTCTGGACCAGCCAGAAGACCGGGTGAGGGGGCTTGAAGCAGGTGCCGATGATTTTCTGACCAAGCCCGTCAGCGATATATCCCTGTTTTGTCGGATCAAGAGTCTCGTCAGGCTGAAAATGCTGACTGACGAATTGCGCGTCCGGTCACCTTCGGGCGACGGCATCGGCAGGCTCGTGCCTGGCGATGACCAATTGCTCCGCATTCCTGGAAAAGTTTTGCTCATCGATCCGAATATCGGCTCGTCTGATCGCGTAATTTCAATATTGTCGGACAAGCACGATGTCATCCATGCTGTCGATCACACTCAGGCGATGGCTTTGGTCAACGATGCGGAAAAACCATTTGAGCTTGTCGTCGTCTGTTTCGACCCGGAAGCGTTCGACGGACTGAGGCTTTGCTCGCAGCTGCGCTCACTTGACGCGACCCGGCAAACTCCTGTGATGATTGTCGTCAATCCGGATGAGCAGCCGTTGCTCATGCGGGCCCTCGACATGGGGGTGAATGACTATCTGACGCGGCCTTTGGACCGACAAGAGCTGTTGGCCCGTGCCAATACGCAAGTTCGACGGTGGCGTTTCACAGAGCAGTTGCGCGCCAGCGTGAAGGCTTCGATCGAGATGGCCATCACAGATGCCCTGACCGGCCTTTACAACCGCCGTTACCTCGAAACCCACCTGAATCACATGATTGATCACTATGTCAATCGCGGCAAGGTTCTCTCGGTGTTGGCGGTGGATGTGGATTTCTTCAAGATCATCAACGATACGCACGGTCACGACGCCGGAGACAAGGTCCTCCAGGAACTCGCGGGACGGCTGCGTGAACATACCAGGTCAATTGATTTGTGTTGCCGAACTGGCGGAGAGGAATTCATCATTGCCTTGCCAAACACGGACCAGCCAACGGCGGAAAAAATTGCTGAGCGCTTGCGCCGTGCCGTTGCGTCCAAGTCCTTCAATATCGGCACTCCCAATTTCGTTCCTGTCACTGTGTCGGTCGGTCTGTCAACGTTGATTGGAATGGAAGACAACCTTGAGAAATTGCTCAAGCGTGCGGACAGCGCATTGTATCGTGCCAAGCGTGAGGGTCGGAACCGCGTGATCAAAGCTGGACTTGCTGCCTAGCCAATATCGGGCAATTTGCGGCTGTCTGACAATCCGTGTATTCCCCCGCAACAATGGCAACAACAGCAGCACAGCACGACGAAGCCAAACCGCGTGGCCGCGCGGGTGCGACTTTCGCAGGATCAATTTCTTTTGAGAACGTGGGATTTCAGGCTGGGGCTGTCCACGTCCTGACCGACATTTCGCTGACTTTCGAAGCCGGAAAAATATCGTGCCTCCTTGGTCCCTCGGGGTGTGGCAAGACAACTTTGCTGCGCCTCGCCGCAGGTGTGGCCCGCCCGACCCGGGGTCGAATACTGATTGAAGGTCAGGAGGTCGCAGGGCCAACGCGGTTCGTCGCACCCGAAGAGCGCAATGTTGGGCTGATGTTCCAGGATTACGCCCTGTTTCCGCATCTGACAGTATTGCAGAATGTTTGCTTTGGCCTGACCGCACTTTCTGCTGCCGAGGCCAAGGTCGCGGCCCTCAACGCCTTGGAGCGGGTAGGGCTGACGGAAATGGCCAATCGATTCCCCAACCGACTGTCCGGCGGCGAGCAACAGCGTGTCGCGCTGGCTCGTGCCATTGTGCCGCGTCCGCAAGTGATCCTCATGGACGAACCATTTTCAGGGCTTGATCAACGCTTGCGCGAACAAGTCCGGGCTGACACCCTTGCAATCATTCAGGAAACACGGGCAACCGCAGTCTTGGTGACGCATGATCCGATGGAGGCGGCTGAAGTCGCAGACAGGATATTCCTGATGCGCGCGGGAACGCTGGTCCAGCAGGGGTCACCACGCGAACTCTACAATTCTCCTGTCGATCAGGGTGCCGCGGAATTTTTCACCCGTCACAATCAATTGTTTGGGACATGCCGCAATGGCCGGGTCGAAACACCATTAGGCATGATCACCTCAAAAAATGTGCCTGAAGGGTCGGAGGCATCCATTTTGGTCAAGCCGGGAGCGATCGCCCTCGCGAATGCGGGCCAAGGATTCGCTGCGTTTATTCGTGACGTGCGGTTTCTGGGCGACATGCAGCGGCTTAATTTGATTGTCGAAGGACTTGAGGCGCCGATTTTTGCTGAGATTGGCAAGGGTGTGACGGTTATCCCTGGTACGGTTCGCAACTTCACCGTCCGTCCAGCAGGTGTAATTGTCTTTACAAGCTGCTGAAGCAGCCCCACATGACCGGAGCTTGATTGCATTGCAGTGCACTTTGGTTTCTGCAATATTTGGCCAACTTGACAGGGTGGTGGTTTGCCACCCGCTTTAAGGGAGTTTTGTCATGGGTTTCGGTTCGTGGTGGCACTGGGTCATCTTGTTGGTGGTGGTGCTGGTGTTGTTTGGAGGCAAGGGCAAGGTGTCCGACCTGATGGGCGATGTGGCAAAGGGCATCAAGAGCTTCAAAAAGGGCTTGTCCGATGATCCGGCGGACGCCGCAGGGGAAGTGAAGTCCATTGGTGAGCAGGCCGAACAGGCAGTGAAGCCCGCCAGCGATAAAACCAAGTCCTGAGTTAAGCCGCCGGAAACGGCAGGACATCACACATGTTTGACTTCGGCGTCGGCTATTCCGAACTGTTTGTACTCGCACTGGTGGCAATTATTGTCATCGGTCCCAAGGACTTGCCCAAAGTGCTACGCACTTTCGGCCAGTTCATGAACAAGGCCCGGGGCATGGCGCGGGAGTTCCAGGGCCATGTGGACGCCGCCATGAAAGACTCAGGCGTCGCCGCCATCAAGAAAGATATCGATCAGGCCAAGGGAGCCATCACTTCGGTAATGAATACGCCAAACGTCATGTCGCCATTGGACCAGTCCACCAAATCGGCCAGCGCCAAGAGTTTTGAAACCTACTTTGGCGCGACACCCAAAAATGGCGAAACCCTGGTGGCCGGCCAAACTGTGGAGCAGGGTGGTTCTGCCACATGAGCCAACAGGACATTGACGCGTCCGAAGCGCCCCTGATGGATCATCTGATGGAGCTGCGCTCTAGGCTGATGAAGGCGGTTGCCGGATTCGCCATCACCTTCTTGGCCAGCTTCTATTTTTCGTCGGACATATTCCATTTTCTGGTGAAGCCCTTTGAGTGGGGCACGGGTGCTGATGTGGGGCTGATCTCCACCAAGCTGCTCGGCTTCTTTCTGGTGAAATTGAAGATCGCCATGTTCGGGGGCATGTTCATCGCTTTTCCGCTGATTGCTACGCAAATCTACCGCTTCATGGCACCCGGGCTTTACAAGCATGAACGGCAGGCGCTTGCGCCATACCTCGTCGCAACGCCGGTGTTCTTCGTCATGGGCGCCTGCCTGGTCTATTTCTTCCTGCTGCCGGTTGCGATTTCGTTCTTCTACAATCTCGCTGCCGGCGTCGGCACAGTTGAAGGAAGTGACAAGAACCTCGTCCAACTGATGCCCGATGTTGAGGCCTATCTCGATTTTGTGATGATGCTCATTCTGGCATTCGGCCTGGCGTTCCAACTGCCGGTCGTCTTGACCTTGCTCGGCCAGATGGGGGTTGTCACCTCGGAGCAACTTTCCAAAGGGCGGCGTTTTGCCATAGTGGGGGTGTGTGCCGTAGCGGCACTTATTACACCCCCGGATCCGATCTCCATGCTGTCCATGGCCGTGCCGTTGGCGGCACTCTATGAGCTCGCGGTTTTTGCGGTTCGCCTTCTGGAAAAACGCCGTGCCGCAGCCAAGGCCAAGGAAGAGGCCCAGGTAGCAGCACAGGAAGCAGCCCAGAAGTCATCCAAGGAATCTTCCGGAACCGACCTCGCAAAACCCGTTTGAGTGGACGAGGTGCCTTCCCTATAGAGGGCACAATTCCCGTTCTGGCAGGTTCCGAATCCCATGCATGACATCAAATCCATCCGTGACAATCCCCGCGCTTTTGACAAGGGCCTCGCCCGCCGCGGGATTGAACCTCAGTCTTTGGCATTGCTTGCCGTTGATCAGGAGCGTCGTGATCTGATCCAGAAACTTCAGGACGCGCAGACAAGGCGCAATGAACTGTCGAAGCAGGTTGGCGACGCCATGAAGGCTGGGAACAAATCCAAAGCGGAAGAAATCAAGGCCGAGGTCGCCGCGCTGAAGGATGCAATTTCCGGCGGTGAAGAACAGGATCGGCAACTGACCCAAAAACTGAATGACATGCTGGCGGTCATTCCCAACATTCCTTTGGACGATGTTCCGGACGGCACGGATGAGCATGGTAACATTGAAGTTCGCCGCTGGGGCAACCAGCCCGGTTTCAATTGGCAACCAAAGCAGCATTTTGAATTGGGTGAACAGCTCGGTCAGATGGATTTCGACATGGCCGCCAAGATGTCTGGTGCGCGTTTTGTTGTCTTGAAGAAGCATCTGGCCCGCATGGAACGCGCCATTGCCCAGTTGATGCTGGACATCCAGACAGAAAAGAATGGCTACACCGAATGCTATGTGCCCATGCTGGTTTCCGACAAGGCGATGTATGGCACGGCACAATTGCCGAAATTCGTCGATGACCAGTTTCGCACCACGGATGGTCGCTGGCTCATTCCCACGGCGGAAGTGTCTCTCACCAACACGGTGCGCGAATCCATTCTGGATGAGACCCAACTTCCCATGCGCCTCACCGCCTATACGCAGTGTTTCCGGGCGGAAGCAGGAGCGGCCGGGCGCGACACCCGCGGCATCATTCGTCAGCACCAGTTCTCGAAAGTGGAACTCGTATCCATCACCACGCCCGAACAATCCCACGACGAACTGGAACGGATGACGGGCTGTGCCGAATCCATCCTTCAGGCGTTGGGCCTGCACTACCGCGTCATGCGCCTGTGCACAGGCGACATGGGTTTTGGCTCGCGTATGACATACGATCTCGAAGTCTGGTTGCCAGGACAAAATGCCTTCCGTGAAATTTCATCCTGTTCTGTTTGCGGCGACTTCCAGGCGCGGCGCATGGAGGCGCGTTACAGACCAACAGAAGGCAAGGGCACCCGCTACGTCCACACTCTCAATGGCTCCGGTCTTGCCGTTGGCCGCACCCTCGTGGCCGTGATGGAGAACTACCAGAACCCGGATTGCAGCATCACTATTCCAGACGCCCTGAAACCCTACATGGGCGGCGCTGAAAGGATATCAGCCTGATGCGCATTCTCGTCACCAATGATGATGGCATTCACGGACCCGGCCTTGACGTGTTGGAAGCAATTGCCCGGACACTCAGCGATGATGTGTGGGTGGTGGCTCCAGATGAAGAACGTTCAGGCGCAGGACATTCGCTCACGCTGGCCAATCCGTTGCGTTACCGCAAACTCGCCGAAAAGCGTTTCGAGGTTGAAGGAACACCAACCGATTGCGTGATCATGGCAGTGCGTAAAATCTTACCTGGCATGCCAGACTTGTTGCTTTCGGGCGTCAACCGCGGCCAGAACATCGCCGATGACGTTACTTACTCCGGCACCATCGCGGCAGCCATGGAGGGCACAGCACTCGGCCTCAAGTCCATCGCCCTGTCCCAGGTCACCGGCATCCATAACAATGGTGAAAGTTTTGCCGTGGCTGCTGCTCATGGGCCGGCGGTAGTTAAAAAGCTGGTCGGCATGGCCTTTGGCCCCGGCGTGTTGATGAACGTGAACTTCCCCGACTGCCGCCCCGACGAAATGCAAAGCATCGAAGTGACACGGCAGGGAAAACGCGACCAGAACTACCTTTTGGTGGATGAGCGTGTCGACGCCAGGGGGCGTGCCTACTACTGGCTGGGCTTCGCGCGCGAACGGGGAATTCCACCAGTGGGAACCGACCTGGCGGCGGTTTTCAACAAGCGCATTTCAGTTACCCCGCTGCACATGAACCTGACCCAGGTCGAAGCCATGGACGCCTTGCGGCAGGTGTTTCCATAGGGCGAGCGGGACTGCTGGAGCCGTGGAGCGTGTTCGACATATCGTCGAACGGGCATCTTGGAACAGGTTGCGGACTGAAGTCACGCATCGTGAAGCAAAAAAACCCCGGCGCTTTCGCACCGGGGTTCTGCATTCTGTCGCTGTGCTGCGGATCAGCAGCTGTAATACATGTCGAACTCGACCGGATGCGGCGTCATGCGGTAGCGATCCTGTTCTTCCTGCTTCAGTTCGAGGTAGCTCTCGATCTGGTCCTTGGAGAACACACCGCCCTTGGTGAGGAAGTCGTGGTCGGCGCTGAGGCTGTCGATGGCTTCCTGCAGTGAGCCGCAGACCGTCGGCACCTTGGCGAGTTCAGCGGGCGGCAGGTCATAGAGGTTCTTGTCCATGGCGGGGCCAGGGTGGATCTTGTTGGTGATGCCATCAAGGCCCGCCATGATGACCGACGAGAAGCAGAGATAGGGGTTCGCCGTCGGATCGGGGAAGCGCACCTCAACGCGCTTGGCCTTGGGGTTGGACGTGAAGGGAATGCGGCACGAGGCCGAGCGGTTGCGCGAGGAATAGGCCAGCAGCACCGGGGCTTCATATCCCGGCACCAAACGCTTGTAGCTGTTCGTTGACGGGTTGGTGAAGGCATTGAGCGCCTTGGCATGCTTGATCACGCCGCCGATGAAGTAGAGGCAGAGTTCCGAGAGGTCGGCATATTGGTTGCCGGCCATCTGCGGTTTGCCGTCCTTCCAGATTGAGAAGTGGCAGTGCATGCCGGAGCCGTTGTCGCCAAACACCGGCTTGGGCATGAAGGTTGCCGTCTTGCCGTAGGAATGGGCGACATTGTGGATCACATACTTGTAGATCTGCATGTGGTCGGCAGCAACCGTCAGCGGCTGGAACTTGGTGCCAAGCTCGTGCTGCGAGGAGGCAACCTCATGGTGGTGCTTTTCAATGGAAAGGCCCATTTCACCCATGACTGACAGCATTTCACCGCGCATGTCCTGGGCGCTATCCATCGGGTTCATGGGGAAATAGCCGCCCTTGGTGCGCATGCGGTGGCCCATGTTGCCGGTTTCGTAGTTGCGGTCGGAGTTCTTCGGCAATTCAATGCCGTCCAACTCAAAGCCGGTCTTGTAGGGATTGGTCGAGAACTTGACGTCATCGAAAACGAAGAACTCGGCTTCCGGGCCGACGAACACCGTGTCGCCAAGTTTTGTCGATTTCAAATAGTTCTCGGTGCGCTTGGCGATGGAGCGCGGGTCGCGGTTGTAGCCTTCTCCCGTGCCCGGGTCTGCGATATCGCAGAACACAGCCATGGTGGACTGGGCGTAGAAGGGGTCCATGTGCACTGAAGCGGCATCGGGCCGCAGTATCATGTCGGACTCGTTGATGGCTTTCCAGCCAGCAATCGATGAGCCGTCAAACATAAGGCCTTCTTCCCAGGCATCTGCGCCCATCTGCGAGACGTCCATTGTAAGATGCTGCATCTTGCCGCGCGGGTCGGTGAATCGCAGGTCAACGAATTTCACATCCTTGTCCTTGATCATCTTCAAGGCATTTTCAACTGCAGTATCCTTGGCCATTGTATCCTCTTTGGTTTTTGGCGTTGTTGTCTGGATTAGAGCGCTTCCACACCGGACTCGCCGGTGCGAATGCGGATCGCTTGTTCGATAGTGGAGATAAATATCTTGCCATCACCGATGCGCCCGGTTCGGGCGGCGTTTTGGATAGCTTCAATGGCACGGTCAACCAGTTCGTCGGCGATCACCACTTCAATTTTCACCTTGGGCAGGAAGTCCACCACATACTCGGCGCCACGATAAAGTTCTGTGTGGCCTTTCTGGCGGCCAAAGCCCTTGGCTTCGGTCACGGTGATGCCCTGCAGCCCCACTTCCTGAAGGGCCTCCTTCACTTCATCAAGCTTGAACGGCTTGATGATGGCTTCGATTTTTTTCATTGAATGGCTGACCTCGTGTTGGGTTACTCGCGGGGTTGCACGGGGTGTGCCATTCTACAATTTAAGAAAATCAACTAGTTACGATCTCGGGAATGGCAGTGGGGATGCGTTTGTGATTAAAAGTTATGCACAGTGCACAGGAAATAGGCAAACACTATTTGACCCTGGGTACGTCAAACTAGGGAGCAGAGCAGCAAAGAGGATGTTTGAGGAGAGGAATTCTGGCACTCAGATGCTGAATCCCTGCCTCGGTGCCCGCACCAGTTCCATGAAGCGGGCTTGCATGGTTGGATTGGACTTGAATTCGCCCGAGAAATGCGACGTCAGCGTCGAGACATCGTGCTTGCCGACGCCGCGCGACGACATGCAGGTGTGGACCGCTTCAATGAAAACCGCCGTGCCGCGCGCACCAAGGCCCTCGCAGATGGCGTTGGCGATTTGGGCTGTCATGGTTTCCTGGGTCTGCAAGCGGCGGGCGAAGATTTCGACCACCCGGGCGATTTTGGAAATTCCAACAACACCGCCATTGGGCAGGTAGGCCACATGCACCCGGCCAAAGAACGGGGCGATGTGGTGTTCGCAGTGGGAAGAGAACTGGATGTCACGCAGCATGACCATGTCGTCATAGCCGCCGACCTCGTCAAAGACGCGATCCAGGACATCCTGTGGGTCTTGGCCATAGCCAGAGAAATATTCTGTGAAGGCGTTGGTCACGCGGCGCGGTGTATCGGCAAGTCCTTCACGTGCCGGATTGTCCCCAGCCCAGGCAAGAAGTGTACGCACTGCGCCTTCAGCTTCCTCTTGCGTCGGGCGCACAACAGGTTTTGCAACAGGCTTCTGGATAACTTTGGCGTCCATGGCGGGAATTACCTTGCGTTCGCGCTCGCCGCAGAAAAGTGTAGGGCACTTTTCCGAGAACGGCTTGCGCCATTTTTTATGTTTGTGTTCCCTTGGCCAACCTGCGATTGGCCGGAACACAAAGTGTTTCCGGTAACCATGCTACGGGTGCATACCGCCCATGGATTAGTGGTGTTTCAGTTTTGTTTCCGTCACCAAAGGCCTATATCATGGCTTGAGCGAAGGACCAAGCAACGCTGCTCTATGCGCGGTGTGGATATGATCATGATAAACGATGTTTACAACAAAAAGATTCTGGGGTTGGCGGCCGATATTCCGCGACTTGGGCGATTGTCTGATCCCGATGCGACGGCCGTGGCCCATTCAAAGCTGTGTGGGTCCAAAGTCACAGTGGATGTGAAATTGGAAGACGGCATCGTCACGGACTTTGCCCATGACGTGAAGGCTTGCGCCTTGGGGCAGGCTTCGTCGTCCATCATGGCGCGGCATGTCGTCGGTTCGACCCCCGGTGAATTGCGCCATTTGCGCGAACAGATGCACAGAATGCTCAAGGAAAATGGCGATCCGCCGCAGGGTAAATGGGCTGATTGCGAGGCGCTTCTGCCGGTGCGGGATTTCAAGGCCCGCCACGCCTCCACACTACTGACCTTCGATGCCGTGGTGGACGCCGTGAACCAGATCAACTGAACGAGTACAAACGAGCATGACAGACAATCCCACAACCCGGCTGATCAGTGACCTGCCTGTCCGCCACGCCACTATCTACCCCGATGCCATGGCAAAGGAGGTTCAAGGCCGCGCCGGCATTGCCCTGGGCAATGCTTTTGGCGTCGACCAGTTCGGCGCGAACATCACAGTGCTTGCACCGGGGGCATGGTCGTCGCACCGCCACAGCCATGCAATCGAGGACGAGTTGCTGATGGCGCTCGAGGGCGACATGGTGATCGTGGACAATCATGGCAGGCACGCGTTCCGTAGCGGCATGGTTGCCGGCTTCAAGGCAGGAGATGGCAATGCCCATCATGTTATCAATGAGTCGGACAGGGAGGCACGCTTCCTGGTGATCGGCACCCGCTCGCAGACCGAGTCCGTCATTTATCCCGATGTGGATATGAAGGCCGTCAAAACCAACGGCACCTTTTGGGTGACGCGCAAGGATGGCACACCTTACTAACTGCCGCGCTTGACAGAGTAGGGGGGCCTTCTCTAAAGCCCCGCACGTCACCTTGCGCGGGTGTAGCTCAGTTGGTTAGAGCGTCGGCCTGTCACGCCGAAGGTCGCGGGTTCGAGCCCCGTCACTCGCGCCATTTCTGTGTGAAAGCAAGCCGCCTTCAGGGTGGCTTTTTTTGTTGCGGCAGATAATGGTGCCGCCAGGCTTCGCAGGAGCGGGCACTTTCTGGCTCTCGAGTGCAGTTTGCTGGTCAACCAAGTGTCCCGGTTTGCCGGTGCAGCTGAGTAACCCAAGGCTCAAACGGCAATGGAATTTCCGGCAGCGGACCAATGGCAGCGGCGGATTGCCACCGCATGGTCGCTGACCGTTTCGGAGCAGCGGCTGTGCCCATTTATGTCACGGGGACACGGACCATAAGTTCTTGCAGGTATGGGTCGTGTGGGCTACCAAGCGCCCGGGTTTGGGACTATGATTTGCTCCAAATTCGAGAGGGACTTTGGGCTAAATGCCGGAACTTTTGCGAGATTACCTGCCGATCGTGATC
>Ga0105164_10002101_pt1 | contig 12438 bp, 18 predicted proteins | sample VDWuncwatermetaG_FD_89674 | JGI IMG/M metagenome (GOLD analysis project Ga0105164, IMG submission 89674) | Wastewater microbial communities from Netherlands to study Microbial Dark Matter (Phase II) - VDW unchlorinated drinking water | ecosystem: Environmental > Aquatic > Freshwater > Drinking...
ATTATTGACACAATGAAAGAAATATAATAGAACATTGATAATTAAATTTGACTAAAAAGAAGTCATATTATGATAAAAATATCAAAAAATCTGCTCAAAAATTTGAACCTGACCGAGCTCCAGGCTAAGGTATACTTGGCTGCTTTGGAGTTGGGCCAGGCTCCCATGCAGGAGTTGACGCGCAAATCCGGAGTGAAGCGTACAAGCATTTACAATTTTATTGATGAGCTCAAGGAGCGCGGATTGATTATTGAAACCAAAAAAAACAAACGCAGTGTGTATAGCGCTGCGCATCCATCGACATTGGTGGAGTTGGAGAAAATTCGCGTGAAAGAACTCGAGTCACTGCTGCCCGAGCTTTCAGCCATTGCCAATAACTCCCGCCATAAACCGAAGGTCACTTTTTACGAAGACCGAGAGGGGATTTATGAAGTGTACTTGGATACCCTCAAAGATCGCCAGCCGATTATTGCGTGGAGCGATTTTGAGCACATGAAGCCCGTGATGGGCAAAGAGTTTATGGTGGAGTACCCGAAGGAGCGTGCTCGGCGAAGCATCACGTTCCAATGTATCACTAAAGATACGCCGATCACGCAAGAAGTGGCGAAACGGAACTATGGAGAGTTGCGCGAGATGAAATTGATCGAAACCGAACATTTTGATACTGAGATAAACATATACGGAAATAAAGTTGCGCAAATCAGCTTCCGGTCCAATCCGCCGTTTGCGGTATTGATCGAAGATAAAGGCATTGCGCAAACGATGCGCGTGGCATGGAATGAATTATGGAAACGGTTATGAAAAAAATTGTTTGTATTGTTGGACCCACGGCAAGCGGGAAGACTGCTTTGGGTATTGCGCTGGCTAAAAAATTCAATGGTGAGGTGGTGAGTGCTGACTCACGAATGGTGTATAAAGGGATGGAGATCGGAACGGCGGTGCCGCAGGGCACCTTTCGACAAGCTCAGGGAATATTGGGATCAGTTTTAGATGTTGAAGGAATTCCGCATTATCTCGTGGGTATTGTTGAACCGAATGTGGTTTTTACGGTAGTCGATTGGCGAGAGCAGGCTATTGCTGTGATTGAAGATATTCTGCGTCGCGGCAAACTTCCTATCATTGTTGGAGGAACGGGACTGTATTTTTCTGTACTGTTAAACAACTTTGAGATTCCAGAAGGAGTTGCGGATGCAAAGCAGAGAGCACTTTTGGAAGTACAGTGGAAAACCTCAGAGGGGAAACAACGCATTCTTAAAGAATTGTTAACATTGGATCCGCAAGCGAAGGATCTAGTGGATTTGAATAATTCTCGGCGTGTGATTCGCGCATTGGAAGTGTGCAACGCGACCGGAAAACCCTTTACCGCACAGCTCAAGAGAAAAGTACCTCTCTTCGAGGCGCTTCAGATCGGTTTGAATGTTCAAAAAGAAGAATTAGACAAGAGGCTCATGGATCGGACAGAGGAACAGCTTACACTTGGACTGTTGGAAGAAGTAAAGCGCCTTAAAGAACAATACGGCTGCAATATTCCATCAATGCGGGGATTTGTTTATAAAGAGATGTGTGAGTTTCTGGAAGGGGAATTGACTCTTGAGAAAGCGAGGGAGATCATTACTCTGCGCAATCGCCAGTACGCCAAGCGGCAGATGACATGGTTCCGGCGGGACAACCGCATCCATTGGATTACTGCCTCGACCGAAGCAGAATCGCTCGCACGAAATTTTCTAGCAGAACAATAACATTCTTGCTATGTATTCACGTGTTAACACGTTAATACATAAGTGAAGAAGTTTATCGTGGTTTGAGTCCTGGAAGGATGTTTTGTTCTCCTTCGCGTTTGAGTTCGATGGTGCGCAGCTGCCATCGCTGTTCGTTATTGTGGAGCTCTGGACCCTGGAATGCATAGAGCTTTGCAGTGACAATTTCATTATCGCTTGCTCTGCGGAAACTTGTTTAATTGGGCCTTCCTCTCTGCTGAAGTTCTTTATCATCTATGGTGATTGTTGTGAGGTATCCTTTTGTACCAGCATAGCTTCTGGCGAGTTCCTCGGCATCACTGAATTCTTTGGCACGGATAAGTTCAACCAGTTGGGCATACCGTTGTTGGTTTTCTTTGCCGAAGAGTTCATATCCCTTCAGAATGTTGCCAGCTTCATCCACTAGTCGGTTTTTAAGCATTCCGAGCTTCTCCCATTCTGCGTGTTGGTCTGCAGTGGGGATCTGCAGTGCTTGCCGAGAGCCACGATACAGCTTCATACCAGCAGTTTTTTCACCAGTTCACTGACCATTTTCCCGTCGGCTCGGCCCTTTGTTTTAGCGCTGACTTCTTTCATCGCTTTCCCGAAGTTGGCTGCAGAGGCTGCCCCCGTCGATTGAATCGCTTGCTTGACGATTCCCTCCACCTCTTCGGGCGATAATTGGGGAGGGAGGTAGGCCTCTAAGATTTCTAACTCTTGATGTTCTTTTTTCGCCAGGTCTTCTCGGCCGCCTTTGGTAAATTCTTCAATGGCTTCTTTCCGCCGTTTGATTTCGCGGCCAACCAATCCAGCGATTTCCTCTTCTGTTGCGTCGTGTTTTTCGCCTTGCGTTTCTGAAGCTTGCACAGCGGAAAGCAGCATGCGCAGTGTGGAGAGCTTGAGTTCATCTTTGGCAATCATGGCTTGTTTGAGTTGTTGTTGGAGGTCGGATTTATTCATAGTGTTATGATTCAATACCGAATTGATCGATGAGTAATGAGCGGACAACTTCCGGGTTTGCAGTTCCCTTTGTTTTCTTCATTACTTGCCCGACAAGGAATTGTAATGCTTGTGTCTTTCCGGATTTTACATCGGCGACGACTTTTGGATTCTCATCCACCACAGTCTGGATAATGGGTTGCAAGGCGCTTTCATCGGACACCTGGGTCAACCCTTGTTCTTCGAGTAACTGTGATGGATCACCCCCAGCTTTGACCATGTGGGTTATGAGTTGCACCGCATTCGTGCTATTGATTTTGGTGCTCGCGATCATGGTGATGAGTTCAGCAAAATTTTCCGCATCCAGCTTCATGGTTGTAAGGGTAAGACCTTCTTGATTGAGAACGCCCAACAGTTTGCTGCCAATCCACCCACCGGCTAATTTTGCAAGTTTTGTTCGAGCAGCAAGAGCTTTTGTAGAATCCGGCTCTTCGGTATCTTTAATCCATGTGGTGAGTTCGCTCATCACTTTTTCTACAAAGTCGGCAAGGTGGGGGAGATCAACAAACAATCCAACATCGGCGGCTCCGAATCCATATTCTTCCATGAGGCGCATTCGTTTGGCTTCGGGGAGTTCAGGAAGGCTTCGGCGCAGTTCTTCCACCCATTCCGGAGTAAATGTGAGCGGGGGAAGATCGGGCTCCGGAAAGTAGCGATAGTCGTGTGCTTCTTCCTTTATGCGTTGATCGACAGTGATTCCTTTGGCATCGTCCCATCCGCGGGTGGAAAGAAAATTGACCGGTGTGCCCGCGCTCCAGAGCTTTGTTTGGCGGATTGTTTCATATTCTAAAGCTCGTTCCACTGCTTTAAAGGAGTTGATGTTTTTCACTTCGGTCTTCGGGCTGAGCTTGGAGTAATCCGTAATAATGTCGTCATCGTTTCGTAACTCGCCACTCGTAACTCGTAACTCGCGTAACGATATATTTGCGTCGCACCGCATATGCCCTTTTTCCATATCTGCCTCAGAGACGTTGACAGCGCGCGCTATGCGTTGAAGTTCTTGCAAAAATGCCTTGGCTTCACCGGCTGTGCGAAAATCCGGCTCTGTGACGATTTCCATCAGTGGCGACCCACAGCGGTTAAAGTCCACAAAACTGAGAGATCCTTCGGCTCGCATTGCTCGCTCAGGATGATTCACTCGGTGAATCAGTTTTCCCGCGTCTTCTTCCAGATGAAGGCGGGTGATGCGGACTTTTTTGCGATACGTCCCTTTGGGTGAGGGAACTTCAAATTCCAACCAACCGTTTACGCTCACGGGCTGGTCGTATTGCGAGATTTGGTACCCCTTGGGAAGATCGGGATAAAAATAGTTTTTTCGATCGAATTTTGAGAAGGCGGGGATTTCGCAGTTGAGCGCTAAGGCCATGAGAATGCCTTTTTCAAGCGCTGTTTGATTCAGCACTGGCAATGTTCCGGGTTGTGCGGTGCAGATGGAGCAAATGGCGGTGTTCGGCGGATCATCATCGGCCATATTTTTGCAACGACAAAACATCTTGCTCTTGGTGTTGATGCGAACGTGGATTTCGAGGCCGATGATGGGTTGTAATGACATAAGCTTGTAGGAATTAGCTGGTAGCTTGTAGGGAAAATCGATCGTCCAACCAGCTACAAGCTAATTCCTAATTCCTAACTTCCTCGAAACGACTGCCCATATCTTCTCATGGATTTCCTGTTTGTTCAACAGGGTTCCGCGATCATCGTAGAAATTCTTGGACAAAAACTCCGGGAAGCATAACGGCAATACCGGATTCTTTCTCGATGTGTTCGGGCAACAAAAAATGTTTACGATCGAGTGTGAGTACTATTGTTGCTCCTGAATCCATTGCAGCCGCTAAGATCGGCGCATCATCGGGGTGGATGATCGTGGCAGCTCGAAGGAGTGTTGGCTTATGCGGTTGGACAAGCGTTGGGTGAATCAACGTAAACATGTGCGTAAATTCTTCTAAAAAATGGGGATACTTTTTAGCAATATTCCGAACGGCTTCTTCGTACACGTCTGGGGAACTGACCACCAGAAACTCGTTCATGAGCGCACGCTCTAAAACAAAACGAGAAGCGCCGCGATCGGAGAGAACCGCGGCGATCCAAACACTGGTATCGAGAAAGACGATCTGCCTACCCCGCATACAGGTACGGGTACCGTTCTCGCGTGAGAGACTTACGAATCGTGCGGTAACTTTTTTCAATCTTCCTCCAAAGCTGCGCATCTTCATTGTCTCTTAGACGGGGGTTATTTTGTTGACGCTGAATAATCACCGTGAATCCTGAAGCGCTAAATACGGCCCTCCCGCGGTTACGCAGAGACTGCCATGTTTCAGGTGGAATAGTGATTGTCGCAATCGTATTGTTGGCGGAAGAATTGAATTGTCTCATATACTTTGTATTCTATTTCTTCGCCATCAAAATGTCAAACGACTGTACAGCAAAACATCTTGGCTTTCGTATTGATGCGGATGTGGATTTCGAGACCGATTATTGGCTGGAGCATACAATTAAATTTCTAATTTCCAATAGAATTTCTAATGCTAAAGTCAGGATACTACTGTATTGGGAATTAGGAATTAGAAATTGGTAATTTCAGTTGTCTGCAGACAACTGCCCATATCTTCTCATGGATTTCTTCTTTCGACAACAGCGTACCCTTTGGAGCGCAATCGATCAGTGTCATATGGCGTTTCGATGAGCTTGCCAATTGTTTGTAGATGTTAAGAATATCGTTTTGGTGCGATCGATTACGTTCTAAATGATCCATGCGCTGTTTGGTTTTTTTTGCCCGCTGTTTGAGAAGTGCGTACGTCACTTCGGTCGGAACCGTGAGCACGATCGTGTGATCTGCCTTAGGTATCCCAAATATTTCGTATTCAAGATGTTCGGCCCATTTCCACAAGCGTTGTCGCTGAGCAGAAGGTACCTTTGCGGCTGCGTAGACAAGGCCACTGGTAATGTATCGGCTGGACACCACCACTTCGCCATTCTTTATCCATTTCTGCACTTGTTTTTTTGCATCAAACCGATCTACGGCGTAGAGAATGCTGCTGGCATAGGCATTGAGTGTGCTAGGATTTCCGTAGCGCCAATGAAGGTATTCATCAACGGTCCATGCGGCAGGGTGGCCATGGCGGGGGAAGGCAATGGTGCGCGTGGGAATTTTTTCTTTTCGCATGCGTCGTACGAGGAGCTTCAGCTGTGTCGTTTTTCCAGAGCCGTCGGTGCCTTCGAGGACGATGAATTTTCCTTTTATCCTTGACATATCAGGTTTCGTATGCTATTATTGTATTGTAAGCGGAAAGCTTACTACTCACGCGGTCCCGCCAAAAGCGGGATTTTCGCTTTTATAATGATAGGACTTACGGGTTATTGTCATCCCGGACTTGATCCGGGATCCAGAAAGAAAAATAAACAAAAAAGGCTTTATTTTTATGTTTTTGTCTGGATTCCCGCTCAAGGCGGGAATGACATTTATTTTTTTAGTTCAACAAATATGTCTTTAACGAGCTTGTCTGCTGAATGACTAAACAACACCTTCGCTCTTGTTGATTTTGAAATTTTCTTTGTGAGTGCCGGAAGTTCGTTGGCTATCCCCCCGGTGCCGGTGAGGACCCCGATGATTTTTCCCATGTCGTAAAGGTTCGTAAATTCATTCATGGTGCCCCAGCGGCCAGAGAGAATGATCCCGGCATGGCAGTTCACGACCGAGCGCACGTTACGGAATTTTGCCCGAAGCATTTGATCGGTTGTTACATCGAGCCCTTCAGGAGAGAGGAGGAACTCTCGATACTGTTCAGGAACATAGAAGAGTTTGTTGTAGACACTAATGTCATCCGTTGGATATTTTATTTTTTGAAGTTCGAGAGAACACATCGGACTGTAGCCCCAGACTTCAACACCCTGTTTTACGGCCGTTGAAGCCACGGCATAAGGGAGTCCTGAGCAGCCGCCAGTGATGAGAATAATCTGATCGGCGTATTGGCCGAGCACATTCCCTAGCTCCATGGCGCGCTGGGTTTGCTCTGCCGTCATGTCTGTAGCGGAGCCGAAGATGCCGATGTGGTATTTCATATGCATTACGAATCACTGAACGAATCAGGACCGAATGCGACCGAATTCGGACCGATTCGGACTACATTCGGTCAGTGATTTGTACTATCTCTCAAAGAATTCACTCGGGAAATTCGGTTTCACTGCCCGGAGATCGCGGACCAAGAGGGGATGCGCGTTTTTGACTTGTTCGTACATGTCGTAACAAAGATCGCGGTACGAGAAGTGCCCGCCGGACTTTGTACGCAGCTCCACCATGTGGTAGAGTTCGCGGAGATTCATTTTAAAGAGTGTGCGTTTTTTCCAGCCCAAGGCAATGAGATATTGGCTCGTTTTCCCAAAGTGTTTCTCCAATTCTTCCACACGTTCTTTGTTGTGAGCCATGAGCGCTTGATACCGAGGCAGAAGACCCGCCTCTTCCACGTCTCGAGGGGTTTCGTATCCATGATGCACGGAAAGGTCCTGGTTGATTTGTGTGCACAGGCGATGGCGTTGCAGGTCTCGAAAGGCGCCGTAGTCAAAGAGGGTATCAAATATGAGCCCCTGCCCAACTTCGAATTCTCGAGCGACCCCATCGTGCGCATCCCGTTTGTTTTGGATGCTGTCGACAATTTCTTGTTTTGTTTCCAGAGGAAGGGCTCGGACGGTTTGGACGATGGTGAGGAAGGGAAGCGTTGATTGCGCGTACAGCAATGTTGCCACCAGTTCATCTTCGGGTGCCATTTGCTCGCTGTTGTAGTCAACGCGTTGTTGGTTGTTCACTGTTTCTTGCCTGTCCTCCGAAGCTTTAGCGAAGGAGGGTTCACTGTTTCTTGACAGGAGCCGCTCGACCCACTTCTTCATCGTCTCATTTTTGTGCATCAAGTACTCTTTGGCTTCGGTATGCTTTACCAGTGTGGGTGCACCTTTGACTTGCAAAGAAAGTTGTTCGCGCAATTTTTGAACAAGATGTGGGTTGGTGGTGGAACCTAAGAGTTCTTCTAAGAGAGGTTCCACTTTTCGCGCCTGGGGATTGTATGCGGGGTGCGTAGCGGCATACTCGATTTCTTTCCCGATGTCGTTCATTTCTTTGAGTGGACTGGCTAAAAGTTTTGAAACACAGTGCCGCATGGCCCTGGCACTCATAATCATTCCGAAGTTGGTGAGAGTCGCAGCGGGCAACAGATAGCGGGCAACGTCCAAGCTCCGGGCGCGGCATTTGTTTTGATACGCCTTCTCTTTCATCTCCGCGGGCTTGGGATACTGTTTGGTATAGAACTTCACCATGCCGTCGACGATTTCTTTGTATCCATCCATGAGTTCATGGATGCCTTCCATGTACACCTTCTCGAACGCTGCATCAGTTTTGACGTTTTCTGGCACAAAAAAACGTTCAATATTGAACGGTTGATAGCGCGTAGACTTTTCTTGATAGCTTGCCAGACGGTTATCTTCCACCACTTTGCTGGCGAGAATCGAAACATTTTCCAGCGCCATCGGAATGACGGCCATGTCGGCCACCGATGCATCACCAAATCCGAGCACCCATTTTTCGTGAAACTCCGCGCTTTTTTCTTCGGTGAGATCATCAATCGTTTCCTTGATGGGTTCTGGGCTGCGGCTATATTTTGCCATGGCCACTGCCAGCACTTCGGGAGGGAGGCCGGTGATGGCGAAGATTTCGCGTTCGAACATAACACGAATGATACTAATGAATTCACGAATAACACGAATCAGTTCGATCGATTGATTAGCATCATTCGCGACGTGATTAGTATTATTCGTGTTTTAAATGTGTGTTCCAGTGGAGCCGTAGCCTCCCCGATCTTTGGCAGCGATTTCCTCCTCTGCAAATTCTGCTTTGTCGATTCGGATAAACACGGCTTGGCCCAGGCGTTCTCCTTTTTCAATGGTGACGGGCTGATCGGTGAAATTGTAGAATTGCAAAAGAATTTCGTCGTTGGGACCGCAGTAGTCTTGGTCCACAATACCGATCCCTTGGGGAATGGACAGACCTTTGCGTTTGGGAGTGGAAGAGCGGGGGACCACCACGAGCATATACTTCTCGGGAGTCTCAACAATGATGTTGGTGGGAATCCGTTCAATAGTCTTGGGTGCGACAGTGGTGTCAACTCGGCTATAGAGATCGAATGCCACAGACCCTGGCGTAGAGTAGGTTGGCAAGGGGAGGGTTGAGTCGATGCGTTTAATACGAACCTTCATAGCAGTACAAATCAGTGACCGAATACGACATACGGTCAAATTAGGTCATGATTTGTTCAGTGATTTGTATTATTTAAAATCTTCCGGCAAAAACTTGGTGGCCGTTTGTCCGGTTTGTTTGGTGAAGCGCCCTTTCTGTTGATAAGAGTACTCCACTGGGGAGCTTAACTGTTCGAAGGTAAAACTGCAAATGCGCATCCCGGGGTAGAGCGCTACAGGGATACGGCCTTGATTGCCGAGTTCCAGCATGGGGTTTCCATCCCATCCCGGATCAAAGCGAGCGGCGGTGGAGTGCACAATAATACCAACGCGGGCGAGACTCGAACGGCCTTCCAGTCTGCCGATCAGGTCATTGCCCAATGTTAAACATTCGCGTGTGGCGGCAATAATCAATTCTCCAGGGTGAATGATAAATCGGCCATCATCGGGAACTTCCACAACGCGCGTGACGTTTTCAATCACCATTTCCGCTCGAGGGTCGATGAGCGGAAGTTTGTTATAGTCAAAAATACGAAACGTGCTCCCCAAATGGAAATCCAAGGAACACGGTCGAAGATCGTTGACCAGATCGGGCGGAGGAGAAACACGGATCCGTCCGATTTCAAGAGATTTTCGGATGTCGCGGTCCGATAGTATCACAGTGAGGAATTAGGAATCAGGAATTAGGAATTAGGCGCCGAACTCCAACAGTAACAGTGGATCTCTGTCCTAACTTCCTACAAGCTAATTCCTACAAGCTAACCCGGATTCCCGGCCCCATGGTGGAGCAGAGAGTCACTGATTGAATGAAGACTCCTTTTGAGGAAGATGGTTTGAGTTTGGTGAGCACGTTCAAGAACGCTTGGATATTCTCAGTAATCTTTGACTCCTCCCACGAGGCTTTTCCGACCATGACATGCACATTGCCGGTGGTATCGGTTTTAAACGCAACGCGTCCCTTTTTTAGTTCCCCAACAATCTTTGCAATATTGGTCGTGATGGTTTCGTTTTTTGGCGAGGGCATGAGTCCTTTTGGACCAAGGATTTTGGCAATCCCGGCGAGCTTGGGCATCATCGTTGGAGTGGCAACTGCAACATCAAAATCGCACTTGCCCGTCGTTTTAATTATTGCAATAAGTTCTTCACCGCCAACAAGGTCAGCCCCAGATTGTGTGGCTGTTTCTTGGTCTGCGCCTAAAGCAAACACGGCAACCCTTTTTGTTTTGCCGGTTCCATGGGGGAGGGTGACGCTGGAGCGGACCAGTTGGTCAGAGTGGCTGGTGTCGATCCCCAGGCGCACGTGCACCTCCACTGATGCATCAAATTTTACAGTGGATGTTTTCTTGAGGGCTTGGACTCCCTCAGCGAGAGGAACGATCTTACTCCCCTGCAATGCTTTGGTTGTCGCTTGGTATCGTTTGGATCGCATACGTTCAGTGAGCAGTGAACAGTGTGCAGTGAACAATCGTGACGGTGTTTCTTGTTCACTGTTTCTTGTTTCCTGATTATTGCGTGACATCAATTCCTAAACTTTTTGCTGTTCCTTCCATCATTCTTGTGGCACTGTCTAATTTAGAAGTATTCAAATCTGGGAGTTTTCGTTTCGCAATTTCTTTCAGTTGCCCTATGGATACTTTTCCCACCTTGGTTTTTCGGGGATTCCCAGAGCCCTTCGCAACACCAGCCGCTTTTTTAATAAGTTCTGCGGCAGGAGGGGTTTTGGTGATAAAATCGTAGGTTCGGTCTTCGTAGACCGTGATGACCACTGGGAGAATGTCTCCGATCTGAGCCTTGGTTTGATCATTGTAGCGTTTGCAGAATTCGGCGATGTTCAAGCCATGCTGACCCAACGCCGGCCCAATCGGAGGAGCGGGGTTGGCTTGTCCGGCGGGGATTTGGAGTTTGATTGTTGTCTTCACCTTTTTTGCCATAAATTTGGTTATAACGCGAACACCACGAATGTTGATGCGAATACCACGAATGCCGACGATCGTATTTGTGGTATTCGTGTGCCCGGGTGGTCGCTAAGGTTGTGAGGTATTCGTGTTATAGCTTCTTGATTTGTAAAAAGTCTAATTCTACTGGGGTTTCGCGGTCGAACATAGAGACCATTACTTTCACTTTTCCGCGCTGGGCATCCACTTCGGCCACTTTCCCTTCGAAGTTTTTGAGCGGGCCATCCACAATCTTTACGCGAGAACCTTCCACCACATCAATATCAAATTTGGGTTCTTCCACGCCCATGCGTTTTTGCAGGGTGCGGACTTCTTCTTCGGAAATGGGGATCGGGGTGGTGCCAGATCCGATAAAGCCGGTGACGTTCGGGGTGTTGCGCACCACATACCAAGAATCATCGGTCACGACCATTTCTACTAACACATACCCGGGGAAGATTTTTTCTTCAATGACTTTGCGTTTTCCGTTTTTGATCTTAATACGTTTTTCTTTGGGGATCAAGACATTGAAGATTTTGTCTTCCATGTCCATGGATTCAATACGTTGCTTCAAGTTTCGCTCCACGTTCTCCTCATACCCAGAATAGGTGTGGAGCACATACCAGCGTCGTCCTTGTGAAAGTACTTGTTTGGGCACAGGATTACTTCAATGTTAAAAGTTTTTCTAATCCTTGGGTAAACACCCAGTCAAAGAAGGCAAGGACAATCCCGATCACTGCACTTCCGACAATAACAAGACCTGTCAGTCGTAACGCCTCTTGGCGGGTAGGCCAGATAATGATGGACATTTCTTTGCGAACGTCTTTGATGTACTGGACGAGTTTGTTATCTTGTTGGGTTTGTTCGGCCATAAATTTGGTTATAACACGAACACCACGAATGTTGATGCCTGCCCGCCATGCTTCGCAAGGCGATGCGGGCGGGCAAATACCACGAATGCCGACGATCGTATTTGTGGTATTCGTGTGCCCGGGTGGTCGCTAAGGTTGTGAGGTATTCGTGTTATCTTTCCGATTTTAAAATCCCCTCGCGGGGATGAAATTTATTCAGTTTCTACCGATAGAATACACTCTTTTAATATGGGAGTCAAGTGATTTGACAAGGTGAGTATTTTGTGCTATAATATAAAGCTGTATTTTTGCGCGAATTTTTGTATTTCCTGAAGGAAAATTGAAAATCCAAGAGAGAACATGGCGCGCAGTGATCATCTGCACGTCACAGAGAACTTCTTCGCCATGAAGGCGCAGAGGAGGAACTATGAATCGGAAGAACATCGGTCGACTCATCCTGGCGGCAATCGTTCTGGTTGTCGGCATCGCGGTTCTCGCACCCAGTAACGAGGACCGCCCGGTCGGCGCTGAGAAGTTCATCGCCGCGATCCAGAAGGAGATCCGCAAGCAGGACCCCTGGGTCGAGAGCGTGGTGGATCATACGTAATATGTCTGGAGAGGAAAGCGTTTACCCGTACAGCTTCCCCACCCGAAACAGGAAGAATTTAATATCTCGTACCCCTCTGACTAACGCTCGGA
>Ga0105164_10002105_pt1 | contig 12417 bp, 12 predicted proteins | sample VDWuncwatermetaG_FD_89674 | JGI IMG/M metagenome (GOLD analysis project Ga0105164, IMG submission 89674) | Wastewater microbial communities from Netherlands to study Microbial Dark Matter (Phase II) - VDW unchlorinated drinking water | ecosystem: Environmental > Aquatic > Freshwater > Drinking...
ATAGGATAGAATATAACAGATTATAATAGATTTACTTAGATTACTACGGGGAGTGATTGAATTCTATGGCTAATAAGTATAGTCGGTTTTGATATTCAGCTGGCTGAGGCCGCCGCTTTGGGGATTGATGGCGATTTGAACGTGGTAGGCAATATCGCTATCGGTGATGGAATAATCGGGGGTAACCGAATCAACGCAGCCGTTAATACAGGCATATTTAACGCTTGCACCGGCTGTCCAGATACCCGTCCTGAGCATTTCCAGGGCGTAATTCATGCCTGCTTCTGCCGCATAGTAAGCCTGGATACGGGTAACTTCGTGGTGAGTGAGCCTGGATTGCCGTTGCATGATGTTAAGCACGACTTCCGCCAGGATCACTACCACCAAAATGACACTTAAGACTAAAAAAAGCGCTGCTGCCTTTTCGCCGCGGCGTCCGGAGCTTACGCGTTCTTCCTTAAGCATATTTTATAATCGCCGTCTACCTGCCGCAGCAACACATGCCCTTCGCGCGCAAGCCACCCAAGGCTCATCAGGACATGATCTCTGGGTTTATCTATGCCTTTAGTCAACTCCACTAAGCTTGCTTCACCATGCTGGTCTAAAAAATGCCATATGTCTCCGGCCGCAATGCCGATCTCTGTGATCATATTTATACCTCCTTGCCCACAAGGGCACACCGGCGCAATTCCAATAAGCGCCGGGTGATGTTATTTTATAAAGAATAGCAGTTTATGTCAAACGTTTTTATGTCTTCTTGTTATAACTTCCGCAGCGCGGGCACACCGAAATCGTTTCTTCTCTGGTATTAATATAGGTATGGGTGCATATGGAACAGAACCAGATAAACTTGGGGTCAAGAGTCAGGTCCTTATCCTTTCCCTTTCTACTGAATATCCAGGCATATAATATCGCGGCTATGGCAACGCAGAGAAAAAGACCTATTGTGAAATAGAAATTAAGGTTGATCATGGTTGTCTTTAAGCCTATTCCCTGGCCGACAAATCTATCTTGATGGTCTGCCACACTTCAGGGCTGAAAACGGCCTGGTGTATAAAGAAATAATGCCCCATATAACGCATGGTAAGAAGGTCCGCCTCCAGGCTGCCCGAGGAGATCTTTCTTTTAAACATTACGGGCTTGCGGCCGGAAACGGGTGGCGCCTTGAACATCAATTCGACGTGTGCAATCTGGCGGTCGGTAAAATAGAGGAAAAAATTGTGGGGAAGGATGGGGTGGAAAATAATGACCTGGTCTTTTTTGCGCTGAGGAGAAAATTTGGAAAAGAGTTTTTGCGCCGGCTCAACTTTACGGTCATTAAAGACTACGTTTTGCTGCGGCTTTATCCCGTCCAAAAGGGCCTGGCGCAGGTTTAAGCCGGCATCGTCTCTTTTGGGTTGAAGTTTTCCCCTGACCCAGACCTCGGCATTAGCGCGGGTGCAGGATACATAAGGGCGATTGGTCTCGGCGCCGGTGAGGATACCGCCCCAGAAAGCGACGGAAGAAAAATTCGCGGAGGGCATCTTTGTGCCGAAAGTTAAACTAAAAAATCCAAAAAGGCTCATATGCCCCACCAGAGAAATGAATACGGTTTTTATGAAGACGTTATCTGTCATTCTTGGTTAGTGGCTATGTTTATCTGGGTAAGCCCCTGGTCCCTGGCCATATCCCAGATCTCCACTACCCTGCCCAGGGATGCGCGCCTGTCCGCTTTGATGAGGATAGTCTGTTCTCTTTTGGCTGTTTGCTTGAAAAACGCCCTTATCTCATCAGGTGTAACTACCCGGCTGAATAAATAAATCACGTTTTCGCCCGTGACCAGTATCTCGATATTCTCATTCTTGATCACTTCGCTGGTTACGGCCCTGGGCAGCCGGACCTTGATCCCGGGCTGTATCACAAAACTTGAAGTGAGCATGAAAAAAATTAACAGCAGAAAAACCACGTCTATTAACGGCGCTATATCTATCTGTTTTAAACCGTGCTCTAATTCCACGTGCCTCTTAAAGCGCATATAAAACCCCCGAATAAACTTAAAAGTAAAAAGTCAAAAGGCAAAAGTACAACTAAAAAGTTAAAAAGGATCTTAAAACAATATATTTTAAAGGTTTTACTTTTGACTTTTGCCTTGTACTTTTTCCTTTTTACTTTTGCCTTTTTACTTTACTCAGTCAAAAAGTTTACCAATTCCGTCGACGCCTTTTCCATTTCCAGGATGAAATTATTGATCCGGCTGACCAGATAATTATAGGCGACAAACGTGGGTATTGCCACCATCAGGCCGGCCACGGTAGTAAGAAGCGCCTCCCATATTCCGCCGGCCAGGTCGCCCGGAGAAAAAGGATGCATTGATACCGACTTGGCCTGGATGGTCTGAAAACACCTGACCATGCCGGTGACCGTGCCCAAGAGCCCTAACAAGGGAGAGATATGGGCGATAGTCGCAAGTGCGGTCAGGTTTTTTTCCATGCGCGGTATCTCGTATAAAGACACGTCCTCTATAGCCTCAATGATCTGCGGCCGCGGCCGGTCATATTTAAGCACACCGGCCTTGATGATGTTGGCGATGGGACTGGGGGTATTTTCGCAGATCTGCAGCGCTTCCTTAGTCTCATTACGCTTCATCTTGTCCAGGACCAACCTAAGGAATTCCTGGGTATCTATCTTGATCTTATGCAGGTGCCAGAATTTTTCCAGGATTATGGCCAGGGCAAATACGGAACACAAAAGTATCGGCCACATCAAAGGGCCCCCGGCTAAAAATACCTGCCACAGGCTCATTTTGTAAAGTTCCATTTTTTCCTCCGCTTCATTATTTTATGTTACGCGCCTTTATCCAGTCTATTCTCTCGTTGGCAAACTTCGCCTCTTCGGTATTCAAGAGGATGATCCTTCTATAGATATTCATTGCCTCTTTGAAATTCTCCCTGTCCTCATATATCTTGGCCACCCGCAGAAGGGGCTTGACCGCCAAAGTAGTATCCTGCGGATAGAGATACGTCACTTTTAGATATTCCTCTATCGCTTCATCGGTCCTTCCGCCGGCCTCCAAGGTTTCTGCGATCTTCAGCTGCAGGCCGGGCATTTCCTTTACTGAAACAATATCCAGGCTTGATTTAAAGACATCTAACGCCTGGTTATAACTTCCCATCTTGAAATAGATATCACCTATCTTAGGATAAATTGACGCCGACAGATTGGGATAATCCGCGACGGCGCCTTTATATTCCCGTAAAGCCGATTCAGCGTCGCCTAACTTCGCGTGGATATCGGCGATAGCAGCTGCCGCCTGGCCGCTAAGGTCGCCCGTGCTTAATTCAACGACTTTCTTGAAATTTTCCAACGCCTCTTGGTGCAGGGACCCGGCTTCATAACTGGAGGCCAGGGCGTAATAGGCGTCAACCACAAGGCTGCTCTTGGGGAAATCGTTTATCAATGAAGAAAAATACCTGCGCGACAACTCCAGGTCGTTATGCCTGTAATAATATTCCCCCAGCCACCAGACGATCTCGTCTGTCAGGCTGGAATCCGGATACTTTGAGCGCAGGGCCTTAAACCTGTTCATCGCCTCTTTTTCATTGCCCATCTGGTAGAAACAATCGGCGATCTCGTATTCGGCCTTCTGTACCAGTTCCGTGTCCTGGCTGTAACTGCGGATGATATCCTTAAAGGCGCCTATTGCTTCTTCGTACTTACCCAGGTTATAGAGGCTTGTGCCTAAGAGGTAGAGCGCCTGCGGCTTTTTGGTGCTGGACTGAAGTTCATTCTGGAACCTGGAGAATATATCGCGGCTGGATTCATAATCCATCTTCTGAAAATAAGCCAGGCCCAGCCCGTATGCCGCTTCGTCCAGGATCTTAGACTGCGGGAAATTTTTTTTCACGTTCAAAAAGGCCAGTATCGCTCCGTCGTAATTGGAATTCTTCAGCAATACCAGGCCAAGCTGGTATTGCACGTAGTCACTGTAAAAATTGTCGGGGTAATCTTTTAAGATAGAGTCATACGCCTCCTGCGCCAAGGTATAATCTCCGGAATCCTGATAAGCGTCGCCTATCTGGCAAAGAGCGCTCACCTTGATGATCTTGTCGTCGCTTGAGCGGGCGATCATCTGGAATTCTTTTATCGCCTCTTTAAATCCCCCTTTTTTTAAATATGCCCAGGCCAGGCCGTAATGCAATTTATCGATTATCTCCGCCGGAACTGTTAGAGATTGCGCTCTTACCAACGCTTCTTTATATGTATCCACAGCCAAGAGATATTCGCCCAAATTATAAAAAGCGTCGGCGCGCCCCAAATAGGCCTGCATAAGAACAAGCGGGTCATCGCAGGAACTAAGCAGCTCGCCGTATATTTTTTGCGCGTTGTCCAGGCGGCTGGTTTCGGAATATAACAGCGCCTCACCCAATAGCAGCACATCCAGGCTCTTTTTCTGCAGCGTGGGCCGCGCTACCTGACTAAAGGCGGTCTCTGCCTCAAGGTAAAGTTTCAATTTCAGGCGCGACCAGCCAATGCCGAGCCTGGCCAGGGATTGTAATTTTTCATCCCGAGTCACGGAGGCGGCCAAAGTATAATTGTTTATCGCCTCGGAAAAATCATTCAGGTAATAATCGGCTTCCGCGATGTAAAAATAGAGGTACGACAGCCGCGAAGAATCTTTAGCGTATGTTTTAAGGTAAGGCCTGGCCTTAAGCCTAAGAGCATTGTAATCTTTGAGCCCGTAAAGGCACTCGATGACCTTGAAAGCTGCGTCCTCGGCCTGGGGGGAATCGGGATACTTTTCTTCCACGGTTAAGAAATTCTGCATTGCCTGCTCAAGCTTGTTTTCCTGAAAATTACACCAGCCCAGGGAATAAAATCCCGCCGGCAAGTAGCTGGACTTGGGAAATTCATCGACGAGCATCTTATAATAAGCCGCTGCCCGTTCAAAGTTATTGCCCTTAAAATGCACTTCGGCGATCCAATAGACGACCGAGTCCTTAATATCTGCGGCCGCAGGCTGGTTCAAGAGCCACTCAAATTTGTTAAGCGCCTCGACAAATTTATTCTGGTGGAAATAACACTCTCCGACGAGAAGGTTTACCTGGGGCAATTTAGGCGAGCCGGGGTATTTTTTTACGAATCGTTCTAAGAGTTCAAGGCTGACGTCATAAAAGCCGTCGGTAAAGGCTTTCTCGGCGATAAAGATCGCTTCTTCTTCCCGCGAGGGGTCCTCGGCGCGGACGGCAGAAGGCATAACGCCGGCCTGGAGCGTAAGAAAAAATATAACAGCGAAGATGAATTGTTTTTTCATAAGGTTGTGTTTATCGACTATGGTAATAAAACACCGTTTACTTCTCGACTCGCTTCGCTCGCTCGAAGAATATTGTTCGAGCGAGGCCGTAGGCCGAGTCGAGAACCCACAGCAGCTTTTCTACCGATACCCTAGTCAACTATATCACTGCCCTAAGCAGCCTTCAATACCTTTCTTAAATATCGAGCGGTATGGGAAACTTTAGAGTTGACGAGATCTTCGGGTGAGCCGCAGCAAACAAGTTCGCCTCCGCGGCCACCCCCTTCAGGGCCCAGATCGATAATCTGGTCCGCGCATTTTATCACATCCAGATTATGTTCTATTACGATGACGGTGTTGCCCTTATCCACCAGCCTTTGCAGTACAGAAATCAGTTTGGCAACATCGGCAAAATGCAGGCCGGTGGTCGGCTCATCCAGGATATAAAGAGTCGAACCCGTAGAGCGGCGGCTAAGCTCGGTTGAAAGTTTTAACCTCTGCGCCTCGCCTCCGGAAAGCGTGGTTGCCGACTGCCCTAATTGGATATATCCCAGGCCCACGTCATAAAGAGTAGCAAGCGTATTCTTGATCGCCGGGATATTGGCAAAAAGCGCCATTGCCTCCTCTACCGTCATCCAAAGGACATCGGCTATGGACTTGCCCTTATATCGGACCTCCAGGGTCGCCGCGTTAAAACGTAAGCCGCCGCAGACGCCGCATTTGACGTAGACGTCGGAGAGGAAATGCATCTCTATCTTCTTTATTCCGTCGCCCGAACATGCCTCGCAGCGGCCGCCTTTGACGTTAAAAGAGAACCGCCCCGGTTTGTAACCTCTGGCGCGCGCCTCCGGTAAAGAACTGAAGATATCGCGGATGCGGCTAAATATTCCGGTGTAAGTGGCCGGGTTTGACCGCGGCGTCCTGCCAATGGGCGACTGATCGACTTCTATGACTTTATCGATATATTGGGCCCCGGCAATACCGTCATGCAGGCCGGGTTTATCCTTAGTTTTATACAACCTCTGCGAAAGGGCGCGAAAGAGTATCTCGTCGATCAGGGTGGATTTACCTGAGCCGGAAACGCCGGTAACACAGATAAAACTGCCTAAGGGAAACCGGACGTCAATATTCTTAAGATTATGCTCCCTGGCCCCTTTTATCTCCAGGTACCTGTTACCTTTAGCCGAGCGCCTATCTTGCGGCGCCTCTATGGATAATTCTTGGCGCAGGTATTTAGCGGTAAGAGAATCAGGGGATTTCAAAAGTTCCTTTACTGTGCCGGCAAAAACCACTTTTCCTCCGTGGCGGCCGGCGCCCGGGCCAAGATCAACTATATAGTCGGCCGAGCGTATTGTGGCTTCGTCATGCTCTACGACGATCAGCGTATTGCCCAGGTCCCTTAATGCCGCCAGTGTAGCAAGTAATTTATCGTTGTCCTTTTGATGCAGGCCGATACTGGGCTCATCTAAGACGTATAATACGCCCACAAGGCCGGAACCGACTTGCGTGGCAAGGCGTATGCGCTGCGCCTCTCCGCCGGAAAGAGTCGAACTCTTGCGCTCAAGGGTCAGATAATCCAGGCCCACGTCTATGCAGAACTGCAATTTTGAAGTTATTTCTTTGATCGCCTGATGGCCGATCAACTTTTCTTTAGCCTCCAGCTTCAACTGGGCAAAGAAACTCCGCGCTTCCAACACGGACATCCGGGTGACCTCCCAGATATTCTTGGCGCCGATTTTTACAGACAGCGCTTCTTTTTTAAGGCGAGCGCCGGCGCAGGCAGGACAGGCTAAAGTAGACATAAAACGGGAGATCTCTTCTTTTAAATAATCGCTGTCGGTCTGACGGAATAATCTTTCCAGATGCGGGATCACTCCTTCGAAGGGCTTACCGCCTGCGAAAATATCCGTGCCGTATAATACAGCCCGCTGGATACTTTTGTTTAATTTCCTGAATGGAGTATCCAGGTCAAATTTCATTTCACGCGACAATTCTCTGATCAACCAACGGTAATAAAGAATATAGCCTCTTCCTCCCCGTTTCCAGGCTTCGATCGCTCCGGCATTAATGGATTTCCCGCGATCGGGGATGACTAAGTCCTGATCAAATTCCAGTTTTGTCCCCAGGCCGAGGCAATCGGGGCAGGCGCCATAGGGAGAATTAAAGGAAAAAACGCGCGGGGATATTTCAGCGTAGCTTATGCCGCATTTGGGACAGCAAAAGTTTTCGTTACAGACCTGGTCGGAGCCTGCGGATAAATCACCTTGGCCGCTTTCCAGGACATTGACGATAATGATACCTTTTCCTACTTTAAGCGCGGTTTCTACGGAATCAGTGAGCCGGCTCTTAACCTGCGGCGAAACCCGCAGCCGGTCCACTACAACATCAATATTATGCGCCTTATACCTGGCTAAATTTAGCTCTCCGGGCAGATCATAGATCTTCCCGTCAATACGCGCGCGGGTGAATCCGGCTCTCTGGATCTCCAGAAGCGTCTTATGGTACTGCCCTTTTCTACCGCTGGCCAGGGGTGCCAGGATCCGGACATAAGTCGATTCGGGCAGGCCGATTATTTTTTCGCTGATCTCCTGCGCGCTCTGCCTTTCTATGAGAGTTCCACATTGATAACAATATGCTTTACCTATGCGGGCAAAAAGAAGCCTCAAATAATCGTAGATCTCCGTCTGAGTGGCTACAGTCGAACGCGGGTTGCCCGCGGCTGACCTCTGCTCAATGGCGATGGCAGGCGAGAGCCCTTCAATATATTCCACGTCGGGTTTCTGCAGCTGCTCCAGGAACTGCCGGGCGTAGCTGGAGAGGCTCTCCATGAACCTGCGCTGGCCCTCGGCGTATATGGTATCAAAAACCAGGCTCGATTTTCCCGAACCCGATAATCCGGTGACCACCACCAGTTTATTGCGCGGCAGGCGCAAATCTATGTTCTTTAGATTGTGCTCCTTTGCCCCGCGTATGATCAGTTCATTTTGCATGGTTAAAATAACGGGAAATAATGGGGACGGTTCTATTTTTTAAATAAATTTATATCGGAAAAAATAGAACCGTCCCCATTATTCTTCTTTTTACGGCAATTATCTCTTCTTCTTTTTGCCGCCTCTCTTCATCTTTGCTGCGGAGACATCACCGCATTTGTCCAAGAAATAAAGGTAACCTACTTTTCTCTTGATGCCGCATTTGGCTACCTTTTTGGATCCGCCGCCTTTCTTGCCGCCGCGGGCCATCTTGGCGCAGGAGACATCACCTTGCTTATCGATGTAATAGAGATAACCTTTTTCTCTCTTTACCCCCAGCTTTACTATTTTTTCCGCCATGGTCTTATTTCACCCCCTTCCGCTCTGTTCTGTATCTGTTGTCAATGAAGCCACGCTCACACTTTACCCCGCTTCCTTACTTTTCGGGGCGGAATCCCGACCGACTCCGACGACAAGTCGGGGGAGCGTCGGGATATAAACAACTATGTGCCGATTCTCACCGGCTCCAGGATCTGTTTTAAAACCGCCTCTGCTGAAAGTACGGCCAGATAGCTCGTCTTAGGGTTCTCCGGATGCAAAATATTTTCGGTTCGCGCGGTGATATCGGCCGCAACGCTCTCTACGCGCACCTCATGGATGTTCTTCTTTACCGCAGGCGAGGCGATAATCTTAACCAGTGTTTTTCCCGGGCCGATACCTGCCATACTTAAGACAGCGGCGACATTGATGTTTTGCGGGAAATATTTTACCGCGCAAGCGGCCGGACCGCAAAATAAAACCTTATCTTTCTTGATCTTGGATAGATCAATGCCGCGCTCTTTTATAAATTTTACCCCGCTAAAAGACAACGGGTTCTTGTAAGTAGTCAGGGTGACTTTCTTTATTTTACCGAGTGCTGCGGCCTTTAAGGCGTCCACTCCGGAGATAGCACCACTCGGGATATAGACTCTGGCGTTATGCGATTTGGCCAGGCGGCTTAAACCAGGCAGGCAGCCGGATACGCCTCCGGCGCTCATGATCATTATATCGCGGCCTGAGCGTAAAACTACCTCAGCAATACCCCGGCAAGCTTGGCTAGAGGCGCACTCAATAATTAGCTGCGACTTAAGGACAAGATGTTTTAGGGATCCTGCGGCCAACCCCTCATTTAAGGAAAGCGACTTCGACAATTTAGCGCTTTTGGCTCCGTCAATATCATAAAGGCCGGATAAGGCTGCGCGGCCCTGTAGATCTTTTTTTACAAATTTCGCCAAAGAACTGCCGATGGCGCCGCAGCCGACAATACCGATTTTTAATTTATTCATGTTGTTTATCTTCCGTAGGGGCGGGTTTAAAACCTGTCCCTACAGGCTTGATTTTGGAATAACAATATTATCAATTAACCTGGTTTTACCTACTCGCGCTGCCAGAGCAATAAGGCAGCCGCGTCTTACTTTTTTCAGCGGATTCAAATTATCCGCGTCCACAATGGATATATAATCAATCTTGATCGACCTATGCTTACCAAGCAAATTTTTCATCCGGTTGACGATCGACCCCGCGTCATTAAATCCGGATTTGACAAGCCCTCTAGCCAGATCCAAAGATTTATATAACGCCGCAGCGTCGTTTTTTTCATCTGCACTAAGATAGGCATTTCTGGAACTGAGCGCCAGGCCGTTTCTCTGGCGCAGCGTAGGTATTACCTTAATCCGCGCCGAGAAATTCAGGTCGTGCGCCATTCTCTTAATAATGACGGCCTGCTGGGCATCTTTCTGCCCCAAATACAGCGTATCCGGTTCCACGATGTTTAGCAGTTTAGCTACTACAGTAGCCACACCGCGAAAGTGCCCGGGACGAGTTGCTCCGCAAAGGACATTGCTTAAACTCTCAACAGAAACATAGGTGCTGAATCCGGACGGATACATTTCTGGAGCGCTTGGTAAAAAAACGATATCAACTCCTTCTTTCCTGCAAATAGACGCGTCGCTAAGTAAAGTCCGGGGGTATTTTTTAAAATCTTCCGCCGGGCCGAACTGCGCAGGATTTACAAAGATGCTGACGATCACTATGTGCTTCTCTTTGCGCGCGCAGCGTATAAGCTTTACATGCCCGGCATGCAGCGCCCCCATGGTCGGCACAAAACCTATGGTCTTGCCGTTGAGCTTTACTCTACGTATCTCTTTCTTAAGATCGTTAATCTTTTTTACGATTTTCATTCTAACATCATCTGTAGGGACAGGTTTAAAACCTGTCCCTACATCTATATCTTGGCGGCGACTTCCGGGGCAATCTCCTTTAACGGCCCCAAAACAAAATCCCGCTCCTGTATTCTTGGGTGCGGGACAATAAGATCATCTTCACGTATTGTTTGACCTCCGAAAAGCAGGATATCCAGGTCAATGGTGCGCGGAGCGTTCAATACGCCGCGCGCCCTGCCCAACCGGGCTTCTATGCTTTGCAGGCCAGTCAAAAGATTACGGCAGGTCAAGTTAGTTTGTATTTCTATCACTGCATTCAAAAATTTGCCCTGCGGCGGCCCTCCGACAGGAACAGTTTCGATAATCGTGGAAACCTTAGTCACTTGCGTACCCAAAATTGCGCCGATCTTCTCGATCGCCGAAAGAATATTCCTGCCGCGGTCGCCTAAGTTTGAACCCAATCCTATATAAACAACAGTCATCAATCGCGTTAGATCTTCCTAATGCGCTCTATTGCCTCTTTGATCCTCTCCGCCGGCACAGTCAGGGCCATACGGATGTAACCCTCGCCGTATTTACCAAAACCTACGCCGGGGGTAGCTACAATATCGGCCTTTTCCAATAACAGTGCCGCCATATCAATGGAACTTGGCACCCGGCGCTCTAAGGTATTGCGCCGGTGCCCACCCATTGGTGGGTTCTTGATCCAGACATAGAAAGTGGCTTTGGGCAACTCTGCCTGCCAGCCTAAAGATTTGAGCCCGGCGGCCAAAACATCGCGCCTCTCTTGATAAATAGCGCGCATATTTTGCACATGGTCCTTGGGCCCTTCTAAGGCAGCTACCCCGGCCAGTTGAATGCCCGAGAATATTCCGGAATCAATATTGGATTTGACTTTAGCCAGGGCTGAAATAAGCCCGGCGTTACCGCAGGCCCAGCCAACGCGCCAGCCGGTCATATTATAGGCCTTGGACAGGGAATGGAATTCTATTGCCACGTCCCTGGCACCTTCGGTTTCCAGGGCGCTGTGGGGCGGCTGCCCGTCATAATACATTTCGGAATACGCCAGGTCCGAGACGAGGATAAGTTTATTTTTCCTGCAGAACTCCACCATATCGCGATAAAAACCCGGCTCTGCCACCGCTGAAGTAGGATTATTGGGATAATTTATATAGATAATTTTGGCTTTCTTTCGGATTGAAACCGGGATCTTTTTAATATCAGGCAAAAAAGCGTTGCCTGCGATCAAGGGCATAAGATGAATCTTGCCGCCGGCAAAAATAGTACCACCTTTATAGGGCGGATAACACGGATCCGGTATCAACGAATAATCGCCCGGATCCAGGAATGCCAACGGAAAATGCGCGATGCCTTCTTTTGAGCCGATCAAAGGCAGGATCTCGGTTTCAGGGTTAAGCTCAACGCCAAAACGGTCTTTATACCAGGCGGCTATCGCCCGGCGCAATGCCGGCATACCCTGGTCCAGGGCATAACGGTGCGTTGAAGGATCCTGCGCTGCCTGATACAACGCCTCAATGATATAATCCGGAGTAGGCAGATCGGGGTCTCCGATACCAAGATCAATAATATCTCTGCCTGCCTCGCGCGCCTTTCTTTTTGCCTTATCAATTTCCACGAACAGATACGGCGGTAATGCCTGGATTTTTTTGGATAGATTAAACATTTTTTATTTTTTCAACACATCCTGCATAGAATACAGCCCTGCCGGCCGGCCATTTACCCATTTGGCAGCTTTTAAGGCGCCGATAGCAAAGAGGTCGCGCGAATGCGCCTGATGCTTTATCTCAATACGCTCGGAATTACCGCAAAACACGACGGTATGGTCCCCGACGATATCTCCCAGCCGGATGGAATGTACCGGTATTTGTTTGCGGCTGGCTTCAGTTAAAACCTGGAGCATTCTTTTCGCAGTGCCGGAAGGCGCGTCTTTTTTGGCCGCGTGATGGGCCTCAACGAT
>Ga0105164_10002106_pt1 | contig 12415 bp, 14 predicted proteins | sample VDWuncwatermetaG_FD_89674 | JGI IMG/M metagenome (GOLD analysis project Ga0105164, IMG submission 89674) | Wastewater microbial communities from Netherlands to study Microbial Dark Matter (Phase II) - VDW unchlorinated drinking water | ecosystem: Environmental > Aquatic > Freshwater > Drinking...
AATGAGTATTGCAATGCCTAAAACTAATTTAAACCAAGGTTTTTTATTCATATATTTTTCATCATTTTAATAACAAATTTGATTAACGGATTATTCCCCTGCTCCACAAATGGCTTGGCAGCTGTTTTCTTGACTAGCTCAGACAACGTCGGGTAAATATAAAGTGTCTGTGCTAACTTAGAGAGGGGTATACGATTTGATTTTGCGATCAGAAATCCCTGAATGATTTCACCGGCATGAGCGCCGACAACATGCGCCCCTAAAATCAGACCTTTCTTGTCCGTAATGACTTTGACAAGCCCCTTCTTTTCTAAATCCGTTACGGCACGATCAGAGTTTGTATACGGCGTTGAATATATTTTTATTCTTTCGAATTGTTTTCGGGATTCTTCTTCGGTCAATCCCAAATGAGCCAATTCAGGATCAGTAAAAGTCGCCCAGGTCACATTATTATAATCAACTTTAGCCCAAGCTAATCTTTTAAACAGGCAATTGCGGACAGCTACAGATGCCCCGTAAGCCGCCACATGGCTGAATTGATACGGACTTGCCACATCACCGCAGGCAAAAATATTGGGATTTGTCGTCTGCAAATACGTATTTACTTTTAAACCTTTAGGGGTATATTCTACATTTGCCTTCTGTAAATCCAAGCCTTCAAGATTAGGCGCGCGTCCGATTGCAACCAGTACATTTTCAGAAGTGATATCTTCTTTCTTACCATTCTTATCTTCAACAGTGACAATGACCTGATTGTCTTCTTTGCGAAAACGTACGGCTTTGCGGCCTGTAAATAAATTTATACCATCGGCCTTTAATTGATTCTCCACAAAAACTGACACCTCCGGCTCTTCCCTAAAAAGGATACGATCCACCATTTCAACCAAATTAATTTTAACCCCTAAGCGTCCCAAGGCCTGGGAGAGTTCAACGCCAATCGGCCCTCCGCCTAAAACAATCAGACTTGCGGGGAGTTTATCCAACGAAAACACCGTCTCATTGGTTAAATATCCAATTTCCTTTAAACCATCGATGGGGAAGACTACCGGGTGAGAGCCCGTGCAAATAATAAACCGTTTGGATTTAATGCGGTATTCTGATGTTTCAAGAGTTGTTGAATCAATAAAACGCGGCGTGCCGATAATGACTTCAATGCCTCTTTCGCGAAAATCTTCTTCTTTATGGTGAGTGGCGATTTCCGCGACGATATCCCGCACATGCGCCATCACATGGCCTGTATCCAAACCAAACGTACCTTGGGTTTTCAATCCATATTGGGCATAATGAAATAATGTGTGCGCTGTTTGAGCGGATTTAAGTAAAGCCTTGGAAGGCATACAGCCAAACCAGGTGCAGTCCCCGCCTAAACGTTTCTTTTCAACAATGCATGTCTTAGCCCCTAACGCTTTGGCAACACTGGCGGCAAACAATCCACCCGCACCACCACCAATGCAAACAAGATCAAATGTTAATTCTTTCATCAAATCCCCCTTGTCATTCCCGCCCCCGACAAAAACATTCGGGGGTAAACTCCAGCGGGAATCCAGTTGATCCATGTTCTGGATCCCCGACAAAAACATTCGGGGATGACAAAATTTTTATTATCGAATATTTTTATAAAACTTTGCTAATCGCTCTGTAGAAATCCCTAAAATAAATCCCGCTGTCAGAAGCCAATTGCCTAGCGTCGTTTTCAATAAACCTCCCTTTTCCCTCCGCCGTGGTAAAATAGCCGCTTGATAATCTAAAACGATTGTTTTGCCCAGGTGGTTTAATTCTCTGGAGAAAATGATATCTTCAAACAAAAAAACCTCTTTAAACCCGCCTATTTGTTCAAATATATCCCGACGGACAAAAATGGCCTGGTCGCCATAAAAAATCTTGAAGAATACCGCTCTCAAATGGCCCGAGGCCTCAATCCATCGATAAATCCATTTAGGTGAATCAATTTTATGACTAAAGCAACCTCCCACAAAATTTAAAGAAATCTGCTTTTCTATCTCTTTTAAACCTTCCCTTTGCAGTAAACAATCAGCATGTAAAAATAATAAAATATCCCCCTTGGCAGCAGAAGCTCCTGCATTTAATTGCAGGTCTCTGCCACGTAGAGATCTTATACTTTTAACTGGGTATTGACGTACGATATCCATCGTCCTGTCACTGCTTTGGCCGTCAACAACAATAACTTCTATGTTTTCGCCAAACGGCAAGGCACTGAGCGTTCTGTTAATAGCAGTCTCCTCGTTATATACAGGAATGACGATGGAAATCATTTCTGTTCCTCTTGTTTGGAAGGACACCTGGAACTTCCATATGAACAGAAAACACAACAGTCCCCTGGCTTGGGCTTTAATTTAGCTTCACAATGAGAACATTTGTAAAAAAACTGACAAGAGTCCATGGGCATAACTTCTTCTTTAGAAAATCCGCATTTTGGGCATGTAATAACCGAAGTTTTAATGATCATTTTAACGCTCCTTGGCAACTGGAACCAGCACCTGCGCTACATCCGAAACAATGATTACCTGTTAATACCTTCCATCCTTCCAAGTCATTCTTAGATATATTAAAAACAGTAAAAGGTTTACCGTTATGCATACCCATCCCCAGCATTTGATTAAAATCACAGTCATACAATTTGCCATCCCAGCTTATGTTGAGTGTATGGCGGCACATCAGTCCGTCCAAAGTGCGCGGGTTAAAATTATTGATTAATAATTCACTGTAGGTTTCAAACTGATTAAACGCCTTGAGATATCTGGCATAACGGGTGATGGGCATGTTGGTAATAGTGTAAAGCTTGTTAAAAACGATCCCAAAATCCTCTTCGAGGCGCTGCTTATAATCTTTTTCCAATTTCTCCTGTGCCGGCGGCAAATACGCCCCGACGGGGTTGTAAACCAAATTCAATACCAACCCCGAATCGGGCCGCCCATAACCTATATTGTTTAATTTCTGTAGCGCTTCAATAGACTTGCCAAAAGTTCCTTTTCCTCTTTGCTTGTCCACATTGTCTTTGGAATAACAAGGCAACGACGCAATTACCTCGACTCGGTGTTGGGCCAGAAATTCACCCAGGCCTTCCATTCCTTTTTCAAAAAGAATAGTTAAATTACACCGGTCAATGATATGCATTCCCCGTTTATGGGCTTCGATAACCAAATAACGGAAGTTTGGATTCATTTCCGGCGCGCCGCCGGTTAAATCAAGCGTTGTCGCGCCCAGCGTATCCATTAAATGAACGACTGCCCGGGCGGTTCGTTCATCCATATTCTCCTTAGCCTTGGTAGGGCCTGCTTCCACGTGACAATGAGAGCATGTTAAATTGCACAATTTACCGACGTTGACTTGAAGAATTTCAATGGAAGTCTTTTTTAGATCATATTTGTATTCCGCTAATTTTGATTGAAACCGATTCATTATTATTCCCTTTAAGAACCTCTGTCATTCCCGAATGTTTTAATCGGGAATCCAGCCATGAACCAAAACAAGCACTTCATGTTTGGTTCACGGCTGCCATAAACCGACCACGAAGTGCTTGGTCTGGTTTATGGCAGACACTCATAAACTGGACCCCCGACAGAAACATTCGGGGGTGACAAAGGAAATTCATATATGATGCAGAATAAAATAAGCTCCTCCCGCGACAGCCGCGGCTACAGGCAAAGTCAAAACCCATGCCGATAATATTCCTGTAATAACTTTCCAATTGGCTTGTGCCTCACTTAAACCGATCCCAAATAATGCCCCGCAAGAAACGTGTGTGGTTGAAACCGGCACTCCCCATTGAGAAGCAAAGATAACCAAAATCGCCGTAATCAAATTCGCGCTAAAACCCTGTCCATGATTCATGCGTGTAATGCGGTTAGACATCGTTTCGGCAACACGACGAGCGCTGATCGCGCCGCCGATAGCAATAATGAAAGCGACAAGAATAATTCCGCTTTGTAAACCCAAAGCCTTGGCCGTGACACAAAGAGCTACAATTTTTGGCGTATCATTTAATCCCCGGGCAAAACTAACAGCCCCGGCACTTATAAAATGCAAGGCATCCAGAATCTGCTGGGCACTAATGCCTAATAAATTCCCTTGATAATACTCAACCGCCTTGGCCTGACAAGCTGTTTGCTCATCCACCATAATGTCTAATGCTTTTAACTGTAGCGCCGACAATTTCTGTCCATCACAGCAGGCTAAACCGGGAACCGGAATGATCTTCTCCCCTATACAAACACAGGTTTTTCGCGTGACCCCCAATTGATGTCTTGCCAAACGAAATAACGGATAAATAACAACCGTTGCCATCACAGCGACAACCGGGCTCACTAAAAGAGGCGCAAAAAAGCTTTTTCCCAATGTATGAAACCCTAATTGCTGCGGCCCTATGGCCACAAGCCCGGCCCCAACCAACGCCCCTGTTAAACCATGTGTGGTTGAAATGGGAATACCTATTAAAGCGGTAATTAATACCGTTAAACCTGCCCCTATGGCTACAGCCACCAGAAAATCCGGACTTGCAATAAGAGAGTCCGGGACCAATCCTTTCCCGCTAAAAGTTTTCACTAATGAAGAAGCAAAGAAAAAGGCGGTGATAGACCCCGCAAAAGTCGTCACGGTGGCCCACCCTAACGCTTTACGATAGTCCGTAGTACCGCTGCCAAACAGCGTTGCCACCCCTTTAAAATTATCATTGGCCCCATTGGCATAAGCGACAAAGACTGTTGTAAAAATAATAAGCGTTATCCAAATCATTTCTCATATTCCTTTAACAGCAACTGCCGGTTGAATTAACTTCACTTGAAGCAGGACCGCAAGGAAACAGACCAAAATGCTTACTTTTGTTACCAATAACTTTAAAGTGTTGACCAAAACGAGTGTTGGTAATCATTGATGCTGTGTTCCCGCAGACCAGCATGGGTTTGTCTTTCAAGAATACATGATGATCATCAAGAATAAATTTATGAAGGCAACCTTTCATGGTGCCCAAGTAATAGGCCACCTGACCGAAGTCTTCACAACGGTCTTCCAAGTCATTAAGTTTAAACGCACGGATGGTCATCGAATAAAATTCAATGTTGCCTGCTTTTCGGGCAATGGCAGGATCTTCAATATTAATCTTTCTTTTAGCGGTGACCCTGTAGTCCGGACAGCAAACAAGTTCAAGCATGCGGCGGAAGTCTTCGATATACATAGCCCCGCCCAAACATTCTCCATAGGCCAAGGCGTCATCATGGAATTCTTGGGAAACACGGGCATCGGTAAAAATATCCGAAAAATAAAGCTCCCCTCCCAGCTTTAGACATCTGAAAATTTCTTTAAAAACTTGCCGTTTATCCGGTGAAAGATTAATGACACAATTAGAGATCACCACATCGATACTGTCATCTGCGATGCCAACTTCTTGCAAATCTTCAATATATCCTTTCTTAAACTCCACATTGCGCTTATTAAACCCAAATTTTTTCATTTGTCCGTCCGTATGTTTACGCGCAACCGCTAACTGTTCATCAGTCATGTCGATTCCAATAGCCTTTCCATTGTCTCCAACTAACGCAGACGCTATATAAACATCACGGCCGGACCCACAACCCAAATCAAGCACTGTGCAGTCTTTTAATTGCGGCGGTATGGGCGAACCGCATCCGTAGAATTTCTCCAATATCTCAGGCTCAATATTCTTAAGGATGGTTTTAATTGACTCCGGGAAGCTATCGGTTGCACAGCATGCGTTCGTCTTTAAATCCCCATTGGTTTTAAGAACCTTGCCGTAATAATTCTTAATTTCTTCTTTTTTCAAGTTCTCCGTTGATAAACTCATGCGTTCCTCCTGGTTTGATCTCGTCCAAATCTTCTAATGGACACAAGATATGATATTTAAGTTTTAATTTATTAATGACTTGATGAGTTTGAAACAAAACCTCACTCGTACTCCAGTTGATCCCTTCGAATAACCTTGGCTGATTTGAAGAAAGTCCGATCAAATAATATCCCCCGTCTTTGGCAGGCCCAATAACCACATCTGCCTCTTGAAGGGCCACAAAACTTTGTTCCACAATAGTTGTTGTTAACTCTAAAGTATCGCTGCCAAATGCCGCTGCCTTTTGATAACCGTTATCGAATGCCCATTTAAAGGTATTCATTAAACGCTCCCCTAAATCCAGTCCTTCTTGAGGAATGTATCGGTCTGCCCCTGAAAGCCATTGATAAATTTTGACACGATCCTCTGGAGGATCAAAAACTACAATTAAATCTGCCTCTTTACATTCCCGAAGTATAAAAAAATTATTTTCTGCCAATCTTTTATACAAATATACAGCTCCTTGCTCACCGATGGTTTGGGCCAAACGGGTCTTGACCTTCCCTGGTGTTGGATACTTTACGAAATAAATAATGGCATTTTCTTTACGCATTAACTGTATACACTTTCTTTAACTCTTGCGGGCCTCGCTGTAAATATTGGTAATCAAATATAATTCTGGCATTACGCATAATTTGTTTTAACACTCCATGCTCCTGATACCTGCGAGAAGAAACAATAACCGGCTCATCAATAACGCTCAAGCGCCCGGCTTCTTTAAGAATCTTGGTAAAAAGAACGTCTTCCATGAAATTGACTTCAGGAAATCCCTTCAATGATTCAAACAAATCTCTTCTTATAAAAATCGCATTGGAACCAACTAAGTTCTTATAAAAACGCAAATAGATATGATTAAGTAAAAATCCATACGTATTTAAAACCAAGTTGGTTGGCTCATACTTTTTCATAAAACCACCACCGACATAACCTCGTTGCATTGTTTTTTGTATATAACTAACAGTATCATCCGGCAATCTTGAATCTGCATGAACAAAAACCAGAATATCTGATACCGCCTCATTCGCTCCTGTATTCATTTGTTTTGCTCTGTTAGCGAAAGGTGTCTTCAAACAAAACACTTGGGGAAATTTATCTCTAATAGATTCATAGGTCCCATCTGTTGAATTCCCATCAATAACAATAATTTCATCTGCACCTAAACAACATACACGTTGCAGGGCGTCAATAATAAGCATCCTTTCATTTAAGACCGGGATAATAATGGCAACCGTTGGCGCCATAACTCGCCTCCCAAAACAAGAAAAAATAAACCATATTCAACCCATTGCACAAAAACAAACATGGGCCTGGATTGGTGATACGTAAAATAAAAATCAAGGTAGTACCCAAAAACCAATACCGAAAACAGGATTAACGCGCGTAAAGGCAAAAAAGGAATGAACAAAATAACCCAGGTGTAATACCAAGGATTGCCTGTAGGCAAAAGAAAAAATAACATAGCTAAACTAACTGCCATGGCTTTCATTAAAGAATGAATACTGTTCTCTTTTCTAAGCCAAAATAAAATCCCTGCTAACCCTATACTAAATAAACAGGCCGAAACCAACCGGCTGGATAAGTTTTGTAAACCTTCCCCCATAGGCAGCAGGGAAACAGCCCATCTGATCAAACCAAATATCCCTTCATTAGTCTGCCACTCGCTTAAAAAGCGCCCCAGCCCTTCAGTAAGAAATACACCAGCATTTAGAAAAGGAAGATAAGACAGAATTAAAATACTAAAAAAAATAAGAAGATTTTGGAGCAGATACCGTTTTTGATCTTTAAATCGCCAACAAATCAATAAAGGTAAAAGCACGATAGCAAATAGTTTAATAAGAACTGCTCCTGCCAAAGATATGTAGGCTAAAACTTGCCAACCGCGGACAAGAGCGTATATCATCAAAGACAACATCAATAAAGCAAATACATCCAAATGAACGCTATTACTAAATTCTTTGATAACCAGCGGAGACCAAGCATAAACAATCACCCATGCCTTAGGTAAACTTATACGACCAAAGATCGTAATTAATAACCCCATGATCACACAATCAGCCAATGTCACTGTCCATTTCCAGCCGATTATCTTCCAAGGCGTTAGCCACTGACTTAAGGCGAATAAACTTTGTGCTAAAGGCGGGTAGATCGTTTTTACTCCTTCATGATTGATTTTGCGGTAAACATCCTGTGCGGCGGCATCATTAGATACGGGCCTAAAATTGTTCTGCATGGCTTCTTGAGGAGCATGCTGATAGGGATTTACCCCTTGAATCATCGCTTGTCCATCCCAAATATAACGGTAAGGGTCTGTTTCCTGAATGAAATTCGAAGAACTATAAACTAATCGCATCATAAGCGCTGTCAGGCAAATAAACATCAACACTTTTGGATCAGAAAAAATAACCGCATGGCGATACATCCATTCTAAAGCAATGATATAAAGAACGCCCGCCGACCCCATAAGAACAATAAATGTGATAATCGGCCGTTGTTTATGCCCTTGGCCAAAAATAAATTGATGGCTTAATTGAGAAGTCAAGGCGTGAAGGATCACTAAGCCAATTCCCAATAGCGCCAAAACAAGGATATTACTTTGCATACTCTTCATTTAGTTTCCAGTCATAGCCTAACCATTGAATTTGCGTTCTATCGGAAATCCCGTCAAATAATCCTTCGGGGGCATGATTCTTGATAAAAGCAATCGCTCCTCCTGCCTGATCAAAATCCGTCTTAAACCATTTAAAAATAGGAGATAAATAAAGCACGTCTTTTGTTTTATCGTATCGGGCTTTTGATGGATCACTGAAGAATAATCGAATTTGATCTGATAATTGTTGATCCAATTTTTCTGCTGTGTAGGCCTCTGATTTAATGACCGGACAACCTATAGAAGCGCAGACAATGGCAAAATGAATGCGAGGGTCTTTAAATTCGGGTCGCAAAATTTTGTTTTCAATGCCGTTGAGGCTTAAATCCTGACTCAATACATGAAGGACCAGCTTGTCCCACACATGGGTAATTTGCTGAATACTATTTGAGGGAAAAGCTATTGTCTTGAAACTGAAACCACGCTTAATAGGGTAATTATCAATGATCGTTTTAATGACGCTCATATTGTAGGCATTAATCCAAAACGCCTTTTTTTGTTTAATATTAAACGATTCAAAATCAGTTTTAGAAGCGCCTTCAATGGCTTGAATGGATGCTTTTAACTCACTATCATTTTCTTTAAGAGATTTATAATTAACGCGGCCCTTATGCGTATAGACCCGTAAAACTTCTTGCCAATGGGTATACTGATGATCATAAGCCGCCCGAGCTTCCCTCATCATTCCCATTGAGGCTAATATAATTGCGCTGAGCATAATCTTGCCCATCTTTTTGGCCCCCATCTCTTAATCTAAAACCTTAAAACAATCTTTAACAATTACATTTATCACCGCCGTATATTACCCCAAGAATCGCTCCGTAAACAACATGGCCCATCAAGCTTCCTATGACCATAAGCATTTGTTGCGGGCTGGCGCTTGAGAAGAAACCCGCACCTGCCATTGGCATGACCATGGTTTGAGCAAGGATGAATAATATTAACCCCCATATAGTTCCCCTTAAAGCACCAGGACCCGGAAGTTTATCTGCCAAAACATAAACATATATGAAAGGAAACAACACAACTCCCAGCATCAAATGTATCATCATGCCAATTATCCAGGGTATTTTCATCATGCCGCTTATCATGCCGGCAATATCCATCTTAGGCATTCCCATCATAGGGGCCAAATACATGATCATTGTCATCACCACTGTTGCAATGAATCCTGCGAGTATTCCTTTGCCTATGTTCCGTTGCATATTTTCCTCCTTTTTTAATCATCCTTAATTTAAAAAGATTTTTGCCTCTCCGTATACTTAGTCGTTCCAAATTCCAAAACCTTGCAAGAATTTTTATTATAACTTTCCTGACTCGCACATATCAGCAAATTCTAATGCCGACGGCCTAACCCTGCGTTCTTGCGTCTTATAATCCACGCCCACCAGCCCAAATCTCGGAGCAAAGCCTTCCGACCATTCAAAGTTGTCCAAAAGCGACCAATAAATATATCCGATCACCGGTGCGCCTTCCTGCATGGCCTTCGCCAATTGAGCCAAATGTGCTTTAATAAATGGCAGCCTCTCCTCATCCTGATCGGCACAGATCCCGTTTTCGGAAATAAGAAGCGGCACCCGATACCTGGAAAATTCTTTGGTCAAGCGGTATAAACCTTCGGGGTAAATCTCCCAATTTAAAAAATTCCTCTTGCCGGCGTTGCGGTGATGTTTCAGGGTACAAATGTCCCCAAAAATATTTGGAATGCCAAAGCCCTCATTGTGAACAAAATCGCGCGTGTAATAGTTGAGGCCGATAAAATCAAGCGTCTTTGATTTTGGAAGGCGGATATGAAAAAGACCGGGGTAAAAAACCCTTCCCCGAATAAGAGCTTGGACAAAAAGATGATTAAACACGAGATTTCTAAGCCGAACGGACATTTTATCCCTCCAGGAGCGATCCGAACAAGGCGTGAAGACCAAAACATGTTTTGCAATTCCAACCCGCGCATCTCTTGAACCCATCGAGCCGGCTGTCTCCCTGATAGTGTCATAAGCCCAAACATGGGCCCTCAAAAGATGCGCCAAAACACGTGAGGCCTTTTTGTAAGAGCGCTCTCCGGGAGGCCAGTCCCCCACAAGATAGCTTTTAAAAACATAAGCCACTGGCTCATTAAAGGTCATCCAATAGCGCACACTTTTACCGAAAGATTCTACCGCTTTTTTCACGAACCTGACAAAAAATTCCGGCGAACGCCCAGAAAGCCAACCTCCTTGTTTGGCAAACCAAAGCGGAAGCGTGTAGTGGTTCAGCGTCACCATGGGCTCCAAGCCATTATCCTTCAATGACTCGAAAACTTCCTTGTAATGTGAGATTGCCTCTTGACTGAAGCAGCCTTCTTGGGGCTCAATGCGGCTCCACTCAAGCGAAAAGCGGTGGGTATTGTGATGGAGAGACTTCGCGAGTTTAAAATCCTCGCGAAAACGCCTCCAATGATCACAGGCCTTACCCGAAGGCTCCTTCACCTTTCCCCGTTGTTCCCACTCCCACCAGTCGTTATTCGTATTATCACCCTCTACCTGATGAGAAGAAGTCGCAGCGCCCCACAAGAAATTTTTGGGAAACATGAATGACAAATTTTCACTCAAGCTCGACTCCCAATGCATCCGCTACACGGTTAATGAAACTAAACTCAGCCACTACCGCGGTGGCTTCAAGGATTTCACCGTCCGTCCATCCCAATTGCTTGAGTCTCGCGACGTCCCCATCCGTCACCTGATGGGCGTGGCGGGTGACTTCTTCAGCGTATTCCAAAAGCATCAATGTTTTTTTGTCGAGGCCTGCCTTACGATAATCCTTACGAATCATTTCGGCAACCGATTCATTGACGCCGTACTGCTTCATGAAATTAACGTGATGGGTGGCGCAGTAATTGCACTTATTGATCTCTGAAACAAGCGCGGCGATCATTTCTTTCGTGGATCGCGGAAGTTTTGTCTCCGACGTCATAATGGTTTGAAACAAACTCATGTGGACTGAAAAAAGTTCCGGCCAACTCGAAAACACTTTAATCACATTAGGAACAATGCCCATCTGATTTTTAATCTGAGAATAAAGATCTTTGATAACTCCCTGGGCTTGATTTTCTTCAACAATGGCAATTCGATTCATAAAACTCTCCTTTCTCTAATTACCGAATCCAAGATTTCTTCAGGTTTTGCTCTGATCTGAAAATCTATCTTTGCATAAATGATCTTGCCGCCTCTATCAATGACATACTCCGCCGGAATGGCGATGGCAAAATGCTTACGGTCCGCATAAACCCCCGGATCAAGGTGGTAACGCTCAATGTATTGCCTGGCCGAACTCTCCGGAACTTCGTATTGAACATTATATGCCTTGAGAATCTTTTCCTGTGGGTCACTGATCAAGTCAAAACCAAGACCCTCTTTCCGGGCAACTCTTCTAGTATACTCCGGCTTATCCGTGCTGATGGCCCATATTCTGATTCCCGCCTTTTTAAAATCCGCCAGGCGCCGCTGCCATGCTTGCAGGTAAAGATTACAAAACGGACACCATCCACCACTATAAAATATCAATACGACCGGTCCTCTTTTATAATAATTCGACAGCGTAACCAAATTGCCGCCAGAGGTTACCACCGTAAAATCCGGGGCCTTAGAACCTACCCTTAACCCCGGCTCTCTGCCGCTCCAAGCAATGACCAAATTAGGCGAAAATAGAAAAAATAGCAATAATGCATTTATACGCCTCGGCTTTGTGTATGTCATGTTAAAGTTAATCCCGCTTATTAGTCGTTCTAAATTCCAAAGCCTTGCAAAAATTTTTGTAATACCAAAATAGACATGTCCGCTTCTACCAAAATAAGAATGTCCTCTTTATAAGGAGTACCATAACGCAGCCAAGGAGGCGTTATGGACAAAGAGAGGGACGTTTTTATGATGAGCCGC
>Ga0105164_10002107_pt1 | contig 12407 bp, 17 predicted proteins | sample VDWuncwatermetaG_FD_89674 | JGI IMG/M metagenome (GOLD analysis project Ga0105164, IMG submission 89674) | Wastewater microbial communities from Netherlands to study Microbial Dark Matter (Phase II) - VDW unchlorinated drinking water | ecosystem: Environmental > Aquatic > Freshwater > Drinking...
CCTGACGAACTCTTGGCGGTCTTTAGGTAGTATATTTCTATCTGTTCTTAATTTTTTTAAATTATCTAATTTATATTTTTCCCTTATTCTAAAGATAGATCTTTCTAGAGGTATTAAATTTTCAGAACTTACTATTGTACCTAATAAAACAAAATGTGATTTTTGTTCCTTATTAATTTGTTCTGATTCATCGATAAATAAAATATCCATTGTTTCCTCTTTTGTTTTACCTAAACCTCCACTTTAACTTCCCTCTCCACAACCACCTTCCCCGTAACACTCCTCAGCATCTGCCCTGTAACCTCAATATCATAAAACTTCTTCAGTTCAATCCTTCCTTTGACTCCAACTATGATAGGATACGTTCCGAACTGCCTGCAAAAAGTGGTTTTGCCGTCATAGATTTCTGCATAGCAGTTTGTTAATATGGTTCCGTTTGGAATCACTCTCTGCAGCATTGGCCAGTCAATTTTCTGCCTTATTTCATTTCTCCATTTCCAGTACATTTTCTTGTTTTTCCTCAAGAACTTGTCCTTGCCTTCATTGTAAAGAGAAGTGCCTTCAAATATAGCCACTTGCCTTATGTTAATCCTGCGAAGCATCAATCCTTCATCATAAATTCTAGTCAGCCATTTCATATTTTCTTCATGGGTTTTCTTTGTTTCATTGCGAAGCCCAAAAATGATATTGACTCCGGGCAAAAATTTTGGCATTCCATCATTTCCTTTTTCTGCGCCGTATTTATTCAAGATTTTCACAGCTTCATAAGCAATATTTGGAGGAGTGTTCAAAGTATTTGCCTTCACAACTTCAATGTCAAAAGATTCAACTCCAAAAGCAGCTATGTTGCCAGATGTGCAGTATTTTACAATTGCCTTTGTAATGAAAAAATCATTCTTTTTGTCAAGAACAACCTTGACAGGATTGACATTGTCAATATGCAAAACTTTAATGTCAGGGCAATTGAAATTAATCTCTTTCAGCAATTCAGCAGCATAAGGCAATGTATAGAAACAAGTCTGCTTTCCCAATCTGAAATACCTTACTCCAAGATTGTAAAATTCAATCACTTCTTTCAACACATCTTCTTTCTCCCTGAACTCAACTTTATTCTTTACAGGCTCTGTGCAAAAAGAGCATTTGCCAATATCGCAGCCATGCCCTGTCTCAATCTCAATCATCCTTAGGTCAGGAATCTGCTTTATAATGGAAGCTCCTTTGATTGAATACTCTTTCACATCCTTGTAAGGAAAATTGAACATCAAATAATCAATTTTGTCAAAAATGCTTAAATCAGCCTTCTCATGAAACCTGCCTCCAAACAATTGTGTCCCGAAAACAGCAGGCCCTGTCAATATTTTTTTGCACCTCAAACCCTGAATCATTGGAATTATCTCATTCAAAGTGCCGGGCACTGCCGATAGATACTTCCCTGGAACATGAACTCCAAGAACAACAATCAGAGTATCAATCTCCTGCAAAATTTTTTTTATATTTTTATAATTTATTGTTAAATTATAAGTTGTAATGTCGGTTTTCTGCGATTGCTTTGTTTCCTTAATAATTCCATTATTCTTTTTCCATAATCTTAAATCATCAATCGTCAAATAATAAACATCTTCATTAAGGTAGCCTGCTATGTATCGCGGATAAGTGCCGAGATATGGCGGAACTCCAAGCCCTGCAGGCTCGTCTGTGTAGCAGTCCAAAATTGCGCATTTCATAGCAATAAGTTTTCTTTTGCAATTAAAAAACCTTTCTAATATATCTATTAAAAAATATATAATCAATGTAAAATTCTGCGAAAAGCTTAAATACATAAAATAAAAAGAATACCTAAACCATAAGGAGGTGGTCTATATCGCAGACGTGCAAAAAACATATGCAATGGTGATTGGAGCCGTACTAGTTCTTTTGGGGCTGGTGGGATTTGTCCAAGCGCCGGTATTGGGAATATTTGGTGTTAATATTTGGCAGAACTTGCTGCACCTTGTTGGCGGAGCTTTGATATTGTGGCTGGCTATGAAAGGAAGCGCAAAGCCGACAAACATGTGGACGGGCATTGTAGCGCTTGTTGTTGGTATTCTATGGTTTGCAGAAGGCTTGGATGGAGATTTGTTAAACACAATCTTCGGCATAAACGCTGCAATCAGCTACTTGCACATAGCAGTCGGTGTTGTTAGCTTGGGAGTAACATATGGTGTAAAAGAAGGAGCTGCATAAGCTTCTTTTCTTTTTTATTTTTTTTATGCAGCACAAAAAAATTCTTTATGTCATTGGAACAATTCTGCTGTTGGCAGGAATGTTCTTTGCATTCCTGCCTCATACTTTTCATGCTGCTGCCGGCTTTAGCGAAAGCAGCCATATAAAGCACGTCATTTACGGCATGGCTGGAGTTATTTCAGCTCTGGCGATTTTGGTTTACAACAACAATGCCCTTAAGTTCCGGAAATAGCGCATAAAAACATTTAAATTCAGCAGATTAAATCATAATCCATATGGGGTGGATATCTTTAACCATTGCTGTCTTAATCATTCTTATAATCTTGTTCCTATTGAATTTCTACAGGGATCCAAAAAGAAAAATCCCGAAAGGGAATAACATTGTCGCGCCAGCTGATGGAAAAATAATAAGCATAATAGATACGTCAAAAAAAGAAATCAACATTAAAAAGGGATTTCTTGGAAAAATAAAAGCCATGACAAATGATATTGCGAATGAATGCTATGCAATCTCAATCTTTATGTCGCCTTTCGATGTGCATATCAACAGGGCGCCCATTGCAGGCACAATAAAATCAATAAAGCATACAAAAGGAAAGTTCTTTGAGGCATACAACCTTGAAAAAAGCCTTAGCAATGAAAAAAACGAAATCATAATACAAAACGAAAAAATAAGGGTGAAAGTCATACAGATTGCGGGATTTCTCGCGCGAAGGATAAAATGCTGCGTGAATAAAAATCAAAAGGTTAATAAAGGGCATAAAATTGGCATGATAGCATTGTCAAGCCAGACAACTCTCATAATTCCTAAAGGGGTGGATTTAAAAATCAAAGTCAATGACAAAGTTAAAGCAGGAGAAACTATAATTGCGGGGCAATAATGATGAATGATAAAATATTTTTCTTTTCAGCATTTTTGAAGAATCCAAAGGAAATAGGCTCTGTCATTCCAAGCTCAAAATTTTTGACGGATGAGATACTTAAAAACATAGACTTCAAAAACGCGAAATACATTGCTGAATACGGGCCCGGCACAGGGTGCATAACAAACGAACTTCTAAAAAGGGCAGGAAAAGACGCAATTATACTGTGCTTCGAGACAAACAGGAAATTTTGCGCTTATCTGAAGAAAAACATAAAGGATGAAAGATTGGTAATAATAAACGACAGCGCAGAAAATATAAGGAAGCACCTGAAAGAATTGAATATACCGAAAATTGACTATGTTGTGTCTGGCCTGCCGTTTTCCGTTTTGCCTTACAATAAAAAATCCATGATCATAGAAGAAACAAAGGACACTTTAAAGAATAAAGGCAGATTTGTAGTTTACCAATTTTTGAACAGCTTAAAAGGATGCCTTTATGATTGTTTTTCAAATATTTCTACTAAATTCGTGCCATTGAACATACCGCCTTGCTTTGTGTACATATGTGAGAAGCAATGAAATTAAGAATCAAGAAGGAAAGGATATTCCTCGCTCTGACTCTTTTGAGGATCGTGCTTGCTTTTGTCATAGGCATGCTTATCCTGAGCCATAGAAGGAAAATAGTTTTTGAATTGGATATTGCAACTATTTTCTTTATTTCCACCGCATTGATTGCATTCTTTGAGAACTTGATAAGCAGAAGGCTGATTGAGAGATCGCTGCTTAAATCAGTGCTTGATTTTTTTGCAGACAGGCTTTTGGTGGATATAGCTGCGATAATGCTTGCATTAAAACACCTGCTGCCTTTTTGGGTTATGCTTGTATTCCTTGTCAGGGATTTGCTTACCGTGATAATTGGATTTGTGCTGTTTTACAGGGATTTCAGGAGAGAATTCAAGCCTACAGCCCTTGGAAGGATAAGCCTTTTCTTCCAGATAATATCATTAATTCCCGTGATAATGGGCAACCTGGATTGGGTTTTGATATGGATTTCAATAGCCATGACCTTGGCTTCGGGCATCGAGTCATTATTCAAGTCCGAGTTCAGGCTTGTCAAGAGAAAAACGGATTTGGACGACTTTAAAATGCTGAGGCTCATAAAATTTGCTGATGTGCTCACATTAACCAATGTCATATTTGGCATTATAAGCATACTTTTTGCCCTAAAGGGCTGGTACAACATGGCAGTGATTATGCTTGCGCTGGCTGTGGTATCCGATTACTTTGACGGAAAAGTCGCCAGGATTATGAACCAGCAGAATGAGTTCGGCAGGGAGCTTGACAGCCTTGCGGACACTATAAGCTTCGGGGTTGCGCCTGCAATATTCGGCTTTGCACTGATACAAACTCCTTTGGCAGTCATCTCCTTCACGATATTCTTGTTCTGCGGCATTCTGAGGCTTGCAAGATACAACATAATGGACTTGAAAGGCTCTTTTCAGGGAATGCCTATAACATTAAATGGAATTATAATCCCGTTGGCTTATCTTTTAGGAACTCCGGTCAGGTTCTACCCGTACATTTACCTCGTGCTTGGGATTTTAATGGTTTCCTCAATAAGAATAAAGAAAATGCTTTAAGCCTTCGCTATCATCCTGTTTTTGTTAATGGGCTTCTTAGGCATGCTTAAGGCTTTAAAAAAATACCCTATCAGGGATATATAAACCATTACCGCAGTAAACATCAGTAGGTATACTTTATATTCAAAATTTATCAGGATTGATATTATTGCAACGTATGTCAATCCCACACTCATCCTTGCAACAAAAGTTACAGGGACAACTTTTTGCCTTTTTGCATACACCATCTTAATTATTCCGCTTATCACAGACGGCACAACAAGCAACGCAACCAGTAATCCGCTAATGTAATTCTTCGCAGCCATAATAAAAAATGTTGTGATTATCAATGTCCAGTCCGTAAAAGAGTCCAAGCCGCTGCCAAGCTCTGTTTTTTGGTTCATCAGCCTTGCCGAAATCCCGTCCAGCTTGTCACTTAATGCCACTATTGCAAAAATCAGCAGGGATATTTTTAGGTTCATGCTTAGGAGGTAGTATGCAAAGGGAATTATCAGCAAAAATCTTAATAATGTAATTATATTCGGCAGATTAACTATTTTGCTGCCTGTCATCTTCCTTATCCTTATTAAGTACTCAAGCCCTGAAACGATGGTTATCAGGACAGCCAAAAGCATCGCATAATTGCTAAAACGCAGCTTCAAAAGCACAAATATAATTGCTATGCCCTGCACTACAGTCTTGGCTCTTCCAAAATTGCTTGAAGGCACAACTATCCTGCTTGGCAGCAAATAAACCCTTATGGCAGTCAGGATAACCTCCCTGGCAATAATTGCAGCGGCCATCCACAGCTCAACGCCTTTTCCAACCAGAAAAATCAATGCCGTTGAAATCAGCAGCTTGTCAGCTATAGGGTCGATAAGCTTGCCGAATTGAGTAACCTGTTTTTTCTTTCTTGCAAAATAGCCGTCAAAAAAATCCGATATGAAAAGCATGCCAAAAATAAAGGCAGCCAAAATGTTTTTGTAGGGTATATCTGCTAAAAGAATGAAAGCAAACAATGGAATGAGGCTTACTCTTATTATTGTTATTTTGTTCGGAATGTTGAACTTGAACTTCATAATTCAAAAACTATTTAAATCTATATTTAAAAATTTCCATTATGCCAGAGTCTCTTGCGGTATTTGCATTGAAATGCGCCTATTTTATGCTTCCGGCATATTTTGCCAACATGGCGCCGGTTATGGTGAAAAAGGTTAATTTATTTGCATTTCCGATTGACTTTAATAAAGAAATGGGCAATAAGCCCATATTAGGAAAAAATAAAACATTCCGGGGCTTTATTTTCGGCGTTGTTTTTGCTATTGTAATTGCCTACCTCCAGTTTTTATTGGGTAATGCCGGACTCTTCAAGAGTATTTTATTCATGGACTATCAAAACTGGCTTTTGTTTGGATTTTTGATGGGCTTTGGAGCCCTGACAGGAGACCTGGTAAAGAGCTTTTTCAAAAGAAGGGTAGGCATTGCCCCGGGCAATAAATTCATCCCTTTTGACCAGACAGATTTTGTCATCGGGGCTTTGATTTTCATCACGCCGATTTTTGATTTGACATTAAAGATGATTATTGTATCCCTGATTATAAGCTTTGCATTGGACATACTTGTCAACCACATCGCTTTCTACTTAAAAATAAGAAATGAGAAGTGGTGACTATAAAAAGAATAGTATATTTGCAATTATGACAAACCCCATATTGTAAAAAATAACCTTATAGTGGTTTTTTTCTTTTTTGTTATAGATTAAGGAAGCAGTTGGCATTCCATACAGCAAAATCAAGCTTGATTCTATTGTAAAAAGATTCGGGTTTTTTGAGCTTAAAAAGAACAGTATTCCAAAGAAAGTGTATGTTACGATTGACTTTTTTAACAAGTCATTCATTTTGTAGTCTGCAAACAATAAAAACAGAAGATAAGCTGACAAAACAATGAGGCTGAAGTAATCATTGAAATAAAAAAAGATTAAAAAAATAAAAATCAGGAATAATAATATTTTTTTTGTTAAAATAAAATATTTCTGCAATGGCTTTTGCTCTTCAGGAGCAATTCTTACAAGCAATATGCCGATTAACAATCCTAGAAAAGATGCTATGGACGCAAAAAAATAATTTATAAATTGCATTGTGCTTTATATATTGTTTATCTTCCTTATCCTCCTTCTATGCCTTGGCTCGTTGCTGAAATCCGTTTTCAGCCATGCATCCACAACTTTTATCGCTTCCTCTTTGCCAAGAAATCTTGCCCCCAGAGATAGTATATTTGCGTTGTTGTGCGTGCGGGAAAGCTTTACAATTTCTATATTGCCGCCGTAATAAAGCGCGGCTCTTATGCCTTTTATTTTATTTGCGGCAATCGCCTCTCCCTGCCCTGATGCGCCGAATATTATGCCTCTGCTGCCGGGATTTTTTGCAACTGCCCTTGCAGCAGGAACTATAAAATCCGGGTAATCGTCTTTTGGCTCAAGCTTATGCGCGCCCATGTCTTTTAATTCAAAACCCAGATTGAGAATGTGTTTTTTTATTTCCTCTTTTAGTTCAAATCCTGCATGATCCGAGCTGAGAAATATTTTGCCTTTCATATGAGCTAAATCAATCCAAGTACTTTTAAATCTTTCTCCAAGCCAGGAACTGTTTTATATTTTTTTATATCCTTGTGGCTTATCCATTCAAAACCGACATTCTCATGGTCGAGCTTTACGTTTCTTGAAGCAGCTTCGCAAAGAAAGGGCATTATAATCCAGATTTTGCCTTTGCTTGCGTCATTAACAATAATCAGTTTGCCTTTTTTGGAGATTCTTGCCTTCAAGCCAGTTTCTTCTTTTATTTCCCTCAATACAGTATCTTCAGCAGACTCAAATTCCTTGACATAGCCCGAGCAAAAGCTCCACATGTTTGGGTAATTATAGTCATTTGGAGATTTTTTCAGAATAAGCACCTTTCCTTTGTTTTTTACAATTCCAGTGGCTGTAAAATAGGTTTTCATTATTGCTTAGGACAAGTGGTTGTATTTAAATCTTAATACCAGCTTCCTCTCCAAGTGGAATGCCCCCACTGAATCAGCAAATCAACGCCGAGCCTTTCAACCTGCAATGGAACATCGCAGGCTCCAAAGCACGAGCCCATCCATATGACAACACAGGCAGTTGTATTTTTCTCTATTGACTCCTGTATCTCCTTTGCCCTCGGCTTCAATCCATCAGGCAATTGAACGCAAACTAATTTAGCATTTTCGTTGTTCACTCTTTCAATTACTTTGTTTAGCTCTAAGTCGTAATTGTCCATAGAAAGAAGAATGGCTGCTTGATTTAAAAATTATTTGGTTTTTTTGTATTTTTTATTGGCTTCTATTATTGCCCTGATTTCAGGAATTTTTGATAGCCTTTCTTTTGCATCGGTGAAGAAATTGCCATTCGGGAATTCCTCGATCAAGCTCTTAAATGCACTTTCTGAAGAATCTATCTTAAATCTATCATCAAATTCTGCATTTTCAAAAGGTACTCTTCCTAACTGAAACATAATAAATTCCATAACATCATCTTTCATATTTCCTTGCCTACTGTAGGATAATGCATCGTCAAGCCTTTTCTCAGCTTCTTTTGGATTCTTGTGTTTTTCACTCAATCCATACCAATAAGCCATAGCTGAATATAGTAAAGCGTCTCTTTTTATAGACAAGTCCGAGGGTAATTCTAAAAGCTTGTTGCAATTAGTAACAACCTTAGTGTAATATCCTGTAGAATCAACTGGTGCGTCAAATTGAATATTCTCCGCTTTTTCAAAATACGCTTTGCAAAGTCCATGCAAAGTTTTGATTCTTGCTTGACCTTTCGGAGACAATTGCATCAATGCGTTATAAGATGCTATCGCTTTGTCAAATTTTCTGTCGTCTAAATATTTCTCCCCTTCTGATAAAAGCTTCTCAATTGGGGTTTTGCCATCCACTTGAGCAGCATAAATTGGTTTTTCCCTGTATTGAACTTGTTCAGAAGGCAGATTAGGTTGATTTGATAATAATTGCAAAGTTAAAGTTGATATGCGAACTAAGTTGTCTAACATTTTGGTAATTTTAGGATTTTGTATAGGTAATTAACTAGTACCTATTGAGTATGATTCAACTCCTTTGTGTATCCTTATTTCTAATTCTATGAATTATGTAATATCCTAACCCAAGTAGCGAAAGTCCTAAGGTATAGTAAGCTGATCTACGCCCTAATCTTCCGTCAGATTCTATATCGTGATTTCTAAAAGCCTCTCCAATGTATTTATTAGTCAAGAAATACTCGCCTATCCTCTTGTCTTCTCCTTTTAATTTTCTTTCAAATAGTTTGTATAAAATGGAATTATCGCATAATAGTGAGACTACATGCAAACCTGAAGCATTTGGCTTGGCCTTTTGAACAGGACTTTTGCTTGGTCCTCTGTTATATTCAGTTGCTACAATTGCCATAGCATTGGGATTATTTAGCAATTCTTCTGAAGTAATTTTAGGAAATCTATTATGTCTATCTAATATGTATCTTATATATTTAGCTGCGTAGTCTATATTGGAAGGTGTGTCGATAAGTTTGCTGTATTTTATATGCTGCTCTTTATTGCTTAGTTTTTTATTATTGCCGTCTAACATCGCAGCTGTGCTTATTTTGATCTGTGCATCACCTATAGTTGGATCTAATCCAGCTAATAAAAGCACATTATCCATTGTCCTTGAAATAAAAGACTCTTTTGTTTTCTCGTTATAAATCAGGGCAGCTAAAAATTCTGGTGGCAAATCTTGATTATGGGCACTTTGCCTAATATTGTTTCTGTTTTCGCTTATAAAATTAAGATTTTCAGTTTCCCATGAATTAATTAATTTTTCCTCTAAAGTTCGATTTGAATCTTCCAATACCTGATTAAGAGGTACTGCTGCATTTAGAGTTGTACCAGCAACCACCCCTTTTAGAAAGTCTCTTCTTGTAATGGGCATTGATATCCCTCTTTCACAAAAACAATTCGTCCATCTCGTACTCAGAAAGGTCTCTCTTGTTGATAAGCTTTGCGAAATCCTTTTCCTTCATCTTCTTCCTTTCGCTTCTCATGACTTCTATTTGCTCCATGTCCTCGTCAAAAAATAATTCTTCTGTTTCCATTTTAACATCTAATTTAATCTTGATTCTAAAAGTTTATCATCTTTTATTCTTGCGTTTTGTCCCATTTCCCATGCTCTTTGGATTGCAATCATTCTAACATATTCTATTTGATTTTTTGTAGCCATGTCATTCAACTTCCTATTAGATAAAATGCGGATAGGTATTCTTGCATAACCATTAACGAATGCTTCCATTTCTGCTCCCTTATCTTCATAGTAGGCAGTACCTTCATGCAACCTCCTAAATGCTTCCTCTGCTCTAGATGCAGGATTTCCAAACGATTTGTCAAAAAGCGATTTGTAAAAATATTCTTCCATCTTTAAGCACCTAATACGTTGAATTGCTTGAACTGTTATATTCCTGATTACTTGAATAATCAACTTGCTTCTCTTGCTTAGAGTAAGCACTTTCCGCTACTGAACACGCTAAACACATAGTTAAAACCCCCAACTTTTAATGTTATTTGTTACTTGGTAGTGATATAACTTGTATATAAAGCTTTCGCTCGATAATATGAAATTAGATTATTTTCTATATAGAAAAGAATTATTATTTTACAGGATGCCTCATAAAGTGCCTGCATCCAAAGCAATAATAAATAATTCTGTGCTTGTGGATTCTAACCCTGCAGTTAACCCCGGGCACAAGATAGCTATGACAATTCTTGCAGAACTTTTTCTTAAGCGAAGAAGGCAGCCTTATCTTATGCTTCATGGCTATCCTTCTTGCCATTTTGACATATTTGTCTGATGCTTTGCTGTCTTTTTTGAACTCCTCTTTTGCAGATTTAAACAGGAAGTTGATGCGGGCTTTTGCTATTTTCAGCTGCTTGGCTGGCTTTTGATGTTTTTTTCTTCGCATAAAAACTAAAGAATTTCAAACCAATATAAAATTATCTGAGAATCCTAAACAAACAATGGCACAAGAACAAGTGTTATCGTGCTCAAAAGCTTAATCAGGACATGCAATGAAGGCCCTGCTGTATCCTTGAATGGATCTCCAACAGTATCGCCTGTGACAGATGCCTTATGAGTTTCAGTCCCTTTTCCTCCAAAGTTTCCTTCTTCCATATATACCTTTGCATTATCCCATGCTCCGCCGCCATTATTAAGCATCAAAGCCATCAGGATTCCAGAGATAGTGCCAACCATCAAAAATGCTCCTGCTGCTTCGTACTTCAAAGTCATTCCAACAATTACAGTTACTGCAACAACAAGCAATCCCGGCAATACCATTTTTTTTAACGAAGCTTTAACGCATATGTCAACAACCCTTGCATAATCGGGCTTTTCCCTTCCTGCCATAATTCCCTTCTTTGTTTTCCATTGCCGTCTTACTTCATTTACTATCGAGGAAGCTGCATCTCCAACAGCCCTTATTGCAAGCGAGCTAAATAAAAATATGAGCGCTGCTCCAATCAAACCACCGACAAAAACATCAATCTTTGAAAGATCAATTGCAACAGGACCTGAAATTTTCAGGTATTTTGCCACATCATCCAAGTAAGCGCTGAAAAGCAAAAATGCAGCAAGTGCAGCGCTTCCAACAGCATATCCTTTTGTCAACGCCTTTGTTGTATTGCCTACTGCATCAAGCCTGTCTGTTCTTTTTCGCACAGATTCTGAGGCTTTTGACATTTCAGCTATGCCGCCTGCATTGTCAGTTATAGGCCCAAAATTATCCATTGCAAGTATATAAGCGGCAGTTCCAAGCATGCCCATTGTTGCAATAGCAGTCCCGTATAAGCCACCATGCTCCAGGCCGCTTGACTTGCCAAGCCAGAAAGAAGATATTAAAGCAATTGACAAAACGATTACAGGCACCGCAGTTGATTCCATGCCCACAGCAAAGCCCGTTATTATATTTGTTGCATGCCCTGTCTGGGAAGCTTTTGCTATGCTTTTCACAGGCCTGTAATGATAGTCTGTATAATAAACTGTAATCGCGACTATTAAAATACTCGTCACTAAACCCACTAAACCTGCAGCAAAAAACCACATATTGCCTTTCAGTAGCCATTTGACTGCAATGTAGAATGCAATCGCTGCCAATACACTTGTCTTACCATAACCCCAGAACAATGCTTTCATTGGGTCTTCATTTTCACTTTTAAGTTTTGTGAACATGATTCCTATTATGCTTGCTATTAATCCGAATGCCCTTACAACAAGCGGGAATAAAACCCCTTTTAAGCCGAAAACTGGGTAGAGGGCAACTCCCAAAATCATAGCGCCTATATTTTCAGCTGCCGTGCTTTCAAACAAATCTGCGCCCCTTCCTGCGCAGTCACCAACATTATCGCCTACTAAGTCTGCAATTACAGCAGGGTTTCTTGGGTCATCTTCCGGAATTCCCTTTTCAACCTTGCCAACTAAATCACTTCCGACATCAGCTGCTTTTGTATAAATGCCGCCGCCAAGCTGCGCAAATAAAGCGACAAATGACGCGCCAAAAGCATATCCGACTATCAGGAAAGGAACCTCCTTTTCCGGAGCTCCAAAACTATATAAGTAATAAATCAAGGAAACCCCGAGCAAAGACATGGCAACTATGACAA
>Ga0105164_10002108_pt1 | contig 12406 bp, 11 predicted proteins | sample VDWuncwatermetaG_FD_89674 | JGI IMG/M metagenome (GOLD analysis project Ga0105164, IMG submission 89674) | Wastewater microbial communities from Netherlands to study Microbial Dark Matter (Phase II) - VDW unchlorinated drinking water | ecosystem: Environmental > Aquatic > Freshwater > Drinking...
CCACGGCCTCTCCTTTCTTTCCGCCTTCCACGCGCAGCCGAAATCCGGCTTCCTGTTGCCGCGTGCGCGATACGATCTCGAGCCTCGAGATGGAGGCGATGCTGGGAAGCGCCTCGCCCCGGAAGCCCAGAGTGGAAATGCGAAACAGATCGCTCTCATGCCGCAGCTTGCTGGTCGAATGTCTCTCCAGCGCCAGCGGCAGATCCTCGCCGGCGATCCCTTCGCCGTCATCGCTGACGCGAATCAGAGAGATCCCGCTTCCTTCCACCGCTACCGAGAGCTCGCCGGCGCCGGCGTCCAAGGCGTTTTCCACCAGCTCTTTGACGACCGAGGCGGGCCGCTCCACCACCTCGCCCGCCGCGATGCGGCTAATCCAGCTTTCCGGGAGAACGATAATCTTCACAGAACAAACCTTTTTTTCTTCTTCCGCTGCCGGGATAAAACTTCCCGCCTCTCCTTTTCATACCCCCGTCTCCCCATCATCCCGTAGGTCAACCTTTTTCCCATCTCGACTCCTGGCTGATCGAAAGGGTTGACGCCGTAAAGCCCCGCGGCAAAGACCGTTTGAATCTCGAACATAAAGAGGAGCTGGCCGAGGCTATGGGGCGTGATGGCTTCCAGCAAAATCGTCGAGTTCATTCTGCCGTTTTTCGCTAAGGCCATCTCCGTGGCGCGCGCTTCGGTCAAAAGCAGGTCGGACAGCTCCCTGCCTCCGAGGTAGCCGGGACCATCTCGCTCTTCATAGGCCCGGGGAATGGGAACCGACTTCGAGAAGCGTTCGACGCGGATGAAATCGACGATCTTGTCGTCGGGGCCTTCCATGTAGAGTTGCAGTTGGGAATGCTGGTCCGTGATCCCTACGGCGCGCACCGGACAGAGGCCGCCTTGCACCTTTCTGCCCCGGAGGTCTCTGCCCTTGCCCAGGCTTTCCGCCCAGAGCTGGCAAAACCATTCGGCCACTCCGCCGAGCAAATCGCTGTAAGGCATGACCACACAGATCCGCTTTCCCTTTCTTCTTTGCGAGAGATAATGCAGAGCCCCGCTCATGTAGGCCGGATTGCTCCAGAGATCCGGATCATCGCAGCGGTCGGCCATCGCCCGCGCCCCGGCGAGCAGCAACCGGACATCGATGCCGCTGGCCGCGGCGGGGAGCAATGCAACGGCGGAGAAAACCGAGTACCGGCCCACCAAATCCCTCGGAAGACTGAAGCTTGCATACCCCTCTTCGTTTGCCAGCCGGGCCAGGGGACCCGCCTGCGCGTCGGTTGTCAGCAGAAAGTGATCCTTATATCTCTCCGGGCCCACTTTTTGCCTCATGTGATCCCGCGCAATCAGAAACTGGGCGAGCGTCTCGGCGGTTTCTCCTGAGCGGCTGACGACATTGAAAAGCGTCCGAGAGGGCTCCAGCTGCTCGAGCAGATTTCCGAAAGTGACCGGATCGATGTTGTCGGCAATAAAGAGCCTGACGCCCGGCCGCTTTTCGGCGGGAAGCCGGTTGTGCATGGGATGGTTGAGGGCCTGATGGAGCGCCCTGGTTCCCAGCGCGGAGCCGCCGACTCCGAGAACTACGAGATTTTCCCGCTCCGCGCGGATCCTTCCGGCGGCGGTGAGAATCGGAGCCAATTCGCTTTCCTTAAAGATCGTATCGTAAAACGGAGTCGCTCTCGCCCGCCGCAGCTGTTGCACGTCGGCATGGATTTGCCCGCTCCTTTTCCCGAGGCCGCCGATGTCCGAGATCTTCAGGCCCCGTCCGCGCCCCAGGGTATGCTCCAACATGTTGTTAAAATCGAAATGAATCGTCTCGGGGTTCATGATCTTTTCTCGATCGCCGCCTGCAACAGCATAGCTTACGCCTCAAGAGCCGGTCAAGAACAATGCGACTGTTGACAATAGCAAACTTTGCCGGATAAGGTGAGAAAAATTGTCGTCGCGAACGGGCTTTATTTTTCCAAGGAGGTCTTGTGAGAAAGACGATTTTATTTACCGCTTTTTCCGTCTTTTGCTTTCTGGCTCCCCTTGCCGGGGCTGCTCAAGAAAACACGGCTGTGGAGATGAAAGTAAAAAGGGTCATGCTCGACCCCTCGTCCAAAACTCCGGTAGTGATCTTGGAAAACACGAGGGATAAAAAGCTCATTCCCATCTGGATCGGGAACGAAGAAGCGGCCTCCATAGCCATCGAGCTCGAGAATGTCGCCATCCCCCGGCCCAACACGCACGACCTCATTCGCAACATCCTCCAGGGAGTCGGGGCTGCCCTCCAGCGCATTACCATCACGGACCTGCGCAACAACATCTACTACGCCAGCATCACCCTGAAGCTGAAAGGTCAAGAGTCTCAAATTGACTCCCGGCCCAGCGATGCCATCGCCGTCGCCCTGAGGATGAAGGCGCCCATCTATGCTTCAACTCAGCTCCTGGCCAAGGCCAAGCAGCTGCCATCCCCGGAAAGAGCGACGGACGATCTGCGCAAAACCCTCGGCATCCATGTCCAGGATCTGACTCCTGAGCTGGCCAGCCTATTTGATATTGAAGTTAAAAGAGGAGTTCTTGTCGGCGATGTGGAGCTGGGAAGCGCCGCCTCGGAGGCCGGTCTCCAAAGAGGAGACATCATTCTGAAGGTCAACGACAGGACAATTCAAAAGGTCGGCGATCTGGAATCTTTTTTTCAGGGCGCCAAGAAGACCGGCCAGGTGAAAATGGAAGTCTTAAAAAAGGGCAAACCCGCCAGCGTGGTTTTGGATCTTCCTTCCTGACTTAAAACTCAAAATTGACAATTTTGAGTTTACTTACGCCCTCCCGTTGCTGCTGAACAGAATCTTGCCCCACTTCTTGGCGGTCGCGTCCAACACCTCTTTGCTGGACTCGGCTACCGGGGGAAAGTCCTTCATCCATTCAAACGGACGGCAGGCATCGATGATCGCCCTCGAGTTGAAACCCTTCTTGCCCGGTTGAATAATGGGATCCAGGGGTCCGCTCCAGCAGCGGCGGATAATATCGATGTCCGTCTCCGGATCGGAGCGGCTCGACATCGCCCAGATAAGATCATCGGTATTGGACGGGTCGATATCGTCATCGACGACGATCACGTAGCGGCCCAGATAGGCGCCGGCATGGCACTGCGAGGCCACCACGGCCGCCTGCTTGGCATGGCCCGGATAACGCTGCTTGATCGAGACCGCCAAGACCAGCCGGCTTCCTCCGGATACAGTGAGCCAGACCCCTTTGACGTCCGGCACCCCGGCCTTCTCCATCTCATCCCAGATCAAGGCGGAGCGGAGATAGGAGCGATACCAGCCAAGCTCTGCCGGAGGCCTTCCCGGAGGCGAGCCCAGAATGATGGGATCATTGCGGTGATACAACCGCTTTATTTTCACGAAAGGTTCGGGCCTCTCGGCGCTGGCATAATAGCCGGTCCACTCCCCGAACGGCCCCTCGACCTTCGCCTGATCGAAGATGACGTCTCCCTCAACTACGATCTCCGCATTCGCCGGAATGGGCAGCCCCGAATACTCACCCTCGATCAGTTCCAATGGCTCCCCTCTCACCCCTCCGATAAATTCATACTCCGGAACGGCGTAAGGCACCTCGATGCTCCCGGCCAGAAAGACCAGAGGATCATGCCCGAAAGACATGGCAATTTTGCACGGCCTTCCCGTGCTCATGTATTTTTCCCTCTGAATCCGCCCGTGCTTCCCGGGCGAGATGTAGAATCCGACGCTATCCTTGTCATGGATCATCACCCGGTAGGTCCCCCAGTTGACCCAGCCTTCATCCGGGTCGCGGGTGATGTCGATGCTCCCCGTCCCTATGTAGCGGCCGCCATCGAGCTCATGCCACTTTGGGGTAGGGAATTTAAGCAGGTCGATGTCCTTCTCTTTATAGACATTCTCAAAAAGGGGGCTGTCCTTTACGAATTTAGGCGGGATCGGTTTGATCTTCTTGTATCGCTCTCTCCAGGCGCGGACGAAGTCCATCTTAGACTCGCCCACGGGCATGTCCAGAGTAAGCGCCAGTCTTTTCCGGGAACTCAACGAATTCGACAGGACCCGATACCCCTTGGGGTAATCCTTGATCTCGTCGAAGAGAACCGCCGGTCCGTCTTCCTGACGGGCCACAAGCTCCGTGATAGCGCCGATCTCGAGGTTCCAATCGCACTTTTTGAGGGTTTTGACCTCATCCAGTCCCTCTGCCTTCTTGATCCAGTCCCTCAAGTCCCGGTATTCCATGACTTCCTCCCTTTATCGAAAGCGTAAATTCAAGCGATGAAAAAAGACTGTAACGACCTTAGCTAAATTTTGACGACGGGTCAAGGCTCGTCCCCCCAATCACCCGATACGCCGATCAGCGGACGGACTCCCACGACGCTGAAAAATAACTCTTGGATGGAGACTTCCTTTGAGGGTCTCACCTCTTGAAAACGGCGGCATAGCGTAAAGTAAAACACCAGCCGGCAGAGCGCGGACAATGCGAAGAGACTGAGAATCGGGTAGCCGTGGAGCGGGGGAAGCCTGGAGGCGAGAAAACCGCCCAGCAAGGCCCCGAAAAACAGCGCCGTGCCATTGATAACGTTAAAGTAACTGATGCACCGCACCCGCTTTTGGGGCGTGACCGCGTCGTAGATAAAATTGCCGCCACAGAGCGTAAGACCGCTCGACGAAAAACCCGCCAACATCTGAACCAATGTGAGATAAAATACGTTCTGAGACAACAACCAAAGAAGCGGCGTCAAAGCAACGAGAAAACCGCTCAGTCGCAGCACCCGGACGTTCCCCACTAAATCCGCATGCCTTCCCCACCAAGGCAACGCGAACAGTCCGGCAACGATTGACGCTACCTGAATCATCATATAGGTCAGATAACTGAATTGGAGATCGCGCAGCATGAAGACAACAAAGAAAGGAGCCGCCAAATAGGTTGCGAACGTCAGGCCGGCGACGTAGGCGACAAACTTGACGAAATTGCTTTCCTTGAATTGTGCCAGAAAATCGAAAAAGGTAAAATCGCTCGCGGGATCCCTTCTTTGAGGCACATCGCTCATCTGCGCGACATAGCCGGCAGAGACGAAGCGGCACGATGCCGCGACCAGAAAGATAAGGAAAAATCCCGACACGTGCGAAAGCTCTTTAGTCCAGTAGAGCGCGAGTCCGGCCGCCATCATGCTGCTAACATTCACCATGCCCAGCATTCGGTTTCTCCAGCCAAAGTAACTGCCCCGCTTGCCCTTCGGGATGTATTCGGTCATGAGACTGCCCCAGGCAGGACCGGCCATGGCGCCGCTGACGGCAAAAAACACCAACAACAAGAGAAGAGATTCCACGCGGAAGGGGAATTCGATCCAGGCCAGGAAAGCGATCGCCAGCAGCATGGCAGCCTGAGTAGAGACCGCACGCGTCACAAGTTTTAACCGCCCGCCTATGCGCTGCACTGCATCCACCGCATAGAGCTGTGATACAGAGCTCAGCAGCTTGGGGAAGGCGCTCACCAGGCCGACTTGCTGAACGGTAGCCCCTAAGAGCAGCGCAAACGGGATAACGTAATAGTCCGTCACACCCGTCATAAGCGAGGCAAAGACGCCGTCTTTGAAAGAGGCCCGCAGACTTTCCCTGACGTTTATTCTTAGTCGCCGCATTTCACGCAAACAGCCATCTAGGGATCGTTGAAATCAACCCGAGGACATGCTACCCATCTACCGTGCGAGGCAAGATCGGAGAACTCCACGAGATCAAGGCCATTGTGGCAAATGTGCGGAGAGATGGCAAGAAAGTCGTGCTCACCAATGGCTGCTTTGATCTCCTGCACCGAGGGCACCTCCACCTGCTCAGAGAGGCGAAAAAGCAGGGCGATCTTCTCGTGGTAGCTTTGAACAGCGACAGCTCGGTCAAAACAATCAAAGGGGCCGACCGCCCCGTTCTGCCGGAGTCGGAGAGAGCGGAGTTGATTGCCGCGCTGGAGATGGTAGACTATGTCACGGCGTTTGATGAAGCCGACCCTTACAAACTCATCAAAGAGTTAAAACCGGATGTATTGGTAAAAGGCGGAGATTGGCCCAAAAATGAGATCGTAGGAGCGGACATAGTGGAAGAACACGGAGGGAAGGTTGCTGTTATCCCCTATCTCAAGGGCTACTCCACCACTCAAATTATCGAAAGGATGAGCAAAAAATAATTATGGCAAGAATCTGCGCAATTTGCGGGAAGGGGCGATCCGTAGGACATAACGTCAGCCACGCTAACAACAAGACCAAGCGAATATGGCAGCCTAATTTGCAGACCGTGCGGGCCCGCGTGAGCGGTCAGGCCCGGCGAATTCTCGTATGCACCCAGTGCATTCACTCCGGCCGGGTCGAGAAAGTCGCCTAATATCGTGCTGGTGGCTCGTTACTCGTGCTCGTTACGATCACGAACACGATCTACCCCTTCACCCTCGTCGCCTTGTACACTCCCTTTACCCTGGTGATATTCCTCAGCACGCGCTTGAGCTGATCCGAGTTCGTGATCATCACCTCGAAGGTATTCAGGGCCTTCTGGTCTGGAAAGGTCCGCACCTGGGCGCGCGCGATATTCACGTCGGAGCTGGTGATGGCCGCGCTGATCGCCGCCAGCAGACCGGGTCTGTCGACGCAGCTGACGTCGATCTTGATGGGTCGCGGGGTCTGCCCGTTGTCCTGCCAACTGACGTCGACTTTTCTTTGCGGGTCACTCTCCAATACCGCAGGACAATTCGCGACGTGAACAGTCACGCCCCTTCCCCGCGTGATAAAACCAATGATCGCCTCTCCCGGCAAGGGATGGCAACAGCGGGCAAAGCGGACCAGGACATCCTCCACCCCCTTCACCTTGATGCCCAGATCCCGCTTCTGGCCCGACACCAGGCGAAAGAGGCGCTCCAGCGTCCCTTCGGACTGCTTCCTGCCCGGATCGAGTTTTTCCGGCGGAACTAATTTGGCCAGGATCTGGCGCGGCGTTACTTTGCCGTAGCCGACGCCCGCCAGCAGGCTCTCCTCATCCTTCATGCCCAGTTCCTTGGCGATGGATTCGATCTTCCCTTCCCGCCGCAGAGCGGCGTAATCCAGCGCGTATCGATGAAGATCGCTTTCCAGAATCTGCCGTCCCAGAACGACGCTTCTCTCCCTCTGTTGGGATTTGAGCCAGATGCGGATTTTCGATTTGGCTCTGGGCGTCTTGACCAGTTTAAGCCAGTCGCGGCTGGGGGTCTGCTGATGTATGGTGATGATCTCGACCGTATCCCCGCTGCGCAGCAGATACTTCAAAGAGACCAGCTGCCCGTTGACGCGCGCGCCGGAGCAACGGTGGCCGACGTCCGAATGAATACGGTAGGCGAAATCGATCACCGTCGAGCCCTTGGGAAAATTCAGCAGATCCCCTTTCGGGGTAAAGACATAGACTTCCTCCGCGAACAGGTCTTCTTTGATGCTGTGGAGAAACTCCTGCGGGTCTTGCAGGTTCTGCTGCCACTCGATCAACTGCCTGAGCCAGGCAAATCTCTGGATCTCATTGAATTGAAAATCCTTTCCCTCTTTGTAGCGCCAGTGGGCGGCGATCCCTTCCTCGGCGACACGGTGCATCTCATGGGTCCGAATTTGAATCTCCATGCGCTCGCCGTGAGGACCGATGACGGTCGTGTGGAGGGACTGGTACATGTTCGGCTTGGGCAGGGCGATGTAATCTTTGAAGCGCCCGGGGACCGGCTTCCAGTGCGCATGGATCACTCCCAGGGCCTCGTAACACTCCCGCGCCGCGTCCACCAGGATCCGGAAGGCTACGAGATCGTAAATCTGGTCGTAGAGAAGATTTTGGCTCTCCATCTTCTGATAGATGCCGAAAAAATGCTTCGGTCTGCCGGTTACCTCGGCGTCCATCCCCTCCCCTTCCAGTTTCTTGCTGATGATGGATATGACCTCGTTGATATATTTTTCCCGGGCGGCCTTTTTCTTCGTCACGTTTCGTTTCAGCTGATAATAGATCTCCGGGTGGAGATACTTGAGCGACAGGTCCTCGAGCTCGTCTTTGATCCAGGCAATCCCCAGGCGATTGGACAGGGGGGCGTAAATCTCCAGGGTTTCCTGAGCGGTCGCGATCTGCTTGTCGATGGAAAGATGACTCAAGGTCCTCATGTTATGGGTGCGGTCGGCGAGCTTGATGAGGATGACGCGGACATCCTTGGCCATCGCCAGGATCATTTTGCGAAAGTTCTCCGCCTGTTTTTCTTCATGGCTGGTGAAATTGACCCGGCTCAGCTTCGTCACTCCATCCACTAACGCGGCAATCTCCGGCCCGAAAAGTCCTTGCACCTCGTCCAGGGTGGTCAAGGTATCTTCCACGGTATCGTGGAGCAGGCCGCCGACGATGCTGGGGATGTCGAGCTTCAGATCCGCGATGATCCCCGCCACGGCCATCGGATGGATCAAATAGGGCTCTCCCGACAAACGCTTCTGCCCCTTGTGCACCTTGGCGGAAAAATCATAGGCCCGCCGGATCATCTCTACGTCCGCCGCAGGATAATAGGCCTGAACCCTTTCCACCAACTCGCTGACTTTCGGCTCCCTGCTCATACACCCTTAGGTCGAATGGCGCGCCCCACGCAGCGGCGGGATCCTCCACCTTCTCACTCTGGAGATTCTCTGCCGCTCGGCAACGAGAATAGACTTCAAACAGCCCAATGCCTCTCGAATCTCTCTGTTCAGCACGTAGTAATCATACCGCGCGATCGCCCGGATTTCACGCCGGGCATTTTCCAGCCGCCGCCGTATATTCTCTCTTCGATCCGTCCCTCTCAGGGCCAACCGTTTCTCAAGCTCCTGCCAAGAGGGAGGAAGGAGAAAAATCGAGACGGCTCGAGGGTATTGTTTTTTGATCTTACGGGCTCCCTGGACATCGATATCCAGAAGGACGTCCCCGCCCCGCCGAACGCTTTTTTCCAGGGGCCGGCGCGGCGTGCCGTAAAGCGCGCCGTGAACGGCAGCCCATTCGGCGAAGCCGCCTCTCGCCCGCATGGCGGTGAAGCTCTTTTTCCCGACGAAGAAATAGTCCCGCCCGTGGAGCTCTCCCGGCCTTCGGGACCGGGTGGTATAAGAAATGGAAAGCCCGACGTCGGGAAAGATTTTCAGAAGGCCGTTGATGAGTGTCGTCTTTCCGGCGCCCGAAGGGGCGGAAAGAATAAAGATGGCACCTTCACGCTCGGTAAGTGTCCCGCTCGATCGGCTCATTCTACGTTTTGCACCTGCTCTCTGATTTTTTCTACTTTTTCCTTGCCCGCCAGCACCGACTGGACCACCGCCAATTGCGGGGCCTTGGAACTGATCGTGTTAAGCTCCCGCTGGATCTCCTGGAGGAGAAAATCGACTCGCTTCCCCACCGCTTCCGGCTCCTTGATGAGACGGGCCAGTTCTTCCACGTGAGTTTTGAGCCGGACCACTTCTTCATGAATAGCGCCCTTAAAATTCGCTCCGCCTGCTTCCATCGCCTCTCTCTGGCTCTCGAGGCTATTTCCTCCCTCTCTTACGGGAAATGAATCCCTTAACCGGAAACCGATTTTTTCCCCCTCCCGCGCCAGTCCTACGGAAATCTTTCGGAGATAGCGGACCTGCGTCTGAAGATCTAATTGCAGCTGGCGCCCCTCGCGCGCCCTCGAGCGTTCGAGATTTCTCAGGGCCAAGTCCACGGTTTTTAGGACAAGATTTCTCTCATCCTCCTCTCTCACCTCCCCTTCCCGCAATTGAAAGAGTTCCGGGAGATTGGCACAGAGGGAAATATCGACTTCCCCCTTAAGCGCGAATTTCCTTTTTGCCCTCCCCAGAGAGGAGAGATACTGCCTCAAAAGAGCTTCGTCCAACTCCAGCTTCCGCCCCTGACCCTTGAGGGGAGAGCGCGTAATAAAAAGGTCCACCCGGCCTCGAGAGATCCTTTGCCGGATCGACTTCCGGATATCCTCTTCGATCGAGAGGTATTCTCTCGGCACGCGGAGCTGGATGTCGAGATGGCGATGGTTCAAAGTGCGAAATTGAACCGCGATCTTAGCCTGTCTCCCCTGGGCCGCCGCCTCCCCATAACCGGTCATGCTTTTCATTTCTGTTCCTGTATCACCTTTCTCAATTTCGCCAGTGGAACCGCTACGGTGCCCACCTCTTCCCCTACGAGCCGCGCTGCCAGGTTCGCAATGATCGCCGCCTCCTCATACGTGGAGCCGCTGGCAAGGGCCAAGGCGGACGCGGCAACGACCGTATCTCCGGCTCCGGTGACATCGAACATCTCTCGCGGCTCGGTTGAAAGATGTCTCATCTCCCGCCCCGGGCGGAAAAGACTCATTCCCTCGGATCCCAGCGTGATCAGGACCGCTTTGGCCTGCCACATCTGAAGAAGCCTCCTGCCCGCTTCCCGCAGCGACGTCTCATCGCGGATTTCTATCCCGGCTGCCTCGCCCGCCTCCTCCCGGTTGGGGGTGACCAGGGTGGCGTTGCGGTAAGACTTGAAGTTTTCTTTTTTGGGATCCGCCACGCAAAGCAATTTTTTCCTGTTGATCAGGTCGGCTATTAACTCCAGCATCTGCGGATGGATCACTCCCTTCCCGTAATCCGAGATGACGATACCGTCGCATCGACCCGCCTGCCGCTCGACAAACTGGCGGATTCTCTGCCGCACCCGGTTGCGGATCTCGCCGTGATTTTCCCGATCCAGGCGCACTATCTGTTGATGGCTGGGACGGGCAATGACGCGGCTTTTCTGCGTGGTCCGGAAACCGGTTTGAGAAAAAATTCCCTTGCAGGAGAGCCCGAGCTCATGAAACTCCTGGAGCAGCCTCTTTCCCGCCTCATCGCGACCGACAACCCCGCACACCGTCACCTTGCCTCCCAGAGTGTGAATGTTGTGGATCACATTAGCCGCGCCACCCAACCGATAACTCTCCGATCTCACCCGCAGCACGGGCACCGGCGCCTCCGGAGAGATCCGTTCGACGTCTCCCCAGATAAACCGGTCCAACATCAAATCCCCCACTACCAGAATATGACGGCGGCGGAACCTTCTTAAAAGCGCCAAAAGTCTATTTCTGGATGCCAATGCGGCTGCCCTCCTCCCCGGTTTTGCTCCAGCCCGGCCCGGCATGAGCCTGGAGAAGCTCATAATAATAGTCCTCGTTCTTCTTTGCCATTTGCTCCATAGTGAAATGGCGCAGAACGCGCTCCCGCCCTCTCGCGCCCATCTGCCGCACAAGAGCCTTTTGCCGGATCAGCGTCTCAATAGCCCGGGCCAACGCCCGCGAGTCTTGCTGTGGGACCAGCACTCCTGTAATCGTATCATCGACGAGCTCCGGAAGCCCCCCCGCCTTTGTCACCACCACTGCTTTACCCGCCGCCATCGCTTCCAGAACGGCAACCCCCAGGCCTTCATAGAGGGAAGGGAGCACAAAGATGTCGATGGCGGACAAGAAAGCCGGAATATCCGAAACGAAACCGGCAAATTCTACATCTTCTTGCAGCCCTTTTTCCAGGACCAACTGCCGGAGTCTCTGCCTCTCCGAACCCTCTCCGGCCAACCGGTATTTCAGCCGATGGCCCTGCTGTTTTAGAAGCGCCGCCGCTTCGAGCAGGAACCGATGCCCTTTTCTTTCTTCCAGCACCGCAACCGTTCCGATGACCGTCGGCGCGGCATCCGCTGTTGAAGCAGCCCTTTTTTCAAACGGCGCCGGATCGATTCCGCTATGGATGAGACGGATCTTCTCGCTCCTGACGCCTCCCTCAACCAGCAAATCGACGATCTTCCGGGATATGGCCACAACCCCATCGACCTGGCGGTTGTAGAGGTAATCATTATACCAATTTCTCTTCACCGGGTAGTCCATCCTGCGCGTTACCACATATCTGATTCCGGGCTCTATGCGTCCCAGCCAAAGGGAGAGGGCATGAGCCCTCTTCGTGTGGAAATGGACGATATCATATCTCCCTTTCCGGATAAGCCTCTTTAAGAAAAAGACCGGTCTGAAATCGATATCGTTGCGAACGGTCAGAGGAAAGGCTTCTACTCCGCTCCCCCGCGCCTCCCGAAACAGGGGCCCCTCGGGATGGCCCAAAAGATGGTTTTGATGCCCTCGACGGGAGAGATAGCCGAGGAGACCCAGGACTTGGGATTCCCCACCTCCCCAACCCTTCTCCGGATCTATGTGGAGAATCTTGAGCGGTCGTCTATCGCTATCCACGCCTTCCACCGCTCCCCTCCCTCCCTTCGGTAAACTCAGGGCGGGACTTCGAGTGAGCCTCAGTCGAACTCTGAGCATCGTCGAACCGCAGTTCACGCTCCCTAAGTTTGGCATATTTAAGGAAAACATAGACTGCCGCGGTCACGGCAACGAAGAAGCCCGGAAATCCTTCTAGGAAACCTCTCTTCCACAGATA
>Ga0105164_10002109_pt1 | contig 12398 bp, 8 predicted proteins | sample VDWuncwatermetaG_FD_89674 | JGI IMG/M metagenome (GOLD analysis project Ga0105164, IMG submission 89674) | Wastewater microbial communities from Netherlands to study Microbial Dark Matter (Phase II) - VDW unchlorinated drinking water | ecosystem: Environmental > Aquatic > Freshwater > Drinking...
GAATATAATTATCTTTAATACATCTCCATTGATCGTGATTGGATTTAAAGTGATAAAATATCTAACATACGTATCAATTCAGGATCAAGATGCTGTGTGTGTTTTACAGCATTTTCGAAAGGAGTGTGACTGATTTTTTTATTTATTATTCCGATCATTATATTTTTTTTACCTGCCAATAGCGCTTCCACAGCACCAAAGCCCATGCGGCTGCTATTTACACGATCCATGGCGGATGGGTTTCCTCCACGTTGTAAATGACCAAGAATTGTCACTCTCGTATCATAATCCGGCAAACGTTTTTTTACCTGTTCAGCAATTGTGAAGGCTCCTCCCGCTTCATCACCTTCAGCAACAATAATAATTTTTGAAGATTTACTTTTTCGTCCTCCTTCCAAACGTTTTATCAGATCTTCAATATCTGTTTTTGTTTCAGGCATTAAAATACATTCAGCTCCAACGCCAATACCGGAGCGCAAAGCGATCAAGCCTGCATCCCTGCCCATTACCTCCACAAAGAACAAACGGTCGTGGCTTTCGGCTGTATCACGTATTTTATCAACGGCTTCCACCACAGTATTGATAGCAGTATCATAACCAATTGTAAAATCAGTTCCCTTTAGATCATTATCGATAGTGCCGGGACAGCCAACAACAGGAATATCACATATTTTACTAAACTCCAGTGCACCTCTGAATGTACCGTCTCCACCAATAGCAACAATGCCATCAATGCCATGTTTAATAAGATTTTCCAAGGCTTTTTGACGGCCCTCAATTGTTAAAAACCGTTTACTGCGGGCCGTTTTTAAAACAGTTCCGCCACGCTGAATAATATTTGCAACAGATTTGGTACCTAATGGAATAAATTCATTTTTTATCATTCCCTCATAACCATGCATGATACCGGTTACTTCCAGATTATAATAACTCGCAGTACGAACCACCGCTCGTATGCAGGCATTCATTCCCGGAGAATCACCACCTGATGTAAATACAGCTATTTTTTTCATAGTTTATAACAAATTACTTAGTACGAATAACGAATCTACGAAACTGATTTTGTAAAATTGAAAAGTGTTAAATTGTAAAATTGCTCAATTACACTTATTCCGGCTTCTTTCCACCATCCACAAGTTTATGAAGTTTTTTTGTACCCTGATACATTTCATATTTCATGAACCTGCACTCTAATTGCCCATTGAACAAGGCTATTTTTCGTGATGGGCGCAACCCCACATGCTTAAAGGCTTCCATATTGGAACTGATCATCCAGCAATCATAACCCGAAAATTTACTTTTAAAGGTATCACCAATACTTTTATAAAGCTCTTCAATATTATCTTTTACCATCCGTTCACCATAAGGCGGATTTAATATCACTACGCCTCGTCCCGGTGGAACTTCAAAATCCTTTATATCACAAACTTTGATAGAAACGATATCATCTACTTTTGCATGTTTGATATTTTCTTTTGCTTTTTTTGCAACGTTTGGCGAAAGTTCACCTCCAATAATTTGTTGTTCGTGATTGGTAATTTTATCGATAGCAGAATCAAAAATGGTGTTATACAATTCTTCATCAAATGCCATAAATTTTTTCCAGCCCTCAAAACTATATTCATCACGATAATAGCCTGGAGGAATATTATTTGCGATCATTGCCGCTTCAATTAAAATAGTACCGGAACCACACATTGGATCAATAAAAGTACTACGTTTATCCCATCCGCTCAGTAATATCATACCTGCAGCCAATACTTCGTTTAGCGGTGCTAAATTCGTTTTGTCGCGATAGCCACGCTTGTGCAATGACTCTCCCGAACTATCAAAAGCAACGGTCAATGTATTTTGATAAACATGTAAATGAATTCGCAAAGTTGGTCGGTCCAGATCTACCGAAGGCCGTTCACCATGCTTGGCACGAAACTGATCAACAATAGCATCTTTGGCCTTTTGAGAAAGATATTGTGAGTGAGTAAACAGATCAGAACTTAAAACAGTATCAATAGCTAATGTATCGGTAACATCCATATAATCTTCCCAATTAATGGACTGGATAGCATCATACAACGACTTTTCATCAGTAACGGTAAATGTTTTTATCGGCACAAGGATGCGTAAAGCGGTGCGCAGACATATATTGGCTTTATACATAAAACCTTTATCACCACTAAAACTGATAGCCCTGTTATGAGTTTCCACATTACGGGCACCCAATCGTTGCAATTCAGCCGACAATATATCCTCCAAACCAAAAATGGTTTTGGCAATCATTTTAAAATCTGTTTCTTCCTTCACGTCTACTATTTTTAACAAAGGTATTGAATTAGCTTAAATTGTTTTATTTTTTAATTGATGTGTTTACCAAATTACGATTATCCTCTTTAATCGGGAACAAAATTAAGTTCGAAATCACCAAATTCTTAACCCCAAAGTTCAATTAATAAAGCAAGATATGTTGCTCCTTGAAGAATTTGGAATTTCGGACAATTTGTTGCCCATACTATACATGTAAACAGAAAAAGATCCTGCAAATCAGTCTTTTTTGAAAAAACAACTTACCAAAAAATCGTAAACCGCTGAAAATCTTTGCGTTACAAAAAACAAAAAAAAACAGGCCAGTTTTGTTTAGTTTAAGATATAAAGTATTATTTTTGACCATTCTTTTTTTTAAGTATAAAAACACACCATTAAAAAACATTTGAAATGAGATTGAAATTTATCACATTTAAAGGAGCAATTGCAGTATTATCAGTTTCAGCATTATTAGCCACAGGCTGTAAGGGTGATGGCACAAAAAAAACAGATGAAGTACCTCCTGTTGATACTGCTCAAACCGCTATTATTAATATCAGTGGTGAAATTTTCAGTATCCCTTCACCTATCCAAACCGCTCTTTTAATTAAAGGAAGTGGTGCAGGTTATAGCAAAGGAATTTTAAATGACCCTCATAAATCTTCACAGTATTCAACCAATTTCGCAAAGGCCCTAAACCTTGGTATTTTTGGTGCTGACTTAGGTTATGTAACAATTTATGATCAATCCCAAGATGCTATCGGTTATTTGAACGCAGCTAAAAAGCTATCAGATGGTTTAGGTATCTCTGCCGCATTTGATGCAGCAACAATAGAACGATTTACTAAAAATCTTGGTAACAAAGATTCTATGCTTGTTTTGGTTGGTGTTGCTTACCGTGCAAGCGATGCTTATCTAAAATCAAACGATCGTAATGATGTTAGTGGTCTTGTGCTTGCTGGCGGATGGGTTGAAAGTTTATACTTTACTACTGATATCTATAAAACTAAACCAAAAGAAGACGTTAAACTTAGAATTGCAGAACAAAAATTATCATTACAAAGTTTGATAAAACTGTTAACACCATATTACAGTCAACCTGAATACACAAAATTCATTGATAACCTATATGACCTTTCAACTGTTTATGATGGTGTTAATTTCAAATACACATTTATAGCGCCAACAACTGATGCTGCTAAGAAAATGACCACTATCAACAGCACAACAGATGTAAGCATTACACCTGAGCAAATTGAATCAATTTCACAAAAAATAAGAGCGATCAGAAGCCAGATTGTAGGTTAAAAGAAATAATGTGAGAACCAGGAGACAAGAATGAAGACAAAAATGAATTAGTAACAAATAACATCTTGCTTCTTAAATCTTGACTCTGAATATCAAATTAACAAATTAATTAAATTAAGAATAGATTATGAAAAAGGGAATTTTAAAATTAGTATTGGTAATTTCAGGATTTGCAATACTAAACACTTCATCAGCACAAATTTCAGATACAGTTGCCAGTATATGCGCTAAACATTTCGAAAACAAATTTATTTCTGATGGACAACAATACCGTGCATTATTAATGAATACAGACGAAACTGCTGAATTCCACGTTACTTTATATGGTGGAACAATGTACCGTATAGCTGCATGTAGCGGATTAAATGATGGAGATCTTGTGTTTTCGGTATATGATACTGATACACAAAGAAATTTATTATTTACTAATAAAGATTTTAAAAATGCTCCATATTGGGATTTCAAAATTAACAGTACACTTGATTGTATCATAGAAGCTAAACTTGATAGCGAAGGATCTAAAAGTTCCGGAAGAGCTGTTGTTTTAATAGGCTTCAAACAACTAAAATAATAACACACAAATACCCCACAAAGACATTAATTACCCAGGTATTAATGTCTTTTTTTTCCTAAAAACAGTGATTGTACACTATATTTAGTGTTGTGTATTAACTAATTTGGTGCTTGAGATTACCAAATATATTGATACACGATACTCAGTACTTAATACTTTAAAAAATAAATGAGTGAACGGATTTTAAAAGCCTTGATGCAAATGTTTGCTATTATTGCCAAAGTTGATGGCATTAATGATAGCGGGCGGTTAATTGTGCAATCATTCTTAAAACAACAATTAAATCAGGAATCCGTTGAACAATATCTTGCCATATTTGACGAATTTTTAGAGGCGCATCACGCAGTAACAAAAAAGAAAGACGGTACAGCAAAACGTACTTCTCTTAACTCGGTAAAAGTTTTAAAAATATGTACTCAAATAAACAGCGAACTTACCCAGGTACAAAAAGTAGTTGTGTTATTACGTTTGCTAGAGTTTATAAATTCAAATACCGAAATATCAGAACAGGAATTTGAGTTTGTAAATACCGTTGCTGAAACTTTTAATATTGTTGATGAGGAATTTAAGCGCTGCATGAGTTTCATTCAGGCTAAAGAAAACGCTGTTCCCGATTCTTCAAACATCCTTATAATTGATAACCAAACTACCAATAGCTATAAAGAAACCAAACATATTTATGCCGAAGGAATTAATGGGCAGGCCCGGATATTATGGATTCCAAGTGTAAACATATACGCCCTTCTTTATTTTGGAAAAAGTGACCTGTATCTGAACGGTCAAATCTTAACCTCTGGCAAAGTATTTATTTTAACGCCAGGTTCATCATTACGAAGCTCAAAAGTAAAACCTGTTTATTACAGTGATATTTTAAGCGCGTTTTTGAGCGATACCAGTAAGGCAAAAGTATCTTTTGTAGTTAAAAACCTCGAATACAAATTTAAAGGTGGTAAACTTGGCTTACGCAATATCAATTTCAGTGAAGATTCCGGAAAACTCATTGGTATCATGGGTGGATCCGGTGCAGGTAAATCAACATTACTAAATGTTTTAAATAGTAATGAGGTTCCAAGTGGCGGGTCAGTAAAAATTAATGGTATTAATATTCATACCGAAAAAGAAAAAATTGAAGGCGTTATCGGGATGGTTTCCCAGGATGATCTTTTAATTGAGGAATTATCTGTTTTCCAAAATCTTTTTTATAACGCTAAACTTTGTTTCGGAGATAAGAGTGATGAAGTAATTTCGGAAATGGTGCTGAACGTATTAACCAGCATCGGCTTACTTGAAACCCGCAATCTGAAAGTTGGAAGCCCCTTGGAAAAAACAATTTCCGGTGGACAGCGTAAACGTTTGAACATTGCATTGGAATTGATACGTGAGCCATTGGTAATGTTTGTAGATGAACCTACCTCAGGACTTTCATCACGCGACTCCGAAAACATTATGGACTTACTTAAGGAGTTGGCTCTGAAAGGAAAGTTAGTATTTGTTGTTATCCATCAGCCTTCATCCGACATTTTTAAAATGTTTGATAAGTTGATGATACTTGATGTTGGCGGCTATCCTATCTATTACGGCAACCCTGTTGATTCGGTTATTTATTTTAAAACTGTTGTAAACCACGTTAACTCTAACGAAAGTGAATGTGTTGTTTGCGGAAACGTAAACCCTGAACAGGTATTTAATATTATTGAATCAAAGGTATTGGACGAATTTGGAAATATCACCCAAAGCCGTAAAATATCAGCAAACGAATGGAACGTTCACTATAGAGAAAAGATCGAAAGAAAAGTAGAGGATGTTACCGAACTTACTGAAATACCGGAAAGCACTTTTAAAGTTCCCAGTAAATTCAAGCAGTTTAAGGTGTTTGTTACGCGCGATGTGTTATCTAAACTAACAAATACGCAATACCTTTTAATCAATTTCCTGGAAGCACCGGTGCTGGCATTTATACTTGCCTACCTTGTTAAATATTACAATACCGACCTATCCAATAAAGTAGGATATATCTTTCGTGAAAACGAAAACTTACCTGCCTATGTGTTTATGGCAGTTGTAGTAGCCTTATTTATTGGATTAACAGTGAGTGCTGAAGAAATTATCCGCGACCGGAAAATTCAAAAGCGCGAATCCTTTCTTAATCTGAGCAGAGGAAGTTATTTGTGGTCGAAAATTGCCATCATGTTCGTGTTATCTGCAATACAGACTATTTTGTTTATTATGGTTGGTAACACAGTGCTTGAAGTAAAAGGAATGACCGGTGAATATTGGCTGGTTCTATTCACAGCATCATGCTTTGCTAACATGTTGGGATTAAATATTTCAGCAAGTTTCAATTCAGCTGTTACCATTTATATTTTAATTCCATTTTTAATTATTCCTCAATTATTATTAAGTGGTGTAATTGTGAAATTTGATAAACTTAACCCAAGTATATCTTCTCAGAATTTCGTACCATTTACAGGTGAAATAATGACTTCCCGTTGGGCATTTGAAGCTCTTGCTGTTAAGCAATTCAAAGACAATGAGTTTAACAAAAACTTTTATAAATATGATAAAGGTATAAGCATTGCTACATTTAAAAAAGATTATTGGTTAACCGATCTGTCTAAGAAATTAGACTTTTGCGAAAACGAATACAAAAATCCAGCCTCTCGCCAGGAAGTTGCAGATGCTTTAAAGATGATCAAAAGCGAGATCACCAAAGAATTGGCTGTTAAAGGTAACGACAAGCTCAGCAGTCCTGTTTTAGCAACCTTAAGCATTGAAACGTTTAACCCTGAAGTGGCAAAACAGATACGTGATCTATTGTCTGTTCTAAAAGCCAATTATATAAAAAATTACAAAAAGTATAGTGATGCGAAAGATAAAGAAGTTGCGGCTTTAAACAAAGACAGTGCATCACAGGCTATATATTTACAAAAAAAGGATGATTACGAAAATGAAAGTATGATCGATCTCGTAACGAATAGGAATTCGTTTTATAAGATATTGGATCTAAACGGAGCTTACATTCAAAAGACAAACCCTGTTTATCTTGATCCTACAGAATCTAACTTTGGGCGCGCTCACTTTTTTGCACCACGCAAAAAGTTTTTGAACAGATACTATGATACATTCTGGTTTAATTTATGTGTAATCTGGGGAATGTCATTAATACTTGGGATTACCTTATATTTTGATGTTTTAAAGAAATTCATTAATCTTCTTGAATCACTCTTCAGTAAGTTAAGTAAAAAGCCTACCGCATCCTAATAAAGATGTAATATTTAATAGGTAATAATTTAATGCTCCACCGGCAACGTACCTATTACCTATTAAATATTACATAATTTTTCCACCATGAAAGATCAGCTCCCCATTCTGGAAATCGTTCCTGATATTAAAAAAAACTTAATACTTCACAATACCGTTATTCTGCAAGCTCCACCCGGAGCAGGAAAGAGCACCATTCTCCCTCTTCAGTTATTAGATGAACCCTGGTTACAAGGGAAAAAAATACTAATGCTTGAACCGCGCAGATTAGCAGCAAGAGCAGTTGCAAATCGTATGTCATCATTGATCAACGAGCAGGTTGGAACCACAGTAGGTTACAGAGTACGATTTGATAATAAGGTGAGCAAACAAACCCGCATAGAAGTGCTGACAGAAGGTATTCTAACCCGAATGTTGCAACAGGACAATACATTGGAGGATGTTGGATTGGTAATATTCGATGAATTTCACGAACGAAGTTTACATGCCGACCTCGCACTTGCCTTATGCCGTGAAATGCAGCAGGTGATCCGTGAAGATCTGCGAATATTAATTATGTCGGCCACTCTTGATGGAGAAAAGCTTTCTTCACTTCTTGGCAATGCCCCAATATTAACTAGTGCCGGAAGGCAATATCCGATTGAACTATTTTATTTACCACAAGAGAACATAAACTCGTCTTCGCTCAACTCAAACATTTCTCTTCCGATGCAAACGGCAAGAGCGGTTCGTAAAGCACTTGCAGAGCACGAAGGTGATATATTGGTATTTCTGCCGGGAACAGGTGAAATACAACGCACTCAGGAATTATTACAGAACGAAATTGTCAGTTCGTTCGGAGTCGAGAACATAAGCATTCAGCCTTTATATGGCGATCTCCCTTTATCTAAACAACAGGAAGCTATACTGCCTCATCCGCAAGGGAAACGCAAAGTAGTACTTTCAACCTCTATTGCGGAAACAAGTTTAACTATTGAAGGTATCAAAATAGTTATTGATAGCGGCTATTGCAGAGCTCCGCGTTTTGACCCTAAAACAGGGTTGACCCGCTTAGATACCATTCGTGTTACGCAAGACATGGCTACTCAACGTGCAGGGCGCGCAGGACGAACATCTTCCGGAATTTGTTATCGACTTTGGAGCCAGGCTTCCCACCTGCACTTGTTGCCGCATCGCAATCCCGAAATACTGGAAGCTGATCTGGCTCCTACTATTATTGAACTTGCTCAATGGGGTATACAGGATTTAAATACCCTTGCATGGCTCAGTCCACCACCACCAAGTGCTGTAAGCCATGCCCAACGCATTTTGGAAGAGTTGGGTGCTTTAAATTCTTCCAAAATTACGAAGCGCGGCAAAGAAATGCTGCGTTTGCCAACTCACCCACGTATTGCACATTTACTCTTAGAAGGACTGGAATATGGGTTAATAGCGCTTGCTACAGATGTTGCCGCTATACTGGAAGAGCGTGACCCTTTGCAGAAAGAAGCAGGCGCAAATCTTACCTTGCGAATAGAGGCACTACGAAAGTGGCGTAACAAAGAATTTGTTTCTGCTGATAAAAATGTGTTGGAACGCATTGAACGGCTTGCATCGCAATGGCGAAAACATTTTTCTGTTTCGCAGGACAATACAGCTCCTGTTGATCAGGAGGTTGGAAAATTATTGGCAGCAGCGTATCCCGAACGTATTGCCAAACAACGTGAACAAAGCCATCGGTATCGCTTGTCAAATGGAAAAATTGTAAAGTTGAATGAACACGATCCGTTAAGTCACGAAACGTATCTTGCCGTTGCACACCTGGATGCAGGAACGGCCGAAGGACGGATCTACCTTGCAGCACCACTTAGTCCTGATGACATTTTACATCTTGCAACCGAAAAAAAAGTAATTACATGGGACGCTCAAAATGGAATACTAATTGCAAGAAATGAAAAACGAATTGGTGATATCATTCTTGAAAGCAAACCACTGAAAATTATTCCGGAAGAAGAACGAATAAAAATTTTATGTGATGTGGTCCGCAAAGAAGGCTTAACTATTCTTAATCAAACAGAACAGATTTTTGACTGGAAATCCCGTTTATCAAGCATCAGGGCCTGGAGGCCGGATGAAGGATGGCCCGATGTAAGCGATGAAAATTTATTAAATACACTTGAAGAATGGCTTGCGCCCTATATAATTGCAATTAAAAAAAGAGAAGAATTCTTAAAGCTCGACCTGTATATGATTTTGTCGGGATTACTATCTTATCAGCAAACACAACAATTAGAAATTATAGCACCATCAAAAATAAAAGTTCCAAGCGGCTCAATGATTTCATTGGCATATCAGGCGGACGGAACAAGCCCTGTGCTTGCTGTTCGCCTGCAGGAAATGTTCGGGCTTTTGGATACACCAACCGTAAATGAAGGACGGATGAAAGTAATTTTACATTTACTTTCACCGGGATACAAGCCGGTACAAATTACACAGGACCTAAAAAGTTTTTGGAAAAACGCCTACCCGGAAGTACGAAAAGAATTAAGGATACGGTACAAGCGTCATCACTGGCCTGAAGACCCATGGACAGCTGAAGCTATGGCAGGCGCGAAGAAAAGAGGAACCTAAAAGCACGAATATGCAAGAATGATATATCAGCCTAATGAGTTACCTTTGATAAAAATATGAACTGTTCGCATTTCGTTTTTTTCGAAAAGAGATTGGTAAATTTTTATTGCAAAGTTATCTTGAATGGCTTTACACCAATAAGCATCTTGTTAATCACCAGTTATAATATTAACAGAAGATCCTTCGCAAAAAGCTCTGGATATTAGAAAAAACAACAATCACTTCCTTTTAAAGAGAATTTTCAATTATGATAGTAGGCATAGGAACCGACATAGTAGAAGTAGCACGTATCGCTAAGAGTATTGAAAAAATAAACTTTAAAGAAAAGGTTTTTTCAAAAACTGAAATCGTTTACTGTGAAACAAAAAAAAACAAGGCTGAAAGTTTTGCTGCACGTTTTGCCGCTAAAGAAGCTTTTTTTAAGGCACTTGGGACAGGTTGGCGCGGTGGAATGGCTTTTAATGAAGTGGAGATCAAAAATGATGAATTGGGTAAACCAACATTAAATGTGTTGGGCAAAACAGCAAAAATTATTGCGAAAAATAAAATTAAAACTATACATGTTTCCCTATCTCACACAAAGGAAACAGCAATAGCAACAGTTGTTTTGGAAGGATAAACAGCACCACACCTAGCCTCTCTCAATTGCACGAATTAAAACTTACCGAATATAAAATTTGAACTGAAATAATTCTTGAAATTAGTGGCACCCATAGAATAGCAACAATTTTCTAACATTTTTGCTTTTATTTATAAATATCATTACCTTTAACAAACACAAAAAATAAAATTCATGAAAAAATTTTACTCTCTAATTACGGGAAGCCTATTATTAGTGGCTTCTTCTACACAATTAAATGCTCAGTGTCCGGGCAACCGTTACCACAATATTATTTTCCCCGCTATGCCAGATTCAACAATGGATGTTGTTTACGGAAGTAATATACGATACAATAATTCTACTCAAAGTTTAAAACTGGATGTTTACCAACCTAATGGAGATACTGATGGTATGCGGGCATTAATAATATTTGCACATGGAGGCAGTTTCGTTGGGGGCGCTAAAGCAGACATGGCAATGTTATGCCGGGATTTTTCAAAAATGGGTTATGTAACTGCTACAATTGATTATCGCTTATTTATGACTGATTTGCCTTTCCCCGGTCCGGACTCAAATGATGCAGGGGGAGCTGTTATGCGCGCTGTTCATGATGCACGTGCCGCTGTTCGTTTTTTTCGTAAAAACGCAAGAGAAGGAGGTAATACCTATGGAATTGACACCAATAATATATTTTTTGGTGGTGCTTCAGCAGGAGGATTTATGGCTTTGCACCTCGCTTATATGGACGAGTTGAACGAATTTCCAAGTTACATTGATACAACCGGAACAACTGTTGGATGGAAAACTGGTCAAAAAGGCTTACATGGAGGCATTGAAGGCTTGAGTGGCAGCCAGGGTTATTCATCAGCAGTAAAAGCAATTATTAATCTTTCCGGTGCAATATCTGATACTGCCTGGATGCATAACGGTGATACACCGTTAATAAGTACCCATTCTGTGGGTGACGGAACTGTACCTTACGGAACATCAAAAATACTTTTATCAGGAACGTATCCAATCCAATATGTAGATGGTAGTTCATCTGTTGCTTTACGGGCAAATGAAGTTGGTATGGTTAATTGCTTCAAAAGCTATCCGGGAAACAGTCATGTACCTGAAGGGAGTGGTGTACAAGCCTATGACACTACACTTGTTTTGATACGGGATTTTTTAGAACATTTCACTTGCGGTACCCCTTTAACTTGTACTTCAATTCCGTCAGTTGGTATTACAGAATTAGCTACGGATGATCTAACTATAAAAATATACCCTAACCCTGCTCACAGCAATGTAACTCTTGATCTAAAAGATTTCTCAGGCAAGCTTGTTAACATCGAATTATACGATGCTTTGGGCCGTAAAGTGAAAGAGATCACTAAAATTAAAACAGAACAACATACAATTACACGCGGTAGTTTACCAAATGGTATTTATTTGATCAATGTTATGGTTGAAGGAAAACTTTACAGCAAAAAAATAATGTTTGAATAATTATATTCAAGCATTCGAGAGAAAAACGTCCCGTATTTGCGGGACGTTTTTTTTATAGGGTCAATATCCTTTTAATAACGATGGTATTAAAAAACAGCAATTTGAAGTAGTATTCTTTTTCTTCGTGATCTTTAGTGCTTCTTTGTGCCTTAGTGGTAAAAAATATAATTTGAAATTAAAACCAATTGAACACATCTGTAAATTACATAATAGCCGGACAAGGCTTAGCGGGAACTATTCTGGCACAAACCCTTA
>Ga0105164_10002111_pt1 | contig 12393 bp, 8 predicted proteins | sample VDWuncwatermetaG_FD_89674 | JGI IMG/M metagenome (GOLD analysis project Ga0105164, IMG submission 89674) | Wastewater microbial communities from Netherlands to study Microbial Dark Matter (Phase II) - VDW unchlorinated drinking water | ecosystem: Environmental > Aquatic > Freshwater > Drinking...
GAAAGATAGCTGGTGATCGCGGCCGTCAAAGTGGTTTTGCCATGGTCGACGTGACCGATGGTTCCGATGTTGACGTGCGGCTTGGTGCGCTCGAATTTAGCCTTGGCCATGGCGTGAGGTCTCCTTGTTTTACCGTTATCTTTGAGAATCGTTGCGGCGACGAAAATTAGCTGGGAATGGGAGTTGAACCCACGACCTTCCCCTTACCAAGGGGATGCTCTACCAACTGAGCTATCCCAGCGACGACAAAAACGCGATCTGAGCGGGCGATGGGAATCGAACCCACGTAACAAGTTTGGAAAACTTGTGTTCTACCATTGAACTACGCCCGCGACTACCCTCCATCCCGTTCTCCGGGCGTAGCAACGCCAAACGGCGCATCGCGACTATCCGAGAGAAAGGCTAACGGATGGTGGGACCGACATTATAGCGAAAGGGCCGCGGCGGTGTCAACGACCGAGGCCTCTGGACGGCGACTTCGATAGAAGGTATCCTTAAGAGCGATGGGAATAGGAAGGCTGCTCAAGCTGGTCGCGATCGCCCTGGCGGTCGTGCTGCCCGTCCGGACCTGGGTCGCGGAGCCGATCTATGTGGCCAGCCCCTCCATGGAGCCGGCGCTCAAGACAGGCACCTTGCTGATCCTCGATAAGCTCACCTTGCGGTCCCGGGCGCCCCAAAGGGGGGACATCCTGTCCTTTCGCAGCCCCATCGGCGAAAAGAACGACCTCCTCAAGCGCGTGATCGCTTTGCCCGGTGAAACCGTCGAAATGAAGGAAAAGGTAGTATTTATAAACGGAAAACAGCTGGACGAGCCCTATGCCGTCCATAGCCGCGGCGGAGAGCGCCTGGAGGGCGACAGCGTCGGCCCGTTCGTGGTCCCGCCCAACGGTTATTTCATGCTCGGCGACAACCGGGACGAGTCCAACGACTCCTCGGTCTGGAAGGACGCTGACGGCAACCCCATGCGCTTCGTGATGCTGCGCCTGATCCAGGGCGTCGTGCGCCGTCTCCCCTGGGCGTAGCCCCAATATAGGTCTTAGGGCCCAGACGCGCATGGGTCCGCGGCCCCTGATGGGTTGGGCCCCGGCCCGGTACTCTGTAGGTATGAAGACCTGGATCCTGATCGCGGCGGCGGTGATGGCCCCCTTGAGCGCTTCGGCTCAGTATCCCCAGCCCGGAGCGGCCGACGAGAAGGTCCGGGCCTCCTTGCTCAACGATCTCGAGGCCTACCGCGCGGCCTTCCTGCCGAAGACCGTCCCCGTTTCGCCGGTGACGGCCCGCTACGAGCCGCGCCTCGATGATCTGAAGAAAACCGTCGCCGCGGCGAAGACGCAGGCGTCGCTCGTCAAGGCGAAGAAGGATTTCTCCGACTGGCAGACCGTCGTGCTCGCCGACCTGTTCCACCCGGCGATGGTAGCGCCTTCCGGAAGCGCCGCGCCGACTTCGATCTCGCCCGTCACCGCGAAGCGCATCCAGGAGCAGGCGACGGTCGTCCGCTCCCTGAGCGAGCGTCCCGCCGACTCGTGGACGGGGGCATTCGATCAGTCCCGGACCTTCGGAGCGGCCTCTCCTTTCGCCATGGCCGACCCGAGCGTCGTGCGCGCCGAGGCGCCGCCGGCCGCCCACGATCCCGCGCGCTACGCCAAGATCCGCGCCCTGCTCCTGTCGAAAGGCGTCAACCCGAAGATCGTCGACACCGCGATCGCCGAGGGCATCCGCCAGAAGGTGGACCCGATGATCGTGCTCTCCGTCATCAATCAGGAGTCGAACTTCAAGAAGAACGCGTACAACAAGGGCTCGGGCTGCACGGGCCTCATGCAGCTCGACCCCGACACCGCCGCCGACATGGGCGTGCACGGCAGCCTCTACGATCCCGCCGCCAACATCAAGGCCGGCACGAAGTACCTGAACTGGATCGCGAACTCCTTCTTCAAGATGGGCCAGGACCTGTCGGACATGTCCAAGATTCCCGCCGACAAGCTCAAGATGATCCTCGCGTCCTACAACTGGGGCATCGGCAACGTCCAGAAGACGGTGCGCAAGCACGGCGTCGCGGCGCTCGACCGCGTCGCCCCGAAGGAGACCCGCAACTACATCGCGGAGATTCCCTCGCGCATCTACGACTGGTTCGCGTCCTTCTAACCTGCTATACAGTCTTCAATGAAGACGGCTCTGACCCTCGCCGCGGCGCTGCTCGCGGCGTGCTCCGCCCCCAAGCCGCCGGATTCGCACGCGACGGCGAGCCATGGCTTCGACGCCTCGTCTCCCCTGCCGCGCCTCAAGACGATCCCGCCGTGGCTTCTCGCCGGCTGGGCGGGCGAGGACGGGATGCCGTACGAGGCGTACGCGGCGTCGGAGGCCGAGAAAAAGATTCTAGCCGACGCCTTCGCCGGCAGGCCGGCGCCGATGCGCAAGGTGCTCGACGAACGCCTGCTCGCCGTGTATCTCGTCAAAGGCCTCAAGGGCAACGGCGCCACGACCTGGGTCGTCGATCCGTCGAGCCGCACCTTCGTCTACATGCTTCTTAATCCCGCGGGCTTCCAGCAGACCGTGTCCGAGGTCATGACCGAGCGCGACCGGACCTTGTTCAAGGGCCCGGCGGACCTGCAGGTCGAGGCGGGCGCGCTGAAGGGGATCCGCTACACCGTCGCGCACGAGTCGGCGCACGCCTACGACTACGTGCATTCCGTGACGCCCTACGCCGACGCGAATTACCTGCCGGAGGGCAAGGACGGCTGGACGGCGGGCTGGGACGTTTGGGCGGAGTACGCGAAGCCGCGGCCCGCCGCCGACTATCCGCTGCGGACCAAGCTTCGTTTCTACGGCTTCGGCGAGCCCGAGCTCGAGCCGGCGCCGGCCTCCGCGCTTTGCGCGCAGTGGGCGAAATCCCCGTTCGCGTCCATTTACGGCAGCCGATCCTGGGCCGAGGATTTCGCCGAGCTGTTCGTCCTCCGGCATCTGACGCAGGATCTCGGCCAGCCTCTGCGCCGGATCTGCGGGGGCAAGGCCTACTCGCCGTGGGACCATCCCAAGGTTCGCGCGCGCGCCCAAAAGCTGGTCGAGCCGCTGTACGCCGACCGAACGGGAAAATTGCTATAATCCTCGTCGTTACGCTCATTCGGGCAGTTAGCTCAGCGGTAGAGCATTGTCCTCACACGACAAGGGTCACAGGTTCAAATCCTGTACTGCCCAAGTTTTAAAGACGCAAGAAGTCGTCGTTTCTCGACGGAGAAAGCCGCAGAAGGTCGAAAGACCGGCTGCGGCTCTTCTTTTTGGGTCTGGCGATTGTGCCGGATTTGTGCCATACTCGGGGGGCCATGGCGCGAATTTACTCCCGGAACGGCAAGAAGGGGACCCACTGGTACGTCGACTATTCAGTGGATGGCTGCCGCGTGCGCAAGAGGGTCGGCAGATCCAAGAAGCTCGCGGACCTTGCTCTCGCGGATGTCCAGGTCAAGCTCGAACGCAAGGAGCTGGGCTTTCAGGCCAAGGACAAGAATCTCGCCGACTTCATTGCCGAATACCTGGACTACGCCAAGACGAACAAGAGCCATGGCTCCTACGTCCGCAACGAGATCGTCCTGCGAACGTTCAAGGGGTTCGCGGAGGTGGAGCGTTTACGGGGCATCTCGCCCCAGCTCATCGAAGCCTACAAGAAGTTCCGATTAGAAGGCGGGACGAAGGCCTCCACCATCAACACGGAACTCAACACGATCAAGGCCGCGCTCAATCGCGCCGTCGCTCTCGGCTATCTGCCGCGCAACCCCTGCCGCGAGGTCAAAAAGCTGAAAATGCCGCGCAAGCAGGTCCGCTTTCTCAGCAGTGACGAAGTTCGGAAGCTGCTCGAAGCCGGCAACGGCCGCATGGGGCCGATCATCGAGACGCTGCTCTACACCGGCCTGCGTCGCGATGAACTGGCACATTTGGCCTGGGCTGACGTGGACCTGCAGCGCCGGGTCATCGCTGTCCAGGCGAAGGACGGGTGGCACCCCAAGGACTACGAGGTCCGCCACATTCCGATGGCCCCCAGGCTTCACGAGTTGGTCAAGTCCTTGCCCCGCAAGGACTGCCCCTGGGTGTTTTCGACGAAAAACGGCGGTCCGCACTTGGGGCATATCCTTTCGCGCGACTTCCGCAAACTCGCGCGCGCCTGCGGCGTCAAAGGTGCTTCACTCCATACCCTGCGCCACACCTTTGCCAGCCACCTCGTCATGCGCGGAACGGATATTTACACCGTTCAAAAACTCCTCGGGCATTCGAGTATCAAGACAACGGAAATATATGCCCACCTGGCCCCGGACTTCCTCAAAGCCGCTGTAGAGCGACTTGCCTATTAGTTAAACCTGGGCACGCGGCTCGGAATTGATGGCGCTATTGGCGAGGGACATGGTTCATGCCCCAAGGTCTTCGGGAAAGCGGGCTCGTAAAAGATCGTCTATCTTTTTGTATAGCAGAGCATCTGCCTTGGATCTCTTCCCGATACCCGCGTAGTGCTTTCGCCAATCTGTGAGTGAATAGAAATGAATCGTCTCATCTAGGCATTCAAGGATGAGCGCAAACACTTCGAGGAAATCCCGGACGCTATTCTTGACGATGGTGGCGGCCAAGCCGTCGCGTGGCCCCCAACATTGTCCGCCACCTTCTTTCTTCAAGAAATTAGTTTCAGCTCTAACGGCTTCTTTTAAGACCTCGAGATGTTCACGATATTTCGAAGGCCACTTCAGCGTGATCTCTAAGGCTTGGTAGGCGTCATGCATGTCCGTGTCGCCAGTCTTTGAAAGTAAGCGCCAAAACGGTTCAATCCGATCGAACAGCTTGGTGCCGTTTTTCTCATCGTCCTGAGCGATCCGCCAAAATTGCCAGGCGAGCTTCGGCCGAAACTCATTCCTAGTTGAGCACAACCGCTCCAATTGATTCCGCGATTCTGTCTCGTCGAAAGGGATTTCCTTGAAGTGGTCTTTCCGAAATACGGCGTAGAATAAAATCAGTCCAGCCGAATCAACAATCTTCTCTCTCTCGATAAGATTAAGGACGCGCGCCGCGTCATCTGTCCCTAGATCGCGAATACTCCCAAACACATGTGCGAGACTCTTGCAGACGGCCTTCTGTTTAGGAGCCCCTCCATTCTGGTCGAGGGAGTTGAGGAGTCGCAGCGCGAGTTGTTTAACCGGGTCTGCTGAATTTCCTGAGGCTTGAACTAAAATTCGGCGGCGAGCAGGATGCGCCAACTCACTCAATGGGACTAAGGCTTGTAGCCTCACATAGAGATCAGGCTCAGAGTAGCCCAAGCGCTTAGCAAGGCTTCCATCTAGATCGAGCAGCTCGGCCGTTTTATCGACCGTGTATGCCATGAGTCCGGCATCGTTGCTGACCGCGAGTTGCTGCAAAATCCAGGATACGGTGCCGCGCACGGTTGAGATGGAGTGAACTTGTGCCTCATCTTCATTTTTCAGTTGGAGGTGAAAATTCCGCTTGGCGTCGGGATCATCCGTATTGGGATCCGGGTCGTCTGTGCAGAGCTCAATGATCTGCTTCGGCAGGACATAATTCTTACCCTTGGCCAGCTCCGCGCCCAGCCAGACGAGATTTTGACGCGCATTGGCGCCGTTTCCGAAGGTCTGTCGAAATGCCCCCTTATTCTGCAAGTAATCTTCAAACAGCTTGTACGTTGCCAGCGGATCTTTCTTAAGCAACTCGCTGATCGGACTGGTGACGAAGTCAAGAACAACCTTGCTCGGCGCCTTGTCGTTAAGGAGAGAATCGATGATCTGCTTCCCCTCTGCCGTTCCGGTACTCCAATCTTGAAGGATCAGTCCGGTTAGAACCGTAGCCGTGTCCCAGACGAGGCTTGGCCAAGAAGCATTGACGCCTTCCAGATATGCGGGGAAATCGATCGCTTGGATTAGTTGCACAATGAACTGCGGATCCTTCTGCGGGATGCCTTGGCTGGCCAACATCTTGAACGTATGGTAACGCTGGCCGTCGAGCTTGGCGAATTCGGGGCGAGCAGCCAACTCGAAAAGAAAATCCTTCGCGGGGCCATGCCCGCCCCCGACCAGCCTAGCCAGGTTCAAGATTGCAAAGATGTTGGTCGGGTAGCCGTCGCCCTTTTTCGTCTTGTACTTTGCGGCATCCTTTTCAATCAGGGCCATGACGTTATCTGCGCCGATCAGTGCCAAGTCGCGTCGGCGGACTTGATCTAAGATCACCTCGGACGAATTCGGGATGCCCTGCCGAACCAGCAATATCCTGCTCAGGTAGCGAAGAGCTTCCCGCTTTTCACCTTGCGGCCTCGCCGGATCGCATAGACGGTCAAGCAAAATGGGAACAAGTGCCCGATGGAGGAAAATCGGGTTATCCTTCCCCGGCTTCGGGTCAAGAATCGTTTGCTTAAAGAAAAGCCAGGCCTTGCCTTCATTTGTCCGATAGTATCCTGCGCAGAGCGGGCCGAACAAGAAACGAACGACGCCCTTATCGGTTATCGAATAGACTCCGCCGTTCTGCCCTACACTGCTTCCGATCCATTCATACCCATCAAACTTTCCACCGCAGACCACGTCAAACTGCTCGACGACCTTGCGGAGGACGACCGCAAATCGCTTCTCAAACGCCTCCTCGACAAATCCGCGGATGAATTCATGAATTTTGGGATGGGTTTCAAAAAGGTTCTCGAAGTCGTCGCTTGTGAAATCGAAATACGAAAAAATGAAATCGAGAAACTGCTTCTTGTCCTTGGCACGCTTGAAAAACAAATCCAGAAGATTCGCGACGTGCTCCTGCTCCCGCCACCCCCGTTCTGCCATCTTGAGACGCCGGCTCTTTTTGCTAAACGGTTCCAGGATGTCCTTCTGCAGAAACGAAAGGATCTTGAGGTCCAGTTCGGGTGATTTGTTCCCCTTGGCGATCTCGATCACGATTTCGAGCGCCCAATCATAGTTGTAGCTCAAGAGGAGCTTCTTGTAGTGATGCGTTATGAAATCAAGCAGCGCGGGGGCCGCGATCTTTTTTTGATCCCACTTCTTCTTGAGCAGACGCATGCTGAGATTCGTGTAGCTGTGGCGGATCAGAATTTTCTCGAGGAAGAAACGGAACGCCTCGAAATCAAAATCGCGCTTCTCCAGTTCGTCGCAAATGAAGAAGATGAGCCGCGGATTGTCGGATATGGGCGTAAGGTACCGGGGATCGTTGAGCTTTTGGAACGCGCTTTCGCTGCCCAGAAAGGGGCGCAGGTTGATGACCTTATTTTTTATGGTGACGTCGGGGGAGAATGATTCTGACTTCGAGACGATATTCCCCTTAAAAGTGGCGACCGCGTTAGCAAACTCCGCCCGGAAGATTTTCTCACCCCTAGTTCCTTTGTCAACGATGTCCTTGAATGTTATGGCAACCAGGCTCTTTTGATCGGCCTCGCTCAAATAGAACGGCAATTCGAGAGCAAAAAACTCCTCAAGCTTGGCGCGAAGCGATCCTTCCGTTTCTTCAACGATCTCAGTCTTGAGAAGGAAAACAACCTCGCCCATCGTCCACTTCTTCGAGAGAAATCTTCTGACTACTGGATTGCTGGCCAGGTCCTTCTTGGTGAACTGCTCCCACCAGTAAAGCCCTCCCTGAATGAATTTGAAGTCTTTCAAAAAGGAGGCGCTTACCCGTTTCGCGACGATGAAAAGCTTGTCTTTCTCGCCGTAAGGCTTTTTTAGCTCTTTCTCAACTATCTCATGGATTTCGGCATATGACAATGCGGCCGCATGCCATTTAACCTCGTAGTCCTCGTGGCGCCCATCACGGAACGCAAGTGTGAAGTCTTCCCAGTCGGCGCCTTCCACTATAATTTCAGTGAAGGTCGAATCGCGGCTTGCGGCGAGAAGATGTACGAGCGCCACATCGACTTGGGCCGAGATTCCTGTGAATGTATTCTGTCCAGCTTTGCTCATGCGATTTGGGTTGACTCGGGCACGGGTTTCGGTTGCGGCCTCATGAGAGATCGAATTCCGGCTGCTTCCGGGTCCGCCCAGGCGTCTCGCGTTTCTTCACCCATGCGAGGACGGTGGCCTGATCAAAGCGGACCAGGGACCCGAGCTTGATGACCGGGATATAGCCCTCATGGACCCACTGATAGATCGTCCGCGGCTTGACCTGTAGCCAGCCCGCGACCTCATCGACGGTCAGCAGGCGGTCCACTTTGCGGCCGGCGTCGGCGCTCATCGCCGCTACTTGCGCGCCCCGCGCGCCTTGCGGGCCAGGACCTTGGCGACGATCTTCTTGTGGAGGATCTGCTTGCCCGCGAGGTCCTTGAGGTCCTGGGCCGACTCGCGCCGCAGGAACTCCTGCCAGCGCCCGGAACCGACCCAGCCCTTCATCTCATCGAGCCGGGCCAGGACCAGCTTCTCTTGGAGCTGACGCAAAGTGTCGCCGGGTTCAAGTGCGGCGGTGACGGCCTTGCTTGAGGACATAACGTCCATCAGCATGACATCGCAGGCCTTCGCCATGACCAGATCGCCGATCCCGAGGCCGTTCTTGAGCATCTTGGCCAGGTCGAGCAAGTCCGAGATCTCGAACTTCCGCTCCATGAGCAGGTCGTAGTTTTCCTTGGGATAGCGCTCCAGGAGGCCCCGGATCGCGCCCAGGGGCAGGCTGTAGGCCTGGCGCAGGGTCAGAATGATCGCCATGCGGTTGAAGTGATCGGGGACGATGTAGCAGGCCTTGCCGTCCTTCTTGAGCGGGGGCTCGATGAGGTTGATTCGCGGCGAGCTGTAGCTCAAGAGCGCGCGCTGACTGAGTTCAAAGCCGCCCACGGCCTCAAGCATGGACATGAAGTCCTCGAGTTCCACCAAGACCGGCGCCGGTTCCGTACCCGCCGCCTGCCTGCGTCCGAAATGCTCCCTGACCTGCTGCGGCCGCATCACCGGGAGTTTTTGAATCTCTTTGCTTGTCATGGACTTGGTTTCCATTGGGACATTCTACCTCTATCGACTCCGTCCACTTGCCTTCTTTGTTCCCTCCGCCTATCTGTTTTCGTCTCTGTTCTTTGTTTGATTTTTTATTTTTTCACCACCCTATCTGCTTTTCTTGATCCGACTTATCCACCATCCTCCTGACCTCTGCACCACATACCACACAGTGGTTGGGGGGGAGAGGTCAGGAGGCGAAATCGTCGAAGACGATTTCGAGGCGGATAATAAAGGATCAAGAAAAGCGCTCTTTTCTCATCACTACTCGTTTGTACCACCCCTCAGGCACGCCTGAGGGGTTGCCTGAGCCCCCCTCGGGCATGCCCGACACCTTGCCCGAGGGGTAGCGGCTTAGTGGTACAAAAATTTGCCCGGAAGTTTTGCCCATCTGGCCGCGGAGTTTTACCCGTCGCGGTGCGCAAGTTCTGCCCCGCCCAAGCCAGGAGTTTCCCCGATTTGCCGCTTGAGTTTTCCTCTCCGACACGCCTTATTATTCCCGTTTCACTGGACCAGTTCTTTCCATTTTTCTGTTCGGTTTCCCTATGATCCATCACTTGGTTTTCTCAACCGCCCACCCCGCTGTCCTCCCGACCACTTAACCCAAACCAGTATGGTTGGCGACACGCCGGTCACCCGAGCGGACGCCCTGGTGAACATTTCGGGTGCCCAAACAGTATGATTGCCTATCGCTAAACGGGAAGAACGCCGCCAGCAGAATCGGCCGCTGTCCGAGCCTCATCAAGGGGGAACGGTGCTGGCGCTTATCGTCGCCGCGACCTTGGTCTGGGCGATCGTGCTCCTCAATCGGATCATCAGCGGCGAGGACTTTGGCCGCTATTTCAACCGTTGGCTCTCCCTCGATTTCGCGATCGTCCCCACGGCTCACGCATTCGCTGGACACCTCAAGAGCCTTCTTGCCGCCGTAACGATCACCCTTTCTCTGCTCGGCGTCGGACGCCTTCTCCTGCGGGCGTCCCGGTTCGTCGCCCAGAACCCATGGGAAGAGATGGCGTTGAGCTTCGGCCTGGGGTACGGTTTTATGGGAACGCTGCTGTTCCTCCTGGGCCTTTGTGGTTTCTGGAGCAGCGGATTCCTGACCGCGGTCCTGGTCGCGTCGGCCGCATTGAGCGTCGCGGGCTTGCGGGAGCTATTCGGATCCATGCGCCGGGCGTTGGAGGGAACTAACACGTCACCGCGGCCGGACGTTCTCACCTCGTGCGCCGGCGCGTTCATCGTGCTCATTTGGTTTTACTCCTTGCGCTACGCGCTGATCCCTGAGACGTTCTACGACGCGCTCGTGTATCACCTGGCTCTGCCCGCTCAGTATCTCCTCCACGGAGGAATCTTTCCGACGCCGTCGAACTCGTACTCGGGCATTCCCGCCTTGCCGCAGATGGTCTCGGGGCTCGCTCTCGCGATCGAGCCCTGGGGGATCGCCGCCTCCATCCTGCATAGCAGCCTTCTTCTTTGGTGCTGCGCCGCTCTTGTCGGATTGAGCCGGCGGCTGGGCCGTCCCAAAGCGGGCGTCCTCGCGGCGGCGATCTTCGCGGCCACGCCCGTCGTCATGGGCGAATCGTTCCGCGTCTCCGTCGGTCTCGAATGGACGTTGATGGAGATCTGCTGTCTGACCGGGCTCCTCGCTGTCGTCGAGGAGCGAAGCGAGTCATCCATGCCCGCGGTCGTCCTCGCCGGATGCTTCCTCGGCTTCGCCATGACGACCAAGTATCCGGCCTGGCTGTTGGCGCTCGCCGTGATCCCGCCGCTGGCGTGGGGGCGGCTGTCGACCTCGGACGAGCGCAAGCGCTTCGCGCTGCGGCTGCTCGCGCTCGCCGCGATTTCCGCGGCCCTCATCGCACCGTGGGTGCTGAAGAATCTCTTCTTCTACGGAAACCCGCTCTATCCGTTCTTCCATGAGCGGTTCGCCACCGCCGGAGCGACCGTGCCCGACTGGCGGCAGATCAGCGCGGCCGGGTCCGATCTTCACCGGCTCCTCACGCCCGCGGGCATATGGGGCTATCTGACGCACCCGTGGGCCTTTCTGAAGCCGGTGGAGGACGTCACGCAGACCATCGGCCCGGCTTACCTCACCCTTCTCCCGGGGCTTCTGTTGTTCCCGCTCGAGCGCCGCGGGAAGCTCGTCGCTCTCTTCGCGGCCGCGGCTTGGATTCCGTTGAGCGTACTGACCCCTCTGACGCGCTTCTTTATCCCGCATCTCGCCGTCGTCGCGCTCCTCGTCGCCCACTTGATCGAGGGCTTGGAATCGAGATGGGCCGCGACGGCCTTCCGGGCCGGGGCAATGGGACTTGCCTTGCTCTCGGCGTTGGGCTGGGCCGTCATGGACTCGAATCGCGCGAAACTCCCCGTCTATCTCGGCGCCAAGGACTTCAATGACTATCTGGCCCACACGGCCGTCTCTTATCCGACGCCGCCGTACGCCGGCTACCAGTTCCTCAACGAGAAGACCCCGGCGAACGCCAAGGTGCTGATCTACAGCGAATCGCGAGGCTTCTACCTCAATAGAGAGGCGATCCTGTCGTCGCCGGACCAGCGCACCGCCCTCGAATCCTGGGCCGACCAATCCGCCGACGCGGCGGCGTTGGCGCGAAAAATCCGGCAGGAGGGGGTTTCCTTTATCCTCGTGAACGGTGCCGAGATGACGCGGCTGAAGCTTCCTCCGCGAGTCGACCCCGCCGGCCTGCGCGTACTCGACGACTTCTGGAAGCTCTATACCGAGCGCGTCTTCGGGGTCCTCGATCCGGGGGACCGCTGGGTCGCCGTGTACAAAATCCTCGATGACGCCCAAGCGGCGCAGCCGCACCCCGTGGATGATCTCTTCGGTCAGTACCTGAAGAATCCATAAGCCTCGTCGAGCGCCCGGCTCGTTGCCGAAATTTTACCGATAACAATTGTAGATTTGCTTCGTTTAGGCCTTGCGGAAATCTTAATGAGGGTTTAAGCTCTGTGATCGCAGTCGCACTATGCGTTCGCGTGCCTGGGCCGAGTCCGGGCAAGAAGACCCTACGCCGAATCAAAACATTCCCGTACGCACTGCGTACGCGGAGCCTTCTCCGAGGGAGAGGACCCCGTCTCTCTTCTCATCTCTAAAATTCCTGGCGGTCTCCGGTCTCATCCTTCTTGCCGGGTCCGCGCGCGCGCAAGACGGCTCGCACGCCTTTCACCGCGATCCGGCGGGGCGTCAGTGGGTCGTCGTCTCGGACCCAAACGGCGCGTTTTCGCTGCGCCGCTTCGATTCCGGGGGTGCTTTGCTCGGCGAAGTCTCCCTCGCGAGCGTTTCCGCTCATTCCGACTTCCAGATTGCCTCCGATCCGGGCGGCGATGCCTGGGTGAGCGGCGGGACGAGCACCGGCGGCCCCGCCGGCTTCGGCGTGTGGCACGTCTCGGCGGATGGACGGACCATAATCAGCTCGTCGACGGTGTACGGCGC
>Ga0105164_10002112_pt1 | contig 12389 bp, 9 predicted proteins | sample VDWuncwatermetaG_FD_89674 | JGI IMG/M metagenome (GOLD analysis project Ga0105164, IMG submission 89674) | Wastewater microbial communities from Netherlands to study Microbial Dark Matter (Phase II) - VDW unchlorinated drinking water | ecosystem: Environmental > Aquatic > Freshwater > Drinking...
GTCCGGATCCGGACCGGGGAGCAAGGAACCGTCGCGCTGTGAGCGATCTGCCTCCGGCCGCCGAGACGCTGCGGGCGCAGGGCTTCGAGCAGCTCCACTCCGGGCTCCTGGACGAGGCGGTGGAGACGTTTTCAACCTGCCTGTCGCTGCAGCCGGATGAGGCGGTCGCCCTGCGCGGCCGGGGGTTGGCGTACACGCAGTTGAAGCAATGGCCGCCGGCCTTGGCCGATTTCCGCGCGGCGGCCGCGCTCCAGCCCGACGATCCGGACAATTGGATCGATCTGGGATTCAGCCTGGGGATGGACGACCAGGTCTACCCGGCCATCGACATCTTTGAAGCGGTCCTGGCCAAGCATCCGCAGCACGTGCGGGGTCATTTCCAGCTGGGGTTGCTGTACTTCCGGCTGGCGGCGATCGCCAAAGGACGCGAGCAGATGCAGGCCGCGCTCGCAGCCAAGCCCAGCCTGGAGGAGCGGCGCGCCATCGAAGCGGTGCTGCGCGAGCAGGACCGGTTGGACAAGCAGCGGTACTACCGGCCGGATTTCGAGGCCTTGAACAAGAACCGCAAGGGCCTGAGCGTTGGCTGGATTGCGGAGGCTGTACGTAACTTATTCGGCCGTAGGAAGTAACCGGTGTCGGCGAGCGCGATGGCGGCAAGGCGGCGTGATCTGCTGATTTGGGTGTGCAGTTTCGTGCTGGCTGCCTCTGTGCTCATTTTTTACTTCGGCGTTCCATGGCTGCCGCTGTGTCTGGGCGGAGCGTTTACGCTGGCGTGGACACTGCTGAGACGTCGGCGGGATTGACAACCGGCACGGGTAGCTCTATGATAGGAGAACTGTAATGGCAAAGAGGAGGCAACGAAAACGTCAAATGGCCAGCGCACGTGCACGAACCAGGGTGTCGCCCCGCGGTAACGGCCGGGCAGCCGTCCGGGAGGCGGAAGCGATCGTGAAAGGTTCAACAAGCCACGGTTTCCGCGCCACCGAAGAAGGCGTCAAGAAAGTCTGGAAGTTGATCCGGGAAAACAACATCCAGGTCGTCGACCTGAAGTTCAACGACCTGCCCGGCCTCTGGCAGCATTTCACCATCCCCATCAGCGAGATCGAGCAGAACCCGAACAAAGGTATCTGGGTGGATGGCATCGGGTTCGACGGCTCCTCCATCCGCGGGTTCCAGAAGATCCAGGAATCGGATATGAACCTCCACCTGGACACCAGCACCGTGATCGTCGATCCCGCCTGTGAAATCCCCACCGCGTCGATCGTCTGCGACATCGCCGACCCCATCACCCGCGGCCCTTACACGCGCGACCCGCGCTACATCGCCAAGAAGGCCGAAGTCTATCTGAAGAAGACCGGCATCGCCACGACCAGCTACTGGGGTCCGGAGGCGGAGTTCTTCATCTTCGACGACATCCGGTTCGACTCGACCGAAAACTCCAGCTACTACTTCGTGGACTCGGTCGAAGGCGAGTGGAACACCGGCCGGGACGAGAAGCCGAACCTCGGCTACAAGCCCCGCTACAAGGAAGGCTACTTCCCGGTGCCGCCGCACGACTCGCAGCAGGACCTGCGCAGCGAGATGATCCTGAAGATGATCAAGGCCGGCATCCCGGTGGAGAAGCAGCACCACGAGGTCGCCACCGCCGGCCAGGCCGAGATCGACATCCGCTACACGACGCTGACCAAGCAGGCGGACAACCTGCTGCTCTACAAGTACATCATCAAGAACGTCGCCAAGAAGCACGGCAAGGTCGCGACCTTCATGCCCAAGCCGCTCTTCGGCGACAACGGCTCCGGGATGCACACCCACCAGAGCCTCTTCAACGGCGACACGAACCTGTTCTACGACAAGAACGGGTACGCGTTGATCAGCCAGATGTGCAAGTGGTACATCGGCGGGCTGCTCAAGCATGCGGCGGCGATCCTGGCCTTCGCGGCCCCGACGACCAACTCGTACAAGCGGCTGGTTCCCGGCTTCGAGGCGCCGGTCAACCTGGCCTACTCGGCCCGGAACCGCTCGGCGATCTGCCGGATCCCGATGTACGTCGACTTCCCGAAGTCGAAGCGCATTGAGTTCCGCGCGCCTGACCCGTCCTGCAACCCGTACATCGCCTTCGCGGCGATGCTGATGGCGGGCCTCGACGGCATCCAGAACCGGATTGACCCGGGCAAGCCGGTCATCAATGAGAACATCTACGAGATGTCGGCGGACCGCGCGCCCAAGCAGGTCCCGGCCTCGCTCGAGGAGTCGCTGAACGCCCTCGAGAAGGACCACGCGTTCTTACTGAAGGGCGACGTCTTCACCAAGGACGTCATCGACGTGTGGCTCGAGTTCAAGCGGCAGGAGATCGACAAGGTCCGGCTGCGGCCACATCCCTACGAGTTCCACCTGTACTTCGACGCCTGATCCTGTGATCGGTGTCAGGCACCGGTGGTGTCAGGCACCGAATCAGATGTTGTGGCAGAACGGGGCGCGGCCTCTATCGTCGCCCCGTTTTGTCTTCTTCACCGCCGGCGCCCTCAACGCCGGCAACGGGAGATCCTGACCCATGGCACAGCTCCTCGTGATCCAGCATGTGCCGCATGAGCGCTTGGGCACCTTCGAGCCTGCCTTCCGGCAGGCCGGCTGTTCGCCGACCATCCTGAACGCCTACGATCCGCGGGCCAGCTGGCCCCGCTTGAGCGAGGTCGACGGCGTCGTGGTGATGGGCGGGCCCATGAGCGTCTACCAGCAGGCGAAATACCCCTTCCTGACGAAAGAGGTCCAATTGCTCCGCGAAGCCCTCGGGGCCCGGTTGCCGATTTTGGGCGTGTGCCTGGGAGCGCAGCTGCTGGCGGTGGCGCTGGGCGCGCGGGTCACCAAGGCCGCGCGGAAGGAGATCGGGTGGTATCCGGTCATGCGCGAGCCTGAGGCTGAAGGCGATCTGCTCTTTGAGCCGTTCGGCCAGACCGAAACCGTGTTCCAGTGGCACGGCGACACGTTCGCGCTGCCGAAGGGCGCGGTGCGCCTGGCCAGCTCGCCGCTGTGCTCGGAGCAGGCCTTCCGCTACCGCGGCACCGTCTACGGCCTGCAATTCCACCTCGAGGTCACCGAAGCGATGGTCCGCGCCTGGATGCGCACTCCCGTCAACAAGGCCGAGCTGGACAGCCTGCGCGGCGTCATCGATCCGATGGCGATCCGCCGTCAGAGCGCCGACCACGTTGAGAATCTGCAGAGGCTGGCCCGCCACCTGGCTTCGACGTTCTGCGGCTTCCTGAGCCATGTGCGGCCGCGCCCCAGGATCGCCAAAGCCATGTCCCGCGTGTAAGGATGTCCGCTGTGAAGACGCCTGCCGCCAAGCCGCGCGCCCCGTCGCTGCGCAAGGATAAAGCGTACGTCCTGCGCCTGGCGAAAGAGCACGATGTGCGCTTCATCCGCCTCTGGTTCACCGATATCCTCGGCATGCTCAAGAGCGTGGCCATCACCATCGACGAGCTGGAAGAAGCGCTCGAGGAGGGCTTGGGCTTCGACGGCTCCTCGATCGAGGGATTCGCCCGGATCGACGAGTCGGACATGGTGGCACTGCCCGACCCGAACACCTTCGTGATCCTGCCGTGGCGGCCCAAGGAGAACGCCGTGGCCCGGATGTTTTGCGACATTGCGCGGCCGGGCGGGGAGCCGTTCGAGGGTGATCCCCGCTACGTCCTGAAGCGCAACCTGGCGCGGGCGTCGCGGCAAGGCTTCACGTTCTACGTCGGGCCGGAGCTGGAGTTCTTCGTGTTCAAGAGCGCCGAGGAGCCGGTGCCGCTGGACCAGGGCAGCTACTTCGACCTCACGCCGCTGGACGCGTCCACCGACCTGCGCCGCGACGTGATCCTGTCCATGGAGGAAATGGGCATCGGCATCGAATATTCGCACCACGAGGCCGCGCCCAGCCAGCATGAGATCGACTTCCGCTATACCGACGCGCTGACGATGGCCGACAGCGTCATGACCTTCCGGCTCGTCGTCAAGGAAATCGCGATGAAGCACGGCGTGTACGCCAGCTTCATGCCCAAGCCCCTGGCCGATCACAACGGCTCCGGGATGCACGTCAACGCGTCGCTCTTCCGCGGGGACCGCAACGCCTTCTTCGACGCGGGTTCGAAGCACCACCTGTCCAAAACGGGGCGCCACTTCCTGGCCGGGCTCCTGAGCCATGCCGAGGAGATCACGCTGGTGCTCAACCAGTGGATCAACTCCTACAAGCGCCTGGTGCCGGGCTATGAGGCGCCGGTCTACGTGACCTGGGCGCGGCGCAACCGCTCGGACATGATCCGCATCCCGACCTACACCCCCGGCAAGGAGTCCTCCGCCCGCATCGAGTTGCGCTCGCCGGACCCGGCGTGCAACCCGTACCTGGCCTTCAGCGTGATCCTCGCGGCCGGCCTGGACGGCATCAAGCGGGCGCAGGAGCCGCCGCCTCCGACGGAGGAGAACGTCTTCGCCATGACCGACCAGGAGCGGACGAAGCGCGGCATCCGCATGCTGCCTGGAGGCCTGCGGGCGGCGATCGAGCGCGCCCAGGGTAGCCGCCTGCTGCGGCAGGCGCTAGGCGAGCACGTGTTTGAGTCGTTCATCCGGAACAAGCTCATCGAGTGCGACCGCTTCCACAAGGCGGTCACCGATTACGAGCTGAAGACCTACCTGCCGCTCCTCTAACCTCGAGAATAACAAGCGGTATCATCCATGGCAGACGCCCGCAGCATTGACTTCTCCGACCTCCCATCCGGCCGCGTGCCGGTGCTCAACAAGGGCAGCCTGCACCGGGTCCTCAACGCCTCGCACCTGTTCGCGATCGGCTTCGGGGATGTCGGCTCCTCCATCTATTATGCCCTCGGCGTGACGACGCTGTACGCGTTGGGCGCCGCGCCCTTGGCCCTGGCCTTGGCCGGGATCGTGTTCGTGTGCACCGTGCTCACCTATACCGAGCTGTCCACGGCGATGCCGGAGTCCGGCGGCTCCTCCAGCTTCGCGCGCCATGCCTTCAACGATCTCGTGTCATTCATCGCCGGGTGGGCGCTGTTGTTGGACTACATCGTGACGATCGCCATTTCCGCCTATTCCATCGGCCCGTATCTGAGCAATACGTTTCCGGCGTTGCGGTCCATCAGCAATCTGCCCGTGACGCTGGGCGCGCTCGGCATCCTGCTCTCCATCAATATCGTCGGCATCAAAGAATCCACCCGGATCTCGCTCCTCTTGGCCATTTTCGGGGTCGTCACGCAGCTGGCCATCATTACGCTCGGGCTGGTGTTGGTCATGCAGATCTTCCAGCCGGCGCTGTTCCTGGAACATGTGAAGCAGCTGTGGCTGCATTTGCAGGTGGGTGTTCCGGGGAGCGACTGGTCGCCGGCCTGGCCGGATTTCTGGAAAGGGGTCGGCATGGCCATGGTCGCGTATATCGGGATTGAGTCGATCTCGCAGCTCGCCGGGGAAGCGCGCCATCCGAACCGCACCGTTCCGCAGGCCATGCTGGCGACCATGGTCACGCTGTTAGTCCTGTATTTCGGCACGTCCATCATCGCGCTGACGGCGATGCACCCGAAGGAGTTGACGACGACCTATCTGGAAGACCCGTTGGCCGGGATCGCCGCGTCCATGCCGTTCGGGCAGAAATATCTGGTGCCCTGGGTCGGGCTGCTGGGCGGCACCATCCTGTTCGTCGCCGCCAACGCCGGGTTGATCGGCGCGTCGCGGCTGACGTTCTCCATGAGCGAGCACTTCACGCTGTGGCGCGGCTTCTACCGGCTCCACCCGCGCTTTAAGACGCCGTACATCTCGCTGATCGCCTTCACGGTGATCGCCGGGGCCATCGTGCTCTGGGCCAAGCGCCTGACGCATATCGCCGACCTGTACAATTTCGGCGCCATGCTCTCCTTTGGATTGGCGCATCTATCGCTGATCGGCCTGCGGATCCGCCAGCCGGATCTGAACCGGCCCTTCAAGGTTGGCTGGAACGTCCGCATCGGACGGTGGGAGATTCCGGTCACCGCGGTGCTCGGTCTGTTGGGCACCGCCGCGGTCTGGGTCGACGTGATCCTGACCAAACCGATGGGGCGGAACCTGGGGATTGTGTGGATGGGGGTGGGGCTCTTGGCCTACTTCGGCTACCGGCGCCAGCAGCAGCTTCCCGCCGCCGCGCGCGTCGACATCGAGCGGCTCGATATGCCCGGCTACAAACAGATCAGCATGAAGAAGATCCTCGTGCCCACGAGCCGCGCGCTGCACCTGGACGCGGTGCAGTTCGCCGCGCGGCTGGCCAAGGACCACAACGCGGAGCTGAGCGCGTTGAACGTCATCGAGATCCCGCCGTCGCTGCCGCTGGACACGTTCTTTCCGGAAAAGCTCGCGCAGGCGGATGCGGTCCTGGAGCAGTCGCAGGCGATCGGGCGGGAGTTCGACGTTTCGGTGGACCCGCAGGTGAAGCAGGCGCGGTTCGCCGGCGAGGCGATCGTGGAGCTGGCGCGCGAAGGCGCCTACGACTTGATCATCCTGGCCGACAAGCCCCGCGTCCTGGCGGCCGCGCCCGGACGCACGACGTTCGGCACCACCGTCGAGTACGTCATCAAGAACGCCCCCTGCCGCGTCTGGCTCTTCACCGGCAAGTCGTAGGGGTCTGACCCCTAAGCCGCACGCGAAGTGCCAGAGATCTCTTTAAGCACGACGCCGGCGGCGCGAGCGACCGCGCCCGGTGGACCCAACGATTCTCGCACGGTCCGCAGCCCTGCCCGCATCGCCTGCCTCCGCTCGTCGCTGCGCAACAGCGCCATCAGCTCGCGGGCGATCCGTTTCGGCGTGGCCCGGTGCTGAATCAGCTCCGGCACGACCGGCGTCTTGGCGATCAGGTTGGCCATCGCGATCGATTTGACGCGCACGACGGCCTTGGCGGCCAGATAGGTCGGCCACGACGTCCGGTACACGACGACCATCGGCACCTCGCACAGCGCCGCGTCGATCGTCGCCGTCCCGGATACCACCAGCGCCGCGTCCATCAGCTGCAGGCAGTCGTAGACCCGGTCCTCACAGACGATGATGTCCAGCCCGTCGCGGCCCAGGCCCGCGAAGAGCGCCGGCGGCGCCTGTGGCGCTTTCGGGATGAGGAACTGCACGCCGGGCATGTCCCAGGCGACCAGGCGCGCCGCCTGCAGGAACAGCGGCAGGTGCCGCGCAATCTCCTGCGGGCGCGACCCGGGCAAGAGGCCGACGGTCGTCCGCCACGGATTGAGGCCCAGCTCCTGCGACGCCTGGTCGGGCGGCACCGACGGGCGCGCGTGTTCGACGAGCGGGTGGCCCACCCAGGTGACCGGGACGCCGGCGGCTTGGTAGAACGCCTCCTCGAAGGGGAACAGCACGATCATCCGGTCCACGAAGCGGCGCACCCAGCGCAGGCGGAACCGGCCCCAGGCCCAGAGCTGCGGGCTGATGTAGTAGAGGACCTTGCAGCCGGAGCGCTTGGCCAGCGGCGCGATGACCGGGAGGTTGAAGTCGCCGAAATCGACGAGGATCACGGCGTCCGGCCGGTCGCGCTCGAGCAACTCCTGGAACCGCGCCCGCGCTTGGAGAAACCGGCCGAGGTGCCGGGCCGCGTCGAATGGGCCGATGGCCGCCGATTGCGTGAGGTCTTGCAGCAGCTCCACGCCCGCGTCGCGCAGGCGCGGCCCGCCCAGCGCGCTGAAGCGCAGCGATGGGTCGAGCCGTTTCAACGTCGAGACGAGGTTGGCGGCATGCGCGTCGCCTGACGGGTCGCCGGCGACAAAGCAGAGATGGGACATTGGAAGGCGGCTTAGCGGCGTGGCCTACGGCCACTCCGTAGCCTTCGGCTACTCCGCATGGCGCGCTCGATGTTCAGGGCCAGCCGCAGCGCCTCGCGGGCTTCCTCAGCGGACACCCCGGCCCGCCTCGCAGACTGGTTGCCGGGGCGGGCCAGGGGGCGCCGGTTGCTGCGGACGGCTTCCAGGAACGCGCGCAGCTCTTCATCCAGCGCCGGCCGTCGATGGACCGACAGCTGGCGGCGCTCGACCGACGCGCCGGCCTTGCGCGCCAATTCCACCGCCTGGTGCTGGTAGTCGATGGACAGGTAGCAATCCTCCTGGAACAGGCGCAGGCGCCGGACTTTCTCGTCGCTGATGCGGCTGGCCGTGAGGTTGGCCACGCACCCGGAGGGGAAGATCAGGCGGGCGTTGGCGATGTCTTCGCTTTTGGACAGGACGGTCAGGCCCAGCGCGTCGATCCGGACCGGCTGGGATTTGACCAGAGATAGCACCAGGTCCAAATCGTGGATCATCACGTCGAGCACAACGCTGACGTCGGTGCCGCGGACCGGGTAGGGGGACAACCGGTGGACCTCGATGAAGCGGGGGTGCGTCAGGTGCTCCTGCGCGGCCTGGATGGCGGCGTTGAACCGCTCGATGTGGCCCACCTGCACGATCAGCTTGCGCTTCCGGGCCCGCGCGAGGAGATCGTCGGCCTCCTTCAGCGTCACGGCGATCGGTTTTTCGATGAGGGTGTGGATGCCCGCGTCCAGGAGCGTCTTGCCGACCGCGTGATGCAGGCTGGTCGGCACCGAGACGCTGGCGGCATCCACCCGGCCGAGGAGGTCCCGGACGTCGGTCACCGCCCGGCACCCCAGGCGGCCGGCGAGCGCTTCGGCCCGCCGGCGGTCGACATCGCAGACCGCGGTCAGCGTGGCCAGCTTGCTCAGCTTGGCATAGACCTCCGCGTGGAGCGTGCCGATATGGCCGACCCCGACTACGGCAACCCGGATTGGCGTCTGTGGCGTAGGCATGGGGGGAGGATTGAGTCTAACAGAAGGCGTTGCCAGTCGTCAATTCGTCGGTTATAATAAGAGGCTCCATGCGGACCTACCTGCGACTTATCCAATTCGTACGACCGCACTTACGCGTGTTCGGCCTCGCCACGCTGTGCATGCTGGGCTCCACGCTGTTGAACGGCGTGCAGACCGGCGCGCTCATCCCCTTGGCTGACCGCGTGGCGGCTAATCACCCCATCCCGATTCCCGCGTGGCTGCCCGCGTGGCTGGCCGGTTTCGCGAGATGGATCAACGCGATGGAGCCGCTGACCCTGCTGACCACGTTCGCCATCATCATCCCGTTCCTGTTCCTCCTGAAAGGCCTCTTTGAGTTCCTCCAGATGTTCTTCATGAACGACGCCACCCAGCGGGTGATCCGGGATCTGCGCCAGCAGATGTTCAACAAATTTATCGGGCTGTCGCTGGACTATCACCACCGCCACCCGACGGGCACGACGATGTCGCGCATCCTGTACGACACCGGCGTGGTGCAGAACTCCATCACCGAGGGCATGACCGACCTGGTCTACCAGACCCTGCAGGTCGTCCTGTACCTCGGCATCGTCTTCACGATCAACTGGAAGCTGGCCTGTATCACCTTCGCGGTGGTGCCGCCGATCGCCTTCGTGATGCTGCGCATCGGCAAGGTCTTGAAGAAACTCTCCGTGCAGTCCCAGACGGTCATGGGCCAGCTCAACTCGACGATCCTCGAATCCATTTCCGGCATCCAGGTGATCCAGGCCTTCCTCGTGGAGCAGGCCGCCCGCCTGAAGTTCTCGGCCTCCAATGAGCGCTTCTACCGGATCAACCGCAAGATCCAGAAGCGGATGAACTTCCTCACCCCGACGACGGACTTCGTCGGCGCCGGCGGCGGGGCGTTCGTGTTCTGGTACGGCGGCCGCGCCGTCCTGACCGGCGAGCTGACCCTGGGCACGTTCACGGCGTTCCTGTTCGCGATGATGTCGCTGATCCGGCCGTTCAAGCGGCTGGCCCGGCTGCACAGCGTCAACCAGCAGGCGCTGGCGGCGGCAACCCGCATCTTCGAGGTGCTGGACGCGGAGCCGGGCATCAAGGAGCATCCGAAGGCCAAGACCCTGCCGCCGTTTTCGCGCGAGGTGGTCTTCGACCGGGTCTCGTTCCAGTACGACGGCCAGCCGGTCTTGCGCGGCGTCTCCCTGACGATCAAGCGAGGCGAGATCGTGGCGCTGGTCGGCCCGAGCGGCGGCGGCAAGACGACGCTGGCCAACCTGCTGCCGCGGTTCTACGATCCGACCAGCGGCCGCGTGCTGCTCGACGGCGTCGACATCCGGCACGTGACCGTGGGCTCCCTCCGGGGCCAGATCGGCCTGGTGGCGCAGGAGACGATGCTGTTCAACGATACCATCCGCGCCAATCTCACCATCGGCGCGGAGACGGCCAACCTCCTGCAGATCGTCGAGGCGGCGAAGGCGGCCAACGCCCATCCGTTCATCAGCCGCCTGCCCAAGGGCTATGACACGTCCGTCGGAGAGCGGGGCGACCTGCTCTCGGGCGGCGAGCGGCAGCGGCTGGCGATCGCGCGGGCCCTGCTGAAGAACCCCCCGATTTTGATTTTGGACGAGGCGACGAGCCAGCTGGACGCGGAGTCCGAGCATCTCGTCACCGAGGCCTTGGAGCGGCTCTGCCACGGCCGGACCGTCCTGCTGATTGCGCACCGGTTGTCCACGGTGCGCTTGGCCCACCGGATCGTGGTGATCCAGGAGGGCCGGGTCGTCGAACAGGGCAGCCATGACGAGCTGCTCAAAGCCAGTGCCCTGTACCGGCGGTTCTACGAGCTACAATTCAGCGACTCCCGCGGCTCACGCGCCTCACAGGGGGCGCTGCTCGCCGAGCCGGATGCTCGCGTAGCTTAGACCCGCCGTCGGCTCAACTACTTAAAGGAGGGTCATGTCCGCATCACCGTTAGTCCGGAACCTCTTGAACGCGGGGGTCCACTTCGGGCACCAGACCAAGCGCTGGAACCCGAAGATGAAGCCGTTCATTTTCGGCCGCCGGTCCGGGATCTACATCATCGACCTGGAGAAGACCGAGCGACAGCTCGAGCGCGCCCGCGCGTTCCTCGAAGAGGTGAGCGCCAAGGGGCAGCAGGTGGTCCTGGTCGGCACCAAGAAGCAGGCCAAGGCGATCGTCGAGGAGCAAGCCAAGCGGTGCAACATGCCCTACGTCACCACGCGGTGGCTGGGCGGCGTGCTGACCAACTACAACACGATCAAGCGCAACATTGAGCGCCTGAACGACCTGCGCAAGAAGCAGGCCGAGGGCTACTTCGAGCGGCTGTCCAAGAAGGACGCCAAGCAGCTCACCAAGCAGCTCGCGCGGCTGGAAGTGCACTTCTCCGGCCTGGCGGACCTTGGGCGCCTGCCGGCCGCGCTGTTCGTCATCGACCCCAAGCGCGAGCAGAACGCCGTGCATGAGGCCAACCGCCTCAACATCCCGATCGTGGCGATCTGCGACACCAACGCCGACCCGGACCTGATCGCCTACCCGGTCCCCGGCAACGACGACGCCATCCGGGCCATCCGGCTCATCACGTCGCTGATCGTCGACAGCATCCTGGAGGGCCGCCGCCGCGCCGGGCTTCCGGTTCCGAGCCAAGCGGGTGAAGAGGCGGCGGTCGCCGTGCTAGCCGAGGACGCGAATGAACGTGTCGCTTGAGTCCATTAAGACCCTGCGCGAGAAGACCGGCGCGTCCGTCGGCGCCGTGCGGTCCGCCCTGGAAGCCGCGGCCGGCGACGAGCGCAAAGCGCAGGAGATCCTCCGGCAAAAGGGCGTCGAGGCCGCGGAGAAGCGCAAAGACCGCGCCACGACTCTGGGCCGGGTCGAGTCCTACGTCCACCACGACGGCCGCGTCGCCGCGCTGGTCGAAGTGAACTGCGAGACCGATTTCGTCGCGCGGCTGGCGGAGTTCCAGCAGTTCTGCCGCGACGTGGCCATGCAGATCGCGTCCATGCACCCGGCGTGCGTCAGCAAGGAGCAGTTGTCTCCCGCGCAGCTCGAGGATGCCAAGAAGATCGGCAAGAGCGCCGACGAGCTGGCCAAAGAGGTCTGCTTGCTTGAGCAGCCGTTCATCAAAGATCAAGGCCAGACCATCGGGCACTATCTCACGGGGCTGGTCGCCAAGACCGGCGAGAACATCGTGGTCCGGCGGTTCAAACGGTTTGCCCTCGGTGAAGAAGTCGCGTCTCACTGCCACGCGTAAGCGGGAGGCCTCAGTGGCTGCTCCGACCAAGGCCGGCGCGTCGAAGTCCGGCGCGCCGAAGTACCGCCGCATCGTCCTGAAGCTGAGCGGCGAAGCCCTCCAAGGGGCGCTGGGCTTCGGGATCGACGCCAAGGTGCTGGACGCGTTGGCGCAGCAGGTCAAGGACATCCGCGACATGGGCGTGCAGGTGACCGTCGTCGTCGGCGGGGGCAACATCTTCCGCGGGCTGAAGACGTCCGCCGCGACCGGCATGGAACGCGCCACGGCGGACTACATGGGCATGCTGGCGACGGCGATCAACGGCCTGGCCCTGCAGGA
>Ga0105164_10002113_pt1 | contig 12388 bp, 12 predicted proteins | sample VDWuncwatermetaG_FD_89674 | JGI IMG/M metagenome (GOLD analysis project Ga0105164, IMG submission 89674) | Wastewater microbial communities from Netherlands to study Microbial Dark Matter (Phase II) - VDW unchlorinated drinking water | ecosystem: Environmental > Aquatic > Freshwater > Drinking...
TTCGACAAATGGGTGGCCCAATTAAAAGAGAAGGCGTATATTGAGATAATTCAGGAGGAAACAAAACTTTTAACACCGCAAAACCGCTAAAGCCCGCAAAGTCGCAAAATTTTATCGTTGATTGATTTCTTTGCGTTTTTGCGCTTTAACGGTGTAAAACATAGTTTTTTCGAGATAATTAATACAGATGAAAAGCAGTGTTTTAACGATTGGTCTAACTATGGGAGATCCGGCGGGTATTGGACCGGAGGTTCTTATTAAGTCTCTCGTGAGGTTGAAAGGGTGCCTGCCCGCAACTTATTTGATAGTAGGCGATAGAAAGGTTCTGGAAAACTGTTGCTCCAGATTGAAAATAAAAAATTTTTTTGAGGACAGATCTGTCGAGTTAGTCGACCTTAATAACATTGATACCGGAAAAATAAATTTTGGCAAAGATACACCGATTTACGGACGCGCTGCTTTAGAATATTTAGATAGGGCCATAGAATTGCTGAGAAACAAAAGCATTGTCACCCTTGTAACCGCTCCGCTTAGCAAATCCGCAGTTAATTCCTGCGGAATTAAATTTCAAGGTCATACGGAATATCTTGCGCGGGCGTTCGGGGCCAAAAACATTCTTATGCTGATGGTCAATAAGAACTTACGCGTTGTCCCGTTAACGCGCCATATTGCTTTGAGAGATGTCCCTGGGAAACTTAATCGAGCTTGTGTTTATAACGGAATAAAAAACACGGTGTATTATCTAAAGAAATATTATTCTATATCTAATCCCCGCATCGGTGTATGTGCCCTGAATCCGCATTCCGGAGAAGCGGGATTTGCGGGTAAAGAGGAAAAAGAAGTAATCATTCCTGCAATAACGGATCTGAGGCGTAGAATTAGCGCTGAAATTGAAGGGCCTCTCTCTGCCGATGGGTTATTCTCGCGTTATAAGAAGGGGGATTTTGATTGTATCGTCGGGATGTATCATGACCAGGTGCTTATTCCGGTAAAGATGTCGGATTACAATAGGACGGTCAACCTGACCGTCGGCCTGCCTTTTGTCCGCACATCACCCGCCCACGGTACCGCTTTTGACATAGCGGGTAGAGGCGTTGCCGTACCTACTTCAATGATAGAAGCAATAAAGCTAGCAGAGCAATTGACTCGCAATGCTCACCATTAGTAAATTAAGAAAAATTTTTTGCCAGAAGAAATTTTATCCCAAAAAGAAATTAGGCCAAAGTTTTCTTATAGACGGAAATATTCAGAAGAAAATTTTACAAAGCTGCGAACTCTCCAGGGATGATACAATCTTGGAAATTGGTGCGGGATTGGGCCAGTTAACCGAGGACTTAACTCGGAAAGTTAAAAAAGCTTATGCGGTAGAGAAGGATAAAGTTTTATCTCAGTGGTTGCGGGAAAATTTAGGAAGCTTTAAGAATTTAGAAATTATTGAGCGGGATATTTTAGAATTTCCCTTGCCATTTAAGACCTCTCCCTTAAACCTTAAGTTTAAGGTCATCGGTAACCTTCCTTATTACATTGCTACTCCAATACTGACTCGCTTGATAGAAGACCGTAGGACTATCGATTCGATATATGTAACCTTGCAGAAAGAATTAGCTCAGCGAATAATCGCTGCTCCCGGAGGTAAGGAATACAGCGCATTTACTGTATTTGTAAATTATTACACCTGTCCCAAGATTCTTTTTCCGATTAAAAGAACGTGTTTTTATCCGCAACCGGAGGTAGATTCCTGCTTTATGAAATTAGAGGTGTTGAGTAACCCGCGGGTTAAAGTTAAAAGTGAAGAATTATTCTTTTATACAGTAAGGTCAACTTTTCAGAAGCGTCGTAAGACACTCCTGAATTCTCTTGCGAAAGGCAGGCTTAATTTATCTAAGAAAACACTGTTAAACATATTGGAGGAAGCCCAAATCGAGCCCCAATCTAGGCCTGAGATATTGAGTATCATGGATTTTGCTCGGCTAACGCAAACCATAGACAGACATATTGCTCATAACGGTTTACTTTAATAGGCTTTAATAGGCCGACATTTCTAATTTGGCTTGACACTTTTAATAGGCCGAGATTGACTTTTGGAATAATTTATGTTAAGGTAAATAAATATGGCAATTACCGTTAAAGAAGTAGAATATATTGCAAAACTATCCCGGATTGAACTTAGTCCCGAAGAAGTAAGTTATTTTACTTCTCAGTTAGATAAGATTTTAGACTATATCAATAAGCTCGAAGAACTGAGTATTTCGGGTATTGAGCCGAGCACGGGTGTCCTGCCGTTAAAGAATGTCCTTCGGGAAGACGAAATTAAACCCTCTCTGGATATCCAGCAGGTTTTGAGTCTTGCAGTGTCGAAAGAGGAAAATCATTTTAAAGTCCCTAAAGTTATTGAATAAAGATGCTGACCCTGGATAATCTTAGAATTAGGGCTCTTCTAGATTTGTATCAGAAGAAAGGTATAACCCGCGAAGAGGTGATTGACTATTTATTTAATAGAATAGATAGAGTGGAATCTCAAGTAAAAGCTTTTGTCTATCTTAACCGTGAGGGAATCCGCAGGCAAATAAATGAAAATTGTATCTGCGAAGACGTTCGATTAAAAGGCATTCCGGTTACTATTAAAGATAATATCTGCGTAAAAGGCGAGTTAACCACTTGCAGTTCGAAAATTCTGGAAGGTTTTTCTCCGCCGTACAATGCTACGGTTGTAGAAAAGTTGAAGAATGCCGGAGCAATTCTTTTTGGCAAGGCGAATATGGATGAGTTTGCCTTTGGCTCGTCTTGCGAAACATCGCATTGCGGTCCGACGTATAATCCTTGGAACTTGAAATATGTCCCAGGAGGTTCCAGTGGCGGTTCTGCAGCGGCAGTGGCGGCTGACGAGACTGTTGCGGCTTTAGGCAGTGACACCGGAGGCTCTATCCGACAACCTGCCGCGCTTTGCGGTGTTGTGGGTTTGAAGCCGACCTACGGCAGGGTATCGCGCTACGGACTTATTGCCTTTGCCTCGAGTCTTGACCAGATCGGTCCGATTACCAAAGATGTTAGTGACTGTGCCCTAATCTTAAATGTTATCGCTGGGCATGATGAAAGGGATTCAACATCTGTAAATCTAGCGGTTCCCGACTACACTAAGTCTTTGATGCAGGATATCAAAGGGTTGAAGATCGGGATGCCTAGGGAGTATTTCTTGCCAGGGATAGACCTTGAGGTGAAGAAGGCGATTGGTAAAGCAACTACATTATTCCAGGACTTAGGTGCTAAGGTTGTGGAAATATCTTTACCGCATACCGAATATGCGGTCGCGGTTTATTATATAATCGCCACTGCTGAAGCAAGTTCAAACCTGGCGCGTTTTGACGGAGTGCAATATGGATACCGCACAAAAAACCTGGATAATGCTGAAGAAAATAATACGATAGTTCAAATGTATAGCCGAACGAGGAGAGAAGGTTTTGGGCCGGAGGCTAAACGGCGGATAATTCTGGGAACATACGTATTATCCAGCGGTTATTATGACGCGTATTATTTAAGGGCACTTAAGGTAAGGACATTGATTAGAAAAGATTTTGAACAAGCCTTTAAGGAATGCGATTTGCTTATTACTCCCACCTCGCCTACAGCTGCCTTTAAGATTGGTGAAAAATTAGAGAATCCTCTGTCAATGTATCTGTCTGATGTGTATACTATCTCGGCAAATCTGGCAGGAATTCCGGCGATGTCATTGCCTTGCGGCTTAACCCAAGACGGACTTCCCATAGGACTGCAGATTTTAGCCAAGCCATTTGATGAAGAGTCGATATTCCGTCTCGCCTATGCTTACGAGCAGAATACTAACTGGCACCTGCAAAAGCCTAATGTATAGTTTATTATATTGTAGTTGGAAGAAAGTAGTTACGTTTACCGTTTACCCGCTCGCTTGAGGTTAACAGAAGCTCGCTGTTTACCGTTTACCGAAAGACGGTAAGCGGTAAGCGGTGAACGGTTTACGGTAAACGAAACATTATTAGTTAACAGAGCATGGAATACGAGGCAGTAATCGGATTAGAGGTGCATTTGCATCTGGCAACCCAGACCAAGGCTTTTTGCGGCTGTGCCAATAGGTTCGGCGCAGCTGCTAATACCTTGGTTTGTCCGGTCTGTTTGGGACTTCCGGGAAGCCTGCCTGTGCTAAATAAGAAAACCCTGGAATATGCTGCCAGGGTAGCCCTGGCCCTGAATTGCGAGGTGAAAGACTACTTTAAGTTTGACCGGAAGAATTATTATTATCCCGATCTTCCCAAGAATTACCAGATTTCACAGTATGATTTGCCACTTTCCATAAACGGTTATCTTGATATAGAATTAAATCAATTTCTCCGGTCTGAAGACCGGAGTTTGCTTGAAATTGATACTGAGCGGCCAAGCTCCATCCGCACCCTGAAGGGTGCAGATTTGTGGCCGCGAATGTATAAAGGAACCAAAAGGATACATATAAGACGGGTGCATTTAGAAGAAGATGCGGGCAAGTTAATACATATGAAAAATTATAGCCTGGTTGACTATAATCGCTCTGGTATTCCTCTCTTAGAAATCGTTACCGAACCCGATTTAAATTCTCCCCAGGAAGCCTATGAATACCTTACCAGTCTCAAGGCGATTTTAGAATACTTGGATGTTTCGGACTGCGATATGGAGAAGGGGTCATTGCGCTGCGATGCCAATATTTCTGTTAGAAAAAAGGGCGCTACTGCCTTGGGGACAAAGACAGAATTAAAGAATATGAATTCGTTTAAGGCTGTAAAAGATGCTCTTGATTACGAAATAACCAGATTGAGCGAATTGCTTGATAAGGGAGCTGATATCATCCAGGAAACCAGACTCTGGAATAGCAATACAAACATAACGGTTTCCATGCGTTCCAAAGAAGAAGCCCACGACTATCGCTATTTCCCGGATCCGGATTTAGTTCCCTTCACGGTAGATAAGACTTTTCTGGAGAGGATTAAAGAAACCTTGCCGGAATCACCACATAAGAGACGTGAACGTTTTCAAAAACAATATTCACTTTCTCCCTATGACTCCGGAGTGTTGATTAGTTCAAGGACACTGGCAGATTATTTTGAGGAATGTGTAAGATTATATCCTAATCCCAAGACGGTCAGTAATTGGATAACCACAGAAATTCTTTCTTACTTGAATGAGAATAAAATTTCTACAGAAAAAATTTCCTTAGAGCCCAAAAGGTTAGTGCGGCTTTTAGAACTCCTTGATTCCAAGAGAATAGGAAGAAATTCCGCAAAAGAAGTTCTAAGAGTTATGTTGGATAGCGGCAAAGATGCGGATACAATAATTAAGGAGAAAAATCTGTTTGAGATATCCGATGAGACTGAATTAGTAAGGGTTGTTGATGGGGTGATTAGTAATAATGCCGCTTCGGTAAAAAACTACTGGGGCGGGAAGGAAAATGCGCTGATGTTTTTAGTTGGCCAGGTGATGAAAGAAACACGAGGGAAAGCTAATCCGCATAAGGTAAACGAAATATTGAGAAATAAACTGAAGGGAGGAATAATCAATGCGTAAACGGTTCTCGCTCGGTATTGCAGCAATGCTATTTGTATTAGCAGGTTCGGTTTTTATTGTTGAGGGCAAAATTAAACCTCCCAAAACAATCGCTTCTAAAAAAGGGGATGATGTCTACCAGCAGCTGGAGCTCTTTGCCGAAACCATTTCCTTGGTTCAGGCAAACTATGTTGAAGAGGTTAAGTCCAAGGATTTAATCTATGGGGCGCTAAAAGGCATGCTTTCTTCGCTTGACCCCCACAGCCAGTTTATGGACCCGGATACCTACAATGAAATAAAGGTAGAGACAGAAGGTGAGTTCGGTGGCCTGGGTATAGTTATTACCATAAAGGATGATCTTCTGACCATTATTTCACCAATAGATGGTACTCCGGCCGATAAGGCAGGAGTAAAGGCAGGAGACCGGATAGTCAAAATTGATGGAGTATCTACCAAAGGCATAAGTCTGGTTGAGGCGGTCAAAAAACTGCGCGGTGAGCCGGCCACTAAAGTAGACCTCATGATTTTAAGGGAAACCGAAAGAAAGCTCATGGATTTCAATATCGAGCGTGCGATTATAAAAATTGAGAGCATCAAGGAGGCAAAACTGATTGAAGACAAAATCGGTTACATAAGAATAGTGGAATTTCAGGAGAAAACTTCCAGCGATTTAGAAGATGCTTTATCTAAACTGGAAACCGAAGGGATGGAAGGGTTAATTCTGGACCTTAGGAATAACCCTGGCGGGTTGCTTGATTCAGCCGTGGAGGTATCGGAAAAATTCCTTACTCCCGGGAAAATAATTGTTTCTACCAAGGGCAGAGTTGCCAATCAGAATCTTGAGTTTTATGCCAAGGCCAAAAAACCCCATCTCGACTATCCTTTGGTTATATTAATTAATGAAGGAAGTGCCTCAGCATCCGAAATTGTCTCCGGAGCCCTCAGGGATCATCGCAGGGCAATCCTTTTGGGTAATAAATCCTTTGGCAAGGGTTCGGTACAGACAGTCATACCTTTGAAAGATGGCTCGGCCGTAAGGCTAACTACCTCCAAATATTTTACTCCCTCCGGAAGGCCTATTCATGGCGTGGGTATTTTACCTGACGTAGTGGTTCCTCTGGAAAATAAGGTTTTGACGAAAGAGGTAAAAGAGCCTCTGAAATCCGAGGAAATATTCGAACAGATTAATAAAAATAAAGAAGAAAAGAAGTTGAATCTGGAAGAGACAAAACCCGTTTATGATAATCAAATATTAAGGGCAATCGATTTAATTAAAGGCTTAAGGATTTATTCGACCGAGCTGAAATAGAAATATGTATTTCAAGGCAAAACTTATTATCATTTTCCTCCTGATGCTGGTTGGCTATGGGATTTTTTTCAGGCCGCAGGACATTTCCTTCAAAACCAAGGAATCCGAATATATTGTCGGATTAGTGCTGAATAAATTTAAAATCAGCGCATCGGATGTCCTAAAAGAAACACATGAGTTTAAAAAAGCCAGACGCTATAGATTTGAAGCGGTTTCTAAGATATACGGCGTTAATGCCGATTTTCCTTTTGATGCCTTCCGCGAAGAAATTGACAAGCAACTGAGCAGAAAAAGAATGCATGTTCTGGTATGGGAGAAGAATAAAAAGGAAAAGATAGCACGCATTGATATAGGATTCAGAGACTGTAAAATTTATACTCTTTTTTTCCGCTTCATCAGAAAAGAGGCCGAAAAAAAAGAATTCATTTTTAAAAAAGCCAAAGTAGCAATTGTGATCGATGACTTCGGCTATGGACTCAACCACATCGATTCCTGGGTTAAGTTCGAAAGGCCGATTACCTTTTCCATCCTGCCTAATTTAGCTTATTCTACTAAAATTGCCAATCTGGCCAATTTAAACGGTAAAGAAATTATTTTGCATCTGCCGCTCGAACCCCAACATGGTGAAACCGAACCCCGGGAACAATTTACAGTAACTACCGTTATGCCCAAGAATGACGTGATAAAAATATTGGACAGGGCAGTTAAAACCGTGCCTTATCTAAAAGGCATATCGAATCATCAGGGTTCCAAGGCCACAGAAGACAATAATCTTATGGGGATAATATTCAAATATCTAAACCAGAAGAATCTTTTCTTTTTAGATAGTTTAGTCACCAATAAATCCGTATGTTTGGAACTGGCTCACCAGATGAGCCTGCGCTTTGCCCAGAGAGATATATTTCTTGATAATGTAAATGAAACAGAATACATCATCAGTCAGTTAAGCAAGCTTGCAGATGTGGCTCAGGCAAAAGGTTTTGCTATCGGCATAGGTCATGACCGGGTTAAAACCCTCGAGGCCCTGCAATCTTCATACCGTGATTTAGAATCGAGGGGGATAGAATTCGTGTATCTTTCAACATTGGTTAAATAGCATTTTGTTAACTAAATAATGTTACGTTTACCGTTAACCGTGTACCGTTTACCGTAAACGGTAAGCGGTAAACAGCGAGCTTTCATAGACCTCAAGCGAGCGGGTAAACGGTAAACGCAATTTTTGTTTAAATTTAAGGGCAATGTTAGTTCTAGGAATCGAGACTTCCTGTGACGAAACGGCAACTGCGATTGTTGAAGATGGGGAACGTATTCTATCCAGTTACATCAGCTCAAGCCTCGATTTTCATAAAAGGTTTGGCGGAATTATTCCGGAGGCGGCAAGCCGGCACCATTTAGAGTTCATTCTTCCGCTTCTAGACGAATGTATTAAAAAAGCAAAAGTCAGGTTTAAAGATTTAGATTTAATTGCCGTGACTTATGGGCCGGGGCTTGTAGGTTCACTGATGGTAGGGCTTAACCTCGCTAAGGCCCTGAGCTTTAGCTTGGGGATTCCTTTAGTTGCGGTTAACCACCTCCAAGCGCATCTATACGGCGTTTTTCTGGGGCCAGAGAAGCCGGAATTGCCTGCAGTTGGTCTCATCGTATCCGGCGGACATACTGAGCTGGTCTTTATGCGTAAATTCGATAATATGGAACTTCTGGGTAAAACCCGCGACGATGCTTGTGGAGAGGCCTTTGATAAAGTAGCCAAGATTCTAGGACTGGGGTTTCCTGGCGGTCCGGTTATTGACCAATTAGCCCGGGGAGGAGATAAGAGTAAAATTAAGTTTAGCTGTGGGAAATTTAAGAATTCACTAGATTTTAGTTTTAGTGGTATCAAGACTGCGGTATTATATTATGTTAAGGCCAATACGGTAAACGGTAAACGCCTGCCTGCCGGCAAGGCAGGGTTAACGGTAAACGAAATTAACGATATTTGTGCTGGTTTTCAAGAAGCAGTAGTGGATGGCTTAGTAGAAAATGCCCGTCGGGCCTGTGTTTTGAAAAAGACGAAACAGTTGATTCTGGGCGGAGGAGTGAGCGCAAATTCTTCTTTGCGAGAAAGAATTAGCACTTTACAAAAAACAGATAATATCAAAGTTTTTCTTCCACCACTGGAGTTCTGTTTAGATAATGCTGCAATCGTAGCCGGACTGGGTTACAGGCTATACAAGGCAGGCAAGGTTAATAGCGATTTATCCCTTGAACCTGAACCGATATTAGCTATAGGAGAACAGATATGATTTCGGATAAAGAATTATTTATACGGTTATTTGTATCGCTGATTTTAGGTGGTTTAATTGGAATAGAGCGCGAGGCCCATGGCCGCGCGGCGGGTTTGCGGACGCATATTCTGGTCTGCCTGGGCTCAACGCTTATTATGCTTACCTCCATTCATCTTTTTGAAATATATAAGGGCCTGGCTCAGGTGGACCCTACACGCATTGCCGCTCAGGTAGTTAGCGGTATCGGATTCTTAGGCGCCGGGACAATCTTGCGTTTTCGGGCTTCGGTGCGGGGTTTAACTACTGCAGCAAGCCTCTGGGCAGTTTCCGGATTGGGGTTAGCGGTTGGTTCAGGTTTTTATAAAGCGGCCTATATTACCACATTCCTGGCTTTAATAACCCTGGTTTTATTAAACAGACTGGAGAAAGGTTGGTTAAGGAAAGACTGGTATAAAGATATAGTGATAGAAACTTCAGGCGAGACTAAACAAATGGAGGCGATACGCAAGGTGCTTGCTGATTATGATATTGAGATAAAAGATTTTGACATTGCGCGTCCTGTTGAGAATAAAGACAGATTGATCCTGAAAATGTCTCTGAAGTTACTGACGAATAAATATGACGAAGAAATCTTAAATGATATTATGAGAATTGAAGGGATGTATACGGCGAAGTGGGAGTAAAATCAAATGAAGCCCAGACTTACGTAATGAAAGCAAACGTAAGTCTGAGGCTGAATTTGTCCCCCACACCCAGAAACCAATAGCCTTGTTTATTAGTGCTGGGTTTGGGGGTTCAATTCGCAGGCGCTCCGATATGCAATAAGACGAGCTATGATACTTGACATCTACGATGTCAAGTATCATCTGCTCATTGAAAAGGGGGTGGAAAATGGCTTTTTTGAGGAAGAGAAGGAAAGAAGAAGATCTGCGTGCGTTGGATATCGATGCCAGCATGCAGGGCAATTTAGTTTTTAAGGATCCGGTAACCTTGAGAATTCAGGGAAAGTTTGAAGGGAAACTCGATACAAAAGGAATACTCATGATTGGAGAAAATGCCGAGATTAGGGCCGATATCATTGGCGAGACTATAATTGTCGCCGGCAAGGTTACCGGGACAATTAATGCCAGCCAGGAGTTAAAACTGATTTCTCCTGCCAAGGTTAACGCAGACCTCAAAACGCCGCTTTTGAATATCGAGCGCGGAGCGATACTGAATGGAAACTGCCAGATGCCGATAGAAACAGCTAAGGGCGCTTTTAACAAGGCAACCCTGAGCCTGGAAGAAGTTTCTCAGTATTTGAGCGTAGATACTGCCTCTCTGGCCAGCTGGGCAGAACAGGGCAAAATCCCGGCGGTTAAAGAGGCAAACAACTGGAAATTTGAGAAAGCCAAGATTGACGACTGGATTACCGCGGGTAAGGTCGGTTAAATGGGAATATAACTGACGGAATCGCGGAACCACGCAGAACCACGCCATACAGGTTATGCGTCCGCCATAAATATAGCGAGACAGCCTCGCCGAAGTTTTAAAGAAGGCGGGCGTAGTTCAGCGTGAAGTTCCGCGTAGTTTAGCGAAATGGAACGATATTTTAATATTGTGAAATGGAAAAATTTCTTACGCTAACAGAAGTAGCTAAGGTTCTGGGGATAGCTGAAAACGAGGTGGTGAAACTGGCTGAGAAAGGAGAAATTGCAGCCTATAGGATTGGCGGTAATTTCTTACGCTTCAAACTAAGAGATATTGACGAATACAGAAAGAAAAAATCTCTCCCCAAAATAAACACAGTTACTGCTGAAGTTAAACTTAGACCCGAGCGAAGAAATACTTCGGACAGCGATTATGGTCTTGGCGACAAGGTCTATGATTTTTTTTATTACCATGATTTCTATATCATCATCATCCTTGTAATAACTTTGCTTTTAATTATTATCTTCAAATTTTAATACACGAATTACACACGAATTATCACGAATGTGAGATAATTCGTTTTTATTTAAGCGTTGAGTATTCCGAGCAAAATGGATAAGCGAATAAAACATATACTTGAGAATCTACAAAAAGGGGAGATTAGCCTAAAAGAAGCCGGTGAACATTTCAAGAACTTTCCCTACCAGGATATCGGGTTTGCTAAACTTGATACTCACCGTATTCTTCGCAAAGGTTTCCCGGAAGTTATCTATGCCGCTGGAAAAACCTTTCCTCAGCTGAAAGAAATTCTGGGAAAGTTTTTCCAGCATAGAAGCACGATATTAGTCACCAAACTAAAGCCATCCATATATAATAAACTGTCATTTTTTTTCCCCCATCTCAAATTTAACCCTCAGGCAAATATAGCTTATTTTAAGCCAAGACAATTGAAATCGAAGGGGAAGGTAGTAGTGGTTACCGCAGGAACCGCAGATATCCCTGTTGCAGAAGAAGCGGCTACTACCTTAGAGGTTATGGGTTCAGGAGTGGTTAAGCTTTACGACGTAGGTGTGGCGGGAGTTCACCGTTTATTTGATAAAATAAATATTCTCGAGAAGGCTAAGGTTATTATTGTGGTCGCGGGCATGGAAGGAGCATTGGCTTCGGTAGTCAGTGGTCTGGTGCAGCCGCCGGTGATTGCCGTTCCGACCAGTGTAGGCTATGGCGCCAATTTTAAAGGAATAACCGCGCTCTTAAGTATGCTCAATTGCTGTAGTCCGGGAGTAGCGGTAGTAAATATTGATAACGGCTTTGGCGCGGGGTACTTTGCTCACCTGATTAATAAGTAGACATTTCGTGGTTTCAGTTGATTTCCCTCATCGCTTGTGCTATTTTTAACGTCAAGATGCGAAAAATAAGCTTTCACCAGATTAAAGATGTGGTTTCCGGACTCTGCATCCAGGCAAACTTAGTTTTGCGCAAAGATATTTTTTTCGCCTTAAAGAGAGCATACCGAAGCGAAAAAAATAAAAAAGCAAAAGAAATTCTAAGAATCTTATTGGAGAACGCCTCGATTGCGGATAAAGAAAAACTACCCCTTTGCCAGGATACCGGAATGGCCGTAGTTTTTGTTGAGATAGGGCAAGAGATTAGGGTTATAGGGGGTTCTTTAGAAGAGGCAATTAATTGTGGTGTAAAAGAGGGCTATCAGAAAGGTTATTTGAGAAAATCCATTGTCCAGTCTCCTTTTAATCGAATTAATACCGGAAACAATACTCCGGCAGTTATTCATTACAAGATTGTCAATGGTAGCAGGTTAAAAATAACCATTTGTGCCAAAGGCTTTGGAGCAGAGAATAAA
>Ga0105164_10002114_pt1 | contig 12387 bp, 13 predicted proteins | sample VDWuncwatermetaG_FD_89674 | JGI IMG/M metagenome (GOLD analysis project Ga0105164, IMG submission 89674) | Wastewater microbial communities from Netherlands to study Microbial Dark Matter (Phase II) - VDW unchlorinated drinking water | ecosystem: Environmental > Aquatic > Freshwater > Drinking...
GTTTAGGCTATATCACGACGGCACTCACCGGAAGCACAGGGATTATGATTGCAACTCTAGCTATCATGGGTGTTGGGCTAGGATGTTTGACACATAAAATCGAATGGAAAATGTTTGCATATACCGTGGCTGCCATTGGTATTGTGTTTGGTGCAGGGGGTATTGTAACTACCATAAAAGGGTTGATTAGTTAAGATGATAATGATGAGTGATGATTTCTTGATACAAATCGATCCGCTGGCTGTTGGGTTGACCCGTCCAGCATTATGGCTGGGCGTACCTTTGAAACTTTGTTTTATTAACATGATGTTGGTTTCGTTGGGTTATGTGTATATCCAAAATTTAAGTGTATTGTTATTTTTGCCCATTCTTCACCTGTTGTTTCGATGGGGTACTCATCAGGATGTCCGTTGGTTTGAAGGATTTTGCCGTTATTTTATTAAAACACCCCCCACATTAAATAAACCATTTTGGGGTCAAACCAACAGTTACGAACCATGGTGATGCAGATGCTCGCTACCCCTTTGCAAAAAATTAAACAACGCTGGAAAAGCGAAAAACCGGCTTCTATACACATTAATATTTTAGGACATTTAGATGACAAAACATTGATTGATAAAGAGGGGCAACTCATTCGTCTTTTTAGTTTAAAGGGCTTCGATCCGATGCTGGCAAATAACATACAGCTAGAGAGTTTAAAACAAGCGCGCAATAGCTTATGGAAAAACTTTACGGACGAATTTGCCATCTATACCTGGATGGTACGCACACGCCGCTGGGAAAGTACAACCGGTACTTTTCAAAATACATTTGCACATCTATGCGATGCGCAATACCAAAAAAGTTTATCCGAAAGAACATTATTGACTAATCAACTTTATTTAGCCATCGTCACCAAATCACCCGAAGGCGCATTGCAAAAATCAATCTCTTGGTTACAACGTTTTCAACAAAAAAGCGATCGTCAAGCACGAACCTCATTTTTAAATAAAACATTGACGCATCTTGATCAAATGACACAACATCTCTTACGTGCTTTAGCCGAATATGATATTGAGCTGATTTCACAAGAACAAGCGCAGGGGAGTTCAAAGGCACTGACATTTTTAAGTGAACTTATCAATACAACGCCTATCCATATGCCTTATAGGCTGGGTGATCTACGTTATATGCTAGCACAAGCCCGTTTGTTTTTTCATTCGCGCTCGGGGATGATTGAGTGGCGATTTGCCGATGGAACCACAAAAGTCGGCGCTATGGTGACTATCAAAGAATATGCTAATTTTACGACCGCAGGACTGTTGGATGCACTCAATGCTATCCCTTTTGAGTGTATCGTGACTCAATCCTTTTGCTTTTTTGATCGCACGACCTCTAAAGCGATGTTAAAACATCAACGTTCAGATATGGAACAAACACAAGATGATGCGCAACGACAATCCGATGAGTTATTAGAGGCTTTAGATGATACCGCCAGTGGTGATATTGGGTATGGTCGACATCACTTGAGTATTTTGTGTTTAAGTGATCATGTGGAAAAGTTAAAAGAGGTGATCGCCACCGTGATGTCTGCCCTTGGCGATCAAGATATTTTAGCGGTCAAAGAAGACTTATTATCAGAATGTGCTTTTTGGGCACAATTACCAGGTAATTTATCTTATAGCCCACGACCCGCGCCTATTTCTACGCAAAATTTTGCCGGATTTGCCGGCTTTCATCAGACGAAGAGTGGCACATTACACGGCAATCATTGGGGTGAGGCGGTGACGGTATTAGAAACGCGTACGGGTAGCCCTTATTATTTTAATTTTCACCATCGTGATGTGGGTAATACACTTATTTTTGGTGGAATGGGCAGCGGTAAGACCGCATTGATGGGATTTTTATTGGCGCAAAGTGTGAAGTTTGGTGGCAAGCGCATCGTGTTTGATAAAGACCACGGACTTGAAATTGCGGTGCGCGCTTTGGGCGGGGTATATGACAAATTAAAACCGGGTCATCCCAGTGGATTTAATCCATGCCAACTTCCAGACACTCTGGATAATCGGGCATTTTTAGCCACATTGTTTAAAAAAATGTTGATCTGCCATGGGCAGTCTTGGAGTGAAGCAGACGCACAGCAAGTGGCTCATGTGATTGAGGTTCTTTATACCTTGCCACAACAAGATAGGCGCTTTCGTGATATAGCCCCCTTATTTGGCAGTAAAATCCCTGGCAGTTTGCGTGTCCGTTTTGATGAATGGCACAGTGATGGCGCTCAAAGTTGGCTGTTTGATAATGAACATGACCAACTCAATTTAGAACCCGATATGATAGGTATCGAGTTAGGGGCGTTACTCAAAGAAGAAGCCGCAAAAATCCCCGCCTGTATGTATTTAATGCATCGCATCAATCAAGCCCTGGAAGGGCAGCGGGGCGCCTTATTTGTCGACGAAGGGTGGGCCTTGGTAGACGATTCTTTCTTTGAAAACGAGCTAGAAAATTGGGGCCGTACCCCACGCAAAAAAGATCGCTTTTTAGTGTTAGCCACGCACTCGCCTGAGGATGCCGTTAAATCCAGAGTGTGCGATGCCTTAATCACGTCCAGTAGCAATTTGATTTGTTTTCCTAATCCATCCGCAAGCCAAGATACTTACGTGACTCGGTTGGGGTTACCTACCCACTTATTTGAACAAGTAAAAAATTTAAATACGAGTGAGCGCTTTTTTCTTTTATATCATGGCAAAGGGCAAGAGGGTGCCATTGTTCGCGCGGACTTATCTGATTGCCCGGATGTGCTGAATGTATTATCTGGACGTGAATCGAGTGTATTACTGCTCAATCAATTGCGCGAGCAGTATGGAGAACATCCTGACCAGTGGTTAGAGATGTTTTTAAAAAGGATAAAGGACATGCGCCGATGAATCGTAGGTTTTTTTCCTTATCTCTCTTTGTTGGTCTTTTAACACAGACCATGTCGTGCCACGCCAGTATTGATTTGACGGGTATTATCTTTAAGTTGGGCGAGCTATATGGCGTGAATGCGACCAATTTACCTTATCTAAAAGATATGAACAATAGAACGCTGCAACAACTTCAAGCCTTCACGGGTAAGCATTCTTTTGGTCAAATAAATTACCAAGATTTTCAATCCTGGGGGCAGGCTGCGCAGCAATGGGATAGCTTATTAACAGGGTATCAAAACGGGCAAGGGGAGATTGGCAATCTTCAAAAGCGTTTAAATAACCAGTTTCCTATCAAGCCTAATTATGCGACTTTTCATCAACAAACCATGCAATCTGATTTTGAAAAGTTACAAGCTCAAACGGCCTTAGCATCGCGTGCTGCCAGCCAAGCGGTCTTTGATAGAATTCAAAAACAAATCGATTATCAAAAAACATTGCAAACTCAAATTGACCAAACGACGGATATGAAATCCGCGGTGGATTTACAAAATCGCTTACTGTTTGAAAGCAATTTAATTGCACTCGATACCTTGCGTTTAATCGCGATGTCGACGCAACAAAAGGCGATTGGATTACAGGCGGATGTGAATTCGGCCGTGATGAACAAAGCGTTTATCAGTGAGTTAAAGTAAATAGGAGGAGAATCATGTTAATAAAATGGGGCGTGATGGCTTTCTTGCTGGGATTGTTCTTGGCAGGATGCGCAACGGCTCAAAAAACCGTGAAACCGGCATGTAATGAAAAGCAAGTGTCTTGTCAGGAAAAAGTTAAGATTAACCCGTGGTAAATAAGGAGTGTTTGAAGATGTATAAAGAAATGGGATTAGGTCTATGTGGCTTGGTGGTCTTGTTAAACGCTTGCGCGAAAGAAAAAGAAAACCCGTTATTATCAGAGATCAATGTGTCTTATGTGAGAAATTATACTTTCGGAGGGTATGCCTCATTTGACGATCAAACCTTTGATACCGACTGTAAACCTTATTTGACAGGAGAAGCAACGCCATCTAAGACACTTAAAGCACGTTGTGATAAAGGGGTTGAGATTATTTTTTCTGTGATATCTAAAGCGGCGGGGGTAGGTACTCATGCTAGTTTTGATGAAAAACATGATCCTCGTCTTTGGACATTGGTGTTAAATCCACCGACAGAAGGTGCAGCATGACACCGCCATCCTTTGACTATTTTATTACAGATACCTTGCAACTGGTGGATGTCACTATCAATGCTTTTGTCAATAAAGCGTTTATAAATTTAGGTGGGTATATCAATGGCCTGATGATGGCGCTAGCTACCGTCTATATTATGTTCTTTGGGCTGCAAGTGCTATACCAAAAAGTTAACTTGGAGTTAATGACCATGGTAAAAACGTTAAGTCTTTTAGTCATAGTTATGGCACTCACGACGCATGGGCCTTTGTACCATTTATTGGTCTATAACATCTTTACCAATGAACCTGTCCACTTGAGTCAATATTTATTGGGTGGTGCAGATAATGCCACGTCGGCCATTAATCAACTTTGGTCACAGGGTTGCTTAGCTGGCGGTAAGCTATTTTCAGCGGCGGGAATAAATAATCTAAGCAATTACGCTTATGGCATTGCCATATTCGTGGCAACTTTCCTAAATGCATTTGTTGCTCTGTGTCTTTTTGTGATAGCAAAATTGTCGGTCGCGATTTTACTGGCATTAGGGCCGGTTTTTTTATTGTTTTTATTATGGGACAGTACACGAGAAATATTTGCAGGGTGGCTGAAAGCCTTAATCAATTATGCATTGATCCCCGTGATCACGACCAGCGTTTTATTATTAACCAATCAACTCATGTTAACAACACTACCCGGGTTATCCGCTTCGGCAAGCAACCCTAAATTACAAGGACTAATGCCCTTTTTTGCTTTAAGTCTGATGAGTGGTTATTTATTACGTCAAGTGATGAGTTTAGCCGCTGGATTAAGCGGTAGCATTTCTCTGGATGGCATTGGGCAGGTTGCTGGGATGGCAGGCTTGCCCTTTTCAAAAATGAAGCAAGCGCATGCGGGCCATCAAGCTCGTCAAGACAGGCGGCTGCGCATGGGTAAACCCATTGGGATGGCGCGGGTTAAAAATACATTGGCGAAGGCGCGTTCATTTCGAGGTAAACGATGAATCACCTCGATCCCCATTTCAATGATGAGCTTGCCAGCGAATGGCGTTATCAATGTTTTGATAGCTTGCGATTACGTTTGCGGTGGGCTTTTTTGCTCAATGGGTGTTTACTCATCCTCTTAGGATTATCATTATGCCTATTGATATGCCTTTTTCCCCTCAAGCAAACATTACCGTTTGTGATAAGTCTGAATGAAACAACCGGTGAAATGACACAGCTTGGCGAATTAAATCCCACCTCTTTTGATAATCATTGGGCAGTGACGCGTTTTTTTATTCTTCGCTATTTGCAAAATCGAGAAAGTTACCACGCGGATAATTTAGAGAGACCTTATCAAATTGCTTATGCGATGTCAGATAAAGTGTTGGCCGAACAATATGCTCTGGAATCTAGTACCCAAAATCCAAACTCGCCCTCACAGCGATATCGACAAGAAAAATATGTGACCGTCACCGTTCAAAGCATCGCAAAATTAAATGACAATACCGCTGAGGTGCATTTTGAAAAAGTGTTGCAAGATAAAATAACGGGCACTCAAGGACGAATGCCGATGGTGGCCATTGTGAAATGGGAATACCGCACCCAAAAAGTCACGCAAAAGATGCTCGATAGAAATCCAATGGGATTTACCGTGACGTATTATCATCCAACCCCCGTGACATTAAGACAGGAGAAATAACATGGTTTTTAAGGCCATCCTTGGCGGAATAATTTTGTGTCTTGCGCTGAACGCACATGCCGCCAGTGTCCCCATAGGTACCAGTGCCGATGAGCGAATGAGGCAAGTCACATACGACCCCAATAATGTGATTGTTTTGCACAGTCATTATGGTTATCAAACTGATATCGAATTTTCCAAAAATGAATCGATTGAAAATGTCGCCATAGGGGATGCCGGTGTGTGGCAAGCAGTGCCTACCCAATCCCATTTATTTATTAAACCGATGGCTGATTCTAAAACGAATATGACAGTTCTGACCAATAAGCGCAGTTATCATTTTTTATTAAAATCTTCAAATAATGCCCGTGATGAGCAGACGTTCCGTCTAACCTTTTATTATCCAGACGAAGAAATTAGTTTGGCAAATAGTGTCATTGCGGAAAGTCAACATCGCTCACCGATGGATTATAATTGGAGATACAGCTATAGCGGGGATAGGCAGCTTTCCCCCGTCCAAGTTTTTGATGATAAACAGTTTACCTATTTTAAATTTAAAAATGCCCATGCTAACCCCTTGCCCGCACTTTTTATTGTCAACCCTGACCGAACCGAGTCGTTAGTGAATTATCATTTAGAAGGGGAGTATGTGGTGGTCAATCGCGTGGCGAAACAATTCACCTTACGCCATGGTCAACAAACGACGTGCGTCTATAACAATGCCGCCATCGGCGATTGGAAAAAAATTCCAGGGTAGGGTATTCAATCATGTTAGAAAAAAGCACTCAGCCCACTGGGCTACCTGATATTGCTCAAAGCACGACGCCTTCTCGTCATACGGTGCTGATTGTTTTATCCATGATAGGGATCTTAATGGTCCTGTGGTGGGCATGGGGCCAGAGCGTGCCCGTGAGCCAAAAAAAGGCGACGCTTGTTGATGAGCGATATACTATTCCAAATGCAATCAGCTCGGGGTTACGTGAAGACAGCGGCCTGCCAGAAGCCGGAGAAACACCACTTGCGCCACTACAAAAAACAACGGTACCAGAAGACTCCATGCAACAGACATCTCAGATAGATACCACATTGCAAGACATCGAAACCCAACACGCGTTGATTGAAGCGATGGAAAAAGAACGTCAAGCAAGACTTGCTGCTCCCGTGATGGTGGTTCAACGAAACAGCCAGAGCGCATCAACGGGTGAAACCAAAACCACCGCTCAAAAGAAAACTTCTGATTCGGTCACGGAACAATTTGAAACGCCGACACCACATGTGTTAAGTGCCGTGCAACAAATGCATCGCGAGACTCTATTATCCGAAGGCACGCTCATTCCTGCCGTGCTGGAAAGTGCGATTGATTCCGATTTACCAGGACTCATTCGTGCGATGGTGGAAAGTCCGGTATACAGTGATGATGGTTCGAAAGTATTGATTGAGGCCGGTAGTCGCTTGATTGGTGAGTACCAAGCCAATATTGCGCAAGGACAAGAACGAGTCTTTGTGATTTGGTCGACCATGATTTCGCCTAAAGGGGTGAGAGTGCCACTGGCCTCACAAGGCGTGGATAGTTTAGGACGGGCAGGGTTAGCGGCTGATAGTATTCATCGACATTTTTGGGAGCGCTTTGGTAATGCCACGATGTTATCCCTAATTGGCGCAGGGGCTAGCAATATCGGGGTGCATGGACAAGAAGAGCAAAATGCCAGCCAAGTTTATCGGGAAGCCATGTCTCAAAGTTTTGCGCAATCCGCGACAGACGCTTATCAGCAACAAGGCAATATTCCACCGACGCTACAATTAAAACCAGGCAAAACTATTTTGATTTTTGTCGCGCACCCGTTGGACTTTAGTCAAGTCTTTCATAAAGCCACAGGTTAAGCGATGTCATTAAAAGCATTACAAGCCCATTTAGAACCCCTGATGCCATTTTTAATGCAAACGGGGGTGACGGAAATTTGCATTAATCAACCCTGTGAAATTTGGGTCGAGCAACATCGGCAATTTGTGCGGCATGATATCCCAGCGCTGAGCTTAAATCATTGTGAATCGCTCGCCGAATTAGTGGCTGAACGTGTACAACAAAGCATTTCACCCGAAAAGCCTTTGTTGTCGACCAGCTTACCTGATGGTGCGCGCATTCAATGTGTTCGCACACCCGCGTGTGAAATGGGAAAAGTGGTGATGAGTATTCGTCGCCATGGGCACAAAGATTTATCCCTGATAGATTATGAAAGGCAGGGCGCCTTTCAAGGTTTTCAAAAAAAAGAACAACAACCAGCACACGCGTGTGCAATGACAAAAGCCTGGGCCAAGGAGGATATCCATACGTTTTTAACTTGCGCCATAAAAGAGCGAAAAAATATATTAATCAGTGGCGGTACGGGTACCGGTAAAACCACATTTTTAAATGCTTGTTTAAAAGAGATCCCCACGCATGAACGACTCATTACCTTAGAAGATACGCGCGAAGTTCATTTGACACAACCCAATTGTGCTTATTTGCTGGCCTCAAAAGGGGAACAAGGGGTCACGAAGGTTGATTTATTAGCGCTCTTTGAAGCGTGTCTGCGCTTACGACCCGATCGCATTTTATTGTCGGAACTTCGAGGCAGTGAAGTATTTCCATTTTTGCGTGCCGCCAATAGCGGACATCCGGGTAGTTTATCGACATTGCATGCCGATAGCACGCACGGTTGCTTTGAGCAACTGATGTTAATGATGCAGCAAACCGGTCTAAAAAGTGATGAACAGACGTTATTACGCTATCTAAAATCCGTTGTGCATATTATTGTACAACTCAAGAAAAGTGACGCTAAAGATGGGTTTACTTCAATTTCGGATGTGTATTGGAATGAATGTCATGCTATCTGACATGCAAATTAAAATCATTAAAGTAGTTGCATTAGGAACGGCGAGTCTTATCGGATATCTGTTGTTATGGCAAGCCTTATTAAACTTATTTCCCTGGCATCCAGGTGGAAAAACCCCCATGGATTTTTTTCATTTATTCACTCATTTTTTAAAGTTACCGCTCAAAACTCGTTGGGCAGTGATTATCACAGGGATAGCCCCTTTGGCATGTGTTGGAGCATTATGCTGGCATCACGCAGAACAAAAACGATTTTCAACGCTTTTTGGGGATAGCCATTGGGCACGTTTACCGGAAATTAAAAAGATGGGATTATTAGATAAAGGTGACATCGTGATAGGTTGGAAGGGTAGACATTTACTTAGAGCGCAGCTCACCTCACACCTGTTAGTTTTTGCGCCTTCGCGAAGCGGTAAAGGCGTGTCACAAGTGATCCCCAATGCCTTAACATTTAAAGGTTCATTATTAGTGATTGATATCAAGCAAGAAATCTTTGAAGCCACGTCCGGTTATCGGGACAAACATGGACAAGAGGTATTTTTATTTTCACCGGCCAATCTATCACGACAAACCCATTGTTATAATCCGTTGGATTATGTGAGTTCTCATCCGAGTCGCCTGATAGCTGATCTGCAAAGCATCATTGAAATTCTCATTCCTAAAACCGAACAAAGTAGCGATCCCATGTGGATAGAAGAAGCGCGTGCCTTGTGTTTAGGGTTGTTATTGTGGCTAAAAGAGTCGGGGCGCACTTTCACCCTGGGCGAACTTAACGCGATTGCTAAAGGTACCAACTTAAATGAGACTATCCGTGATGTTCTCAATGCATCCATCATTGCGGATAATTTGATTAACATCAATCCAGCCGCCTACATGAATCTGAATAATTTCCTTCAAAAAGCAGAAAAAGAAAAATCGGGGGTTAAAAGTAGCCTGACTTCAAAACTAACGTTGTGGGATGATCCGATGATCATAGCAAGCACGTCAAAAAGCGACTTTGATCTTCGTCAACTTAGGGAAAAACCCATGAGTATTTATTTAGGGATCCCCACCAACCAGTTGGAACGTTTAGCACCCCTTATGAATTTATTTGTTCAGCAATTTTTATCGATGATGACCGAAACCCTCCCTAATGATAAAGAGCCATATCGTGTCTTAGCGATTTTAGATGAGTTTTGTAATTTAGGGCGTATGGAAAAATTGCGACAGAGCTTAAGTTTTTTAGCCGGGTATCGTGTTCATCTCATGCCCGTCATTCAAACCATCGGCGAGTTTAATTCAATCTATGGGAAAGACAGCGCAGAAACTTTTTTTCAAAACACGGATTATAAAATATTGTATCGACAAAACTCTCCAATGGATAAAGAATTTGTCAGTCGTCTATTGGGTTGCCGAACCATGAAAGCACGATCTAAAAGTCGACATCAAAGCATGCAGAGTGCGCAAAGTCTGGGCACCAGTGATCAATGGATAGAACGACCACTATTATCCCCCGATGAGGTGGGTAATTTTCATAAAAAAAACGCCATTGCTAAAATATCAGGGCATCCCCCCGTTAAATTTAAACGCATTATTTATTATGAAGATCCATTGTTTAAAGAGCGGCTATTGCCACCGATTATTATTCCAACGGTTGAGCCAATGTTTCCGACAATTCAGGTGAAAATGACAATATCATCTGAACCGACTGATAGCTCAAATCAAAACGATCCCAACGAAGAGATTGGAAAAATATCTGAAATTGTAGAGGTGATGCAATGTTACCAGCAAGTGGAAGGAGAATAATTTTTAAAAATTGAATGCTTTATAAATGCAGTAAAAATAGGTAAACCCATTTTTTTAACGTTTAAGGAGAATAAAATATGAAAATCCATTATATGATGAGTCTGTCCGTTTTAGCAGGTCTTTTAACCAGTGTGACATGCTTTGCTCAATCGGACTTGAATACAATAAGCAAAATTCAAGCGGGAATAGCCATTATTTATGAAGAAACGGTCTTGTTAAGAGATCAACAAAAATATGGAACAAAATGCGGTTCTTTTTTAGATGAGGGTTCAGAAAATTTAAAGTATGCGCAACGGATGTCACAATCTTTAATGCTCGATGGGCAATTAAATGCATGGGATTATAAAAATACCATTTTAGCCCTTTATCAAGCAAAATATGCTATGTTCGAAGCGCAAACAGTGGCGGCGGATTGTGTTAATAAAGAATTGATCCAAAGTCCATTCAATAAACTCAATCTCATTCTTCATTTGGTAACAGATCTGTATTAAATGAAATAAGCCATAAACTAATGTTGGATGTTTTGGTTACATGAAATTGTGCTTGCTACGCGTTTAATGGGGCTGATCCTCGTATTTGACAAAGGGCAGGATGGACAGCTATTCTAAGCCAAACCTTTAATTGTACTATCACAGTGTTGTGATGATTAAGACAAGAATTTTTTTGAATATTGAAAGGCTATTAATGAATATATATTAAATGACGAGGCTTATTATGCACGAAGATCCTACGCAAAAAATACCGCAATGGCAACCCATTAGCATGATCCAAAATTTTATTAAATTAACGCAAGGGATGCGGGGGGAAACAGAAAAGCAGCTTAATAATATGGAGATCCTTAAATCTAAACCACATGTTTTGAATGACGCCGATGTTCAGCATATTATTCAAACATATACAGAGCAAAATGCCTATTGCCCCATTCACCTTGAGCAATGTCGTCGATGGCGCCAAGAAAATTTAACGTCCGACGAAGAAACACAGATTGCGGAGATCGAGTCTAACATAAAGGTGATACAAAAAAACAACCAACAAATTTTATTTTTGGCGGAACACTATAAAAACCATACGATTGATAAAATACTACAAAACAGTGACGTTAGTTTGGCCTTGGATATGCTTACGGGTAAATTATATTCCCCCTTTACAATGAATGCTGCTGTGGAATTATCGCCTCATGATATCCAAGAGCGGGTAGGATGCTATCTTTCGCGCATTCAGAATATTTTTTCATCGGATGAAATTATCACTGCTCTTAATGCATTAGAAGACGATTTATATAATGCAGGAACAATCTGTGGTAGTGTGAATATGGAAAAATTGACGCATTCTAAAAAATATAATCTTCCGTTAGAAGATTATATTTTTTTTGGACGTAGCTTAGCCGATGTTATTGGAGAAATTTTTTATACACAGCATTACCGCCTAGTTCATTGGAGTGATGAAGCGCATAGCGGGATTATTTTTGTGGGGGAGACTAATGCGGTTTTAGTGAGTGATCTGATTTTTGAAAAACTCACTTTGCTGTTGAATACCACAAGGGCGCAGTATATTGAAAAATTAAATCCACGGATGAAGCCAAAAACCCGTAAAGACAAAGAACATCGCTTTTTATCTGATTGGGCAGATGGCCTAGAAAAGGAGCTTTTAATCGAACCCTTTGATGAAAAGACGAAGAGCCAGTTTGATAAGTACCTACAACAATTCTATCGTCACATGGACGAGGTACGAAAAGTTATGATGGTATGCTTGGATGTTGATAACCTGGCCTCTAATTTTAAAGGAGAGACTACGCGTGATTTTAGAGCAGCACTGCATGAAAAATATTCCCCTGATACACTCGATGCACATCAAAAAAATATTGAAAAATTACTTAATGAAGATTTGATTGATGATCGTTATAGTAATCCTTATGATGATCAAGAGGATGAATAACGGGGGGGGGCATACTCAGGTTTTACGGACAAGGGATTCTTTTGATA
>Ga0105164_10002115_pt1 | contig 12381 bp, 12 predicted proteins | sample VDWuncwatermetaG_FD_89674 | JGI IMG/M metagenome (GOLD analysis project Ga0105164, IMG submission 89674) | Wastewater microbial communities from Netherlands to study Microbial Dark Matter (Phase II) - VDW unchlorinated drinking water | ecosystem: Environmental > Aquatic > Freshwater > Drinking...
ATCGAGTCCGCTTACTTGCTTGTCCCCCTGCTTCAGACCCCGCTGCTTCAGCCGGCGCAACGCCTGCTGGAGGTCCCCCGTATCGCTCATATAGTCGTTGAGCTGGTCAAACACGCTCTCCGCGCCGACGGATTCGGCAGAGCTGTTACTCCAACGGCTGTAGCGAATCTTACGCATAGCTTATAGGCGTTAGGCGGGAGGCTTCAGGCAACAGTAAGAACAAGACGGGTTGTTTCTTTTGCCTGTTTACTTTCCGTACGTGATGCGGCCTCCCTCTACTTCTTTATTTAACTTCTGATGCAGGTGCAGTCCTTCCAGAATAAACTCGGTCGCCGAAGCCATCAGGGCGGGAGATTCCAGCGTGCCCAGAGTGCGGATCGCTTCCTTGAGGCCGGGGATCTCTTTAATCCCCTCCAGGTAGTCTTGCGAGGGCATGACATCCGAGACCTCCACGCCCCAGCCGGAGTTGAAATAATCGACCACCTTCTGCAGAGAGTTGACGCTGAAATACTGATCGAAGACCTTCATGATGGCGCGGTTCATCAGCTTTTCCACCAGCTCGTCCTCTTTCTTTTCTTCCCCGACATATTCCATCTCTATCTTGCCGCCGGTGGAGGCCAAGACGGCGTGGAGATCGCTGACGCGCGGAACCACCTCGACCTCTTTAAGGCGAAGGGCCCTTTTCTCCGCGTTGCTGATCGCGCTCTCATAGTTGTTGATCGTGACGCGGACGCTCACGCCCGAGGACTGATTAATCTCGCTCGACTTTCTCGCCTCGAACGTCGTATGCGCGAGGATCTCCTTCAGAAATTGCGGCACCTGAACCGGATAGCTCCGCTGGCTGGTCGGCGCGGCCTCCTGCTCCATAATGGCGATCTCGTCCTGGATAGCCCGCGGATAGTGGGTGCGGATCTGCACGTCGAAGCGATCCTTCAGCGGAGTGATGATCCTCCCCCTGCTGGTATAATCCTCGGGATTGGCGCTGGCCACGATCACGACGTCCAGGGGCAGACGGATCTTGTACCCTTTGATCTGGACATCTTTTTCCTCCATCAGGTTGAAAAGCCCCACTTGAACTTTTTCCGTGAGATCGGGAAGCTCGTTGATGGCGAAGATCCCTCGATTGGTCCTGGGGATCAAACCGTAATGAATGGTCTCCTCGTCCGCCAGGTATCTACCCTCCGCCACTTTGATCGGATCGATCTCTCCGATGATGTCGGCGATAGAGACGTCCGGCGTCGCCAGCTTCTCGCCGTATCTCTGCTCCCGGTCGATCCACTCGACAGGCAGCGCATCGCCTTCCTTTTCCCCGCGCCGGCGGCAGGAGCGGCAAATAGGCGTGAAGGGATTATCGTTGATCTCACAACCTTGAACGATGGGAATCCGCTCATCGAGGAGAGAGACCAGTCCCCGGATGATGCGCGACTTGGCCTGCCCCCGCTCTCCCAGAAAAACCATATGGTGTCCGGAAAGAATGGCATTCTCTATGTCGGGAATGACCGTATCTTCGTAGCCGACGATCCCGGGCAAAATCCTTTTCTCGCTCTTTAAACAGTGTACGAGGTTCTTGCGCATCTCCTCACGCACCGTAAGGACCGCACGCCCGCTCTTTTTCAGTTCTCCGAGAGTCTTTTCCTCTTTCACGCCTGCTTGCCTCCCTCCAGCAAATTCTACTCTTTCGTCGATGTCCCCGCCATGGAACGCTCCCGCTCGCGATAGGGCTCAAGCTCCTTTTCCAACGATGCGATTTTCCATTCTTTCTCCCGCAGAGCTTTTTTTAGGGATCGTTCGTCGAAAACGAACCCGACTCCAACCAACAAAACCCCCAATAAGACGGAAAAGAGCACGAGAAGAAAAATCGGCACGGGCGGCGTCTCCAGCCCGAAGTAATACCTGAGGACGACCCAGCCGGTATTCTCCATAGCGAAGGTGATCCCCAGGATAAAAAGAAGGGTCCAAAAAATAGTCTTGGCAACTTTAACCATGATCCGAAACCGATAAATCCTTAAAAAGGGGGCGCAGCCGATCATAGCTTTCCAGGAGATGCTGCGATATCACCTTGACCTCGCCGACTACCGGCATGAAGTTCGTGTCCCCATCCCAGCGCGGCACGACATGCCAGTGGAGATGCTCCTCCACCCCGGCGCCGGCGCAGCGCCCGAGGTTCATTCCCAGATTGATGCCTCCGGGCTTGAGCGCCTTAAGAACGATATCCACGGATAACCGCAACGACTCGCAAAGATCCTCGTACTCCTCCCGCATTAGAGCCGAGAGCTGATTGGTGTGCTTCTTGGGGGCGAGCAAGAGATGGCCCGAATTGTACGGGTACTTGTTCAACATCACCAAGGAGTGGGCGGTCTGGGCCAGAACCAAGTTCGAGCGGCCATCGGCTGCCGACAGTTTATCACAGAAGATGCAGCCCTGTTGCTTGGAGCCTTCCTCGATATAGGCCATTCTCCACGGCGCCCAGAGAGCCTTCATCGGAACCCCTATTGGGCGGAGCCCTTTCCATCCACCCTCAGCCTCAATTCCTTTCCGACCTTAAAGAAAGGGACTTTCTTGGCCGCAACCGACACCACGGCTCCGCTTTTAGGATTCCTGCCCTCCCGCGCGCGGCGATGCTTGACCACAAAGCTCCCGAAGCCGCGGATCTCGATTCTCTCCCCATGACCCAGCGCGTCGATCATGGAATCGAAAATGGAGTTGATAATGACCTCGGAATCCCGGCGTGAGAGATGGAGAAATTTTTTATTGACCTCTTCAATCAAGTCTCTCTTCGTCATATGACCCCCCGCAATGCAGACATTCCCGAGAGAGCCGCAATCGCTCTCACCTTTCAACCATTCGTGCCTTCACTCACCGAATAAAAGACGGCGACCATTCGTATCTCAGCCCCCAGCTCTCGCCCCCGTGCAACTTGCCGCCAAAGAAAGAAAAGAGCAGCTTTTCCCACCAGCTCTTAACCTCGCTCCGGGAGTACATGACCTGCGGCGTCCCTTTGATCGCGCCGCGCTTGGCAGCCAGATCAATGGCATCCTCGATATTCCCCAGGACATCCACCAGCCCCAACTCCTTCGCCTGCTCCCCGGAGTAAATCCGGCCGTCCGCAAGTTGCTTGACTTTCTCCTCGGGCATCTTCCGCCCCTTTGCCACCGCGCTCACAAATTGCCCGTGCACGTTATCCACGAGGGATTGAAGAATATCCTTCTCTTCCGCCGAGAGGGAGCGCAGCGGCGAGCCGATATCCTTGTGGGGCGCGCTTTTGATGCTGTAGCCCTTGAGACCGAGCTTCTTCAGCAGATCCTCGACATTCCCGAGCTCCATAATGACGCCGATGGAACCGGTAAGGGTTCCGGGATTGGCGACCACTTGATCGCAGGCGCTGGCGATATAATAGCCGCCCGACGCCGCCACGCCGCCCAGAGAGGCGATGACGGGCTTTTTCTTCTTCAGCTTGCCGATCTCTTCAAAGATCTCCTGCGTCGGAGCTACCCCGCCCCCGGGAGAATCGATGCGAACGACCACCGCCTTGATCCCCCTGGTCTCTCCGAGCTCTTTCAGACTACGGATCGCGTCCGCCGAGTCATTGATCGAGCCGGAGATCTCCAGGACTCCCACGCCATCTCCCCCCAAAAACGAGAGGAGATGGATCTCCCCTCCCGTCAGGTAGGCAAAGAAAAAAACCGCGACGAAAAAAACCAGAATGGAAACGGAAAGGATGCCCAGACCTTTGAGCAGCGAACGTCCTCTACTAGCCATAGCTCGATCCTCCAACCCGGTTACGGATTGCCTCCCTTGCCCTTTTCCACCGGCTGGGGCTCTTCATCCCGATCAAGCCGCAGCTCCTCGTTAAGGATGCTTTCAAAGGAAAACCTTCCCCCCTCTTTTTCCTTCTTCAGATAGTTTTCCATTTCCTGGCGTTCTTGGGATTTCTTCAATGCGCGGATGCTGAGACCGATCTTTCGATCATGAGGATCCACATGGATCACTTCCGCCTCGACCGGCTCGCCCGCCTTGAACAGGGTTGAAGGTTTATCCACGCGCTCCGTGCTTAATTGAGAGACGTGGATCAGACCTTCCACACCCTCCTCCAGCCGGACAAAAACACCGAAGTCGGGAACGCTCGTGACCTCGCCTTTGATCCTTGAGCCCACGGGATAGCGCTCGGCGATCAGCTTCCAGGGATCGGTCATGAGCTGCTTGATGCCCAAGGAGAAGCGCTCGTTCTGAACGTCCACTCCCAGGACCTTGGCCTCGACAACGTCTCCTTTCTTATAGAGCTCCGAAGAGTGCTTGATCTTCTTGGTCCAATGGAGGTCGGAGACATGAACCAGGCCGTCGATCCCCTCCTCGACGCCGACAAAAATACCGAAATCCGTCACGTTGCGCACCGGCCCCTTAATCACGCTGCCGATCGGATACTTTTCCTTTACCTGTTCCCACGGGTTCGGCAGAACTTGCTTCAATCCCAGGGAGATGCGACGGTGGTTCGGATCCACGTTGAGCACCATCACTTCCACCGCCTCATCGACCTGAACCACTTTGGAAGGGTGCGAGATTTTTTTGGTCCAAGACATTTCTGAAATATGAATCAAGCCCTCGATTCCCCTCTCCAGCTCCACGAAGGCGCCATAATCCATCAGGCTCAAAACTTTGCCTTTAACGCGAGTCCCTACAGGATAGCTTTCACTCACGGTAGCCCACGGGTCGGGAGTGATCTGTTTCATGCCCAGCGAAATCCGCTCTTTTTCCGGATCGAACTTGAGGACCGCGACCTTGACCCGGTCCCCCACCCTGACCACCTCTGAGGGATGATTGATGCGCCCCCACGACATATCGCTGATGTGGAGGATCCCATCGATGCCCCCCAAATCGACGAAGGCGCCGTAGCTGGTGATATTTTTCACCGTTCCTTCCAGAATCACCCCTTCCTCCAACACCTTGAGGATATCTTTTTTCAGCACTTCCCGCTCTTTTTCCAACAGGGCCCTGCGGGAAACAACCACGTTGCCGCGCGGCCGGTTGTATTTCAGAATGGCGAACCTGTCCCTCTTGCCGACAAACTTGTCCAGATTGCGCGTGGGACGGACATCCACATGCGAGCCGGGGAGAAATCCCGGCACGCCCACATCCACATTAAAGCCCCCTTTGACCTTGGCCAGGATGACGCCCTCGACTCCCGAGCCTTCGCGGTACGCCTTTTCAATCTCCTCCCAAATCTTGATATTTTCCGCCCTCTCACGGGAAAGGATGATGTCGCCATTCTCGTCCTCGCCCTCCGAAGAATCAAAGAAGACATCCACCTCGTCCCCGATCTTGACCTGCACCTTTCCGTCGCGGTCTAAAAATTCCTGTAAGGGGATTTGTCCCTCCGATTTGTATCCCACATCGATCATCACATGGGTGGCGGTAACGCCGACAACCTTCCCTTTGACTATCCCTCCCGGTTTGACGGAGCGCATGCTCTCTTCAAAAAGGGTCTGAAAGTCGTCGTCACCGCTTGTGATCTCCGGATTTTTAGTCTCTTCTTTTTGGGCCATGAAATACGTTTTCCCTTCTCATTGATTTGCCGATATTTTTTTCTTGATCTCGCGCATAATCCGCTCCACGACTCTATCCGCGTCGGAATTTGTGGAATCGATCACCACGGCATCCTCCGCCCTGCGCAGGGGGGCTAGAGCCCGCCCCTTATCCCGCCGATCCCTCTCCTCCGTCTCCGCAAGCGTCTCTTCCATCGTTACCCGGTCCCCTTGGCTCCTGAGCTCTTCAAACCGGCGCCTGGCCCGCTCCCGCGAGGAGGCATCCAAATATATTTTGACATCCGCCTTGGGAAAAACAACCGTGCCGATATCCCTCCCCTCCGCCACCACCCCGCCCTGAGAGCCCATCACCCTCTGCAACTCGACCATCTTCTCCCGAACTATTTTGCTGGTAGAGACCCTCGAAGCCATCTGGCTGAGCTCGGGAGTGCGGATCCGGCCGGTAACATCGATGCCATTAAGGAAAACTCCGGGGCGGCCATCCCGCTCTACGAGCTCGATGCTGATGTCTCGAAGGATTCCCCCCAGCTCCTTTTCATCGCCGGGATCTATTCCTTCTTCCATCACCTTCCAGGCAAAGGCTCGGTACATCGCCCCGGTATCCATATAAGTATACCCTAACTCTTTTGCCAGACGCTTTGCCACCGTGCTTTTGCCCGCGCCGGCCGGGCCATCAATGGCAACGATCAGCTTCCTTTCCCGTTTGGCAGACACTACGAAGCGCAGACCCCTTCCAGGAGATCAAAAAATCCCGGAAACGAGATATCCGCGCAGGCGCTGTCGTCGATCTCGACTCCCCCATCGGCGGACAGTCCCGCTACGGCCAGGGCCATAGCCACCCGGTGGTCCCCATAGCTGCTGACCCGACCTCCCTGAAGCCGTCGCCCCCCCTCGATCCTCATGCCGTCCTCGCGCTCTTCTACCCTTGCCCCAAGCTTGCCCAGCTCCTTGGTCATCGCGGCGATGCGGTCGGATTCCTTATATCTTAATTCTTTCGCCCCGGTGATCGTGGTAACTCCCTCAGCCAGCGCCGCCGCGACGGACAAAACCGGATATTCATCAATCGTTCGCGCCGCCATCTCCGGGCCGATATCCACGCCACTGAGTTTGTTTCCGACAACGCGCAGATCCGCCACCGGCTCCCCCGCCTCTTCGCGCTGCCGAGTGAGTTCTATCCCCGCCCCCATTCGCCGGAGGATATCGATGACCCCGCTCCTGGTGGGATTGCACCCGACCCCGCGGATGGTCAGCTCGGACCCCACAACCGAGGCGGCGGCCACCAGAAAGAAGGCCGCCGAGGAGATATCTCCCGGGACGCGAATGTCTCTCGCGGAGAGGCGCCGGCATCCCTCGACGGCAACGGAGCGCCCGCCCTCGATTTCAAGCGTGACCCCAAAGGCCCGGGCCATGATCTCGGTATGGTCTCTGGACTGCTGCGGCTCTTCCACCACTGTCCTTCCTTCGGCCTGAAGTCCCGCCAAAACAATCGCCGATTTGACCTGGGCGCTGGCAACCGGCAAGGCATAATGAATGCCCCGAAGCTTTCCCCCCCTGATCTCCAGAGGAGCGAGACCCTTGCCGTTTCGACTCAGGAGCTGAGCGCCCATCCGGCCAAGGGGATCGATGATTCGCTGCATCGGCCTCTTGCGCAGGGAGGCATCCCCATCCAGGCGGGTCGTGAAAGGGCGCCCGGCCAACACCCCGGAGAGAAGGCGCATCGTCGTTCCCGAATTACCGCAATCAATAACACTACCCGGCGGGCAAAGGCCATCCCAGCCTTTCCCTTCAACGCACAACGCGTCATCCTCCGCCCAGATTTTTACCCCCAGATCTTTGAACGCCTGAACCGTCCGGAGGTTATCCTCGCCTCCGGAGAGATTCCAAATGCGGCTTCTGCCGACGGCGATGCTGGTAAAAATAACCGCGCGATGGCCGATGGATTTATCTCCGGGAACGGTCAAATTTCCTCGCAGCGGACGTTTTGCCTTCTCGATCCTTTTCATCCTACAGCTACGGAATCTGCCTCCTGACTTCGTTTGCCCGGGCGAATTCCCGTTCCAGCGCGTCCCCCCTTCCATTGCGAACCAGTTTTCTTAAATGCTCCAGGTTTTTGATGTAATCGCCCAAACCCTTGCCGATCGCCCGGCGGTTCACCAGACAGATATCACGCCAAATCTCAGGACGGCTAGAGGCGATGCGGGTAAAATCCTTAAAACCGCCCCCGCAGTACCTTTTCAAGTCCACGGAGCCTATCCTGGTCCGGCTTAAAGTGTTAACCAGCGCGTATACCAGGACATGCGGCAGGTGGCTGACCACCCCCAGGATCTTATCATGGAGTTGGGGGTCCATAACTTCCACCCCTGCGCCCACGCCGCGCCACAAGCGATCTATTTTATCAAGGGCGCCGCGATCCGTTTTACGAGTCGGGGTCAAAATGCACCGCTGCCCGGAAAATAGACCGGCGACCGCCGCCTGCGCGCCCCATTGCTCGCTCCCGGCTATGGGATGCGCCCCGACAAAAGGGATCTCAGGCGGAAGGAGCTTTTCCATATCGCGCACGATCTTCGCCTTGACGCTGCCGACATCGCTGATCAAGCAACCCGGCTCAAGTCCGGGCAGAAATGCCGCCGCCAGAGAGGCGGTGGCTTGAACCGGCGTGGCCAGGATCAAGAGGTCAACCCCGCCGGGAAGTTCCCGCGGTTGGGAAAAATAGCTGTCGATGATTCCCCTGCTCCGGGCCAGGCGGAGATTTTCTTCCCCCCGCCCATAACCAATGACCTCTCTGACCAGACCATGCTTGCGAGCCGCCAAGGCTAGAGAGCCGCCGATCAATCCCACGCCGGCAATCAACATCTTTTGAAACATGGAGGCCACTAGATTTCTCTCCCGATCGCCTCGGCCACCTTCTTCAGCTCTTTCATGAGGGCGGCGAATTTTTCCGGTTTCAGGGATTGAGGACCATCGCTCAAAGCCACTTCGGGATGGGAATGGACCTCGATCAGCAGCCCGTCCGCGCCGGCGGCGATCCCGGCCAGGGCCATGGGAGCCACCAGATCCCACCTGCCCGTTCCATGACTCGGATCCACGAAGACCGGCAGATGGGAGAGCTGCTTCAAGACGGGAACGGCGCTTATGTCCAGCGTATTTCTGGTCTCCGTCTCGTAGGTTCGGATGCCGCGCTCGCACAGGATGATCTTCCGGTTGCCCTCGGCGGCGATGTACTCGGCCGAGAGAAGAAATTCCTGGATCGTAGCGCTCAGCCCGCGCTTGAGCATCACCGGCTTATCGAGCTTCCCCACTTCGGTCAACAGTTTAAAGTTCTGCATGTTTCTCGCGCCGATCTGGAGGATATCGGTGTAACGGTAAACCACATCCAGATCGCGCGGGTCGAGGACTTCGGTAATGATCGGCAGACCGGTGACCTTCCGGGCATGGGCCAAATAATCCAGGCCCTCTTCACCCAAACCCTGAAAGCTGTAGGGGGAGCTCCTCGGCTTAAAGGCGCCGCCGCGCAGAAAGGTCCCGCCCGCCGCCTTCACCGGGACGGCGGACTCTAAAACCTGATCTCTCGATTCTACGGAGCAGGGGCCCGCCATGACATGAATTTTTTTCCCGCCGATCTTGTGTCCGTTGACGTCGATAACAGTATCGGCCTTTTGGAACTCACGACTCACGAGTTTATATGGTTTTAGGATCGGCAGAACTCTTTCTACTCCCGGAAATGACTCGAGTGTCTGATCTGCGAGGAGCCGCTCGTCTCCAATGGCCCCGATAATGGTCCTCTCTTTACCTTCGGAAAGATGGGCTCTCAGACCGAAACTCTCTATTCTCTCCACTACCTTGTGGATCTCGTCCTGAGTCAAGCCCGGTTTTAAAACTACAATCATCACGCCCCCATTGATCTCTTAATAATCTTTAATTATATTCTTTAACTCACTTATAAATCTACTGTTTTCTTTCGCGGTTCCGATCGTGACCCGGAGATACTCAGGAAAGTCATAAGCCCCCATGGGCCGTACGATCACCCCGCGCCTGAGAAGCTCGTTGAAAATCTTTCGGCCGTCGCCGACGCGAACAAGAATGAAATTCGCCTGGCTGGGAATCTGCTCCAGCCCCAGCTTGCCGATTTCCCCCTTGAGAAAATCCATCCCCTGCCGGTTTACCTCCAGGCTCCGCCTGACATGATCGTGATCTCCCAATGCCGCCAGGGCCGCCCACTGGGCCGCGGCATTGACGTTAAAGGGCTGGCGCATCCGATGCATGATATCGATCATCTTTTCGGCCCCAACTCCATAGCCGATCCTGAGGCCGGCCAGACCATAGAGCTTGGAAAAAGTGCGCAGCGTCAGGAGCGATAGCCCCTCTCCGTGGTAAGAGAGCGAATCGGGATAGTCGGGCGCCGCAACATACTCAAAATAGGCCTCGTCCACGACCAGCAGCGCCTCAGGGGTGAGCCGTTCGATAAAGCCCTCCCACTCCCGCTTGCGAAAAATCGTCCCTGTCGGATTATTGGGATTGGCCAGAAATACTATTTTTGTTCTGGGGCTTATCGCCCGGGAAATCGCCTCCAAATCGTGCGTAAAATCCTTCAGCGGAACTATTTTGCAGGAACCGCCCGCCGCCTGCACGACCAGGCGGTAAATAACAAAGGCCTGGTTCGCCATCACCGCCTCATCCCCGGGCCGCATGAAGGCGCGCACCGCCAGCTCGATCAGCTCATTGGAGCCATTGCCGAAAATGATGCGCTCCGGGGGGAGCCCCAGCTTCGCCGCCAGCCCCCGCTTGAGGTAAAAACAATCGCCATCGGGATAGAGATGCAGCTGGTGCAATCTCTCTTGCAAGGCCTTCACGGCGAATGGAGAAGGGCCGAGAGGGTTCTCGTTGGAGGCAAGCTTCACCGAGCCTTCGATGCCGTATTCCCGCTCTACTTCCTCTATCGGTTTTCCGGGCGCATAGGGAATCAGCGTGCGGATATAATCCGGAACTTGGTCGACGATATTCATAAAGCGCACGGGTAAGAGCCCAGGACCTTGATAAACAGACAGTTCCTCTCAAGCTTCTTTATCGCCCTCTGAATCCTCGGCTCTTCTATATGTCCCTGCAGGTCCAAAAAGAAGAGATACTCCCAGGGCTTGTGCTTCAGAGGGCGCGACTCGATCTTAGTCAGGTTGATGCGGTTCTTGGCGAACGGATCGAGCATGCGATGCAAGACTCCCACCTCGTCCTTCACGGAGAAAACAATCGAAGTCTTGTCTTCCCCGCTCGGCCGGGGCTGCCGCTCTCCGATGACAAGAAAGCGCGTGATATTATTCGCCTGGTCCTCGATATTTTCCTCCACCACCCGCAACTCATAAAGCTCTTTCGCCAAGCGACTGGCCACCGCGGCGAGTTCCGGATCCGCAGCCGCCATCTGAGCCGCTTGAGCCGTGCTTGCCGCCTCATCCACTCTCACGGTGGCAAAATGGTTCGACAGCCAGCGCCGGCACTGCGCCAAAGCATGAGGATGAGAAACAATCCGCTGGATATCCCCCGCGCGTCCGGATCGGGATAAGAGATAAAGATGAATCTCTAAAGAGGCCTCGGCGCAGATCCTGACATCCGCCTCGACCAGCATATCCAGGGTGTGGGTCACTACCCCTTCCGTCGAATTTTCAATCGGCACAACCCCGTAGTCCGCCCTCCCCTGACCGACTTCCTGAAAGACGTCCGGGATGCTCGCGAGCGGGATAAAAGTTGCCGACGAGCCGAATTTCTCACGCGCGGCCATGTGCGTGAAGGTCGCCTCGGGACCGAAATAGGCGATCTTGAGGGACGCTTCCAGGGAGCGGGAAGCGGAAAGAATTTCGCGGTAGATGGAGCGGAGGGCCTGCCCGGATAGAGGCCCCCGATTCAGATCGGAAACCCTTTGATGGATCTCCTTTTCGCGGCTGGGAACGTAAACCTCTTCCTTGCCCAGACTCTTCTTTAGCCCGATCTTGCGGGCAAGAGAGGCCCTTTGGTTAAGAAGCTCTACTATTTTTCCATCAGCTTGATCGATCTTTTTTCTGAGACCATCGACCGACTCTTTACGGCTCAATGAAAACCTCACCCGGGCGCACTATCTTTAACCCGCCAATACAACGCGCCAAATGATCTAAGCTATCTTAATTTCTAGGGAATTGCAAATATGCGCCGGCATCCCCTTGACGAGACGGAGAGTGTCCCGATATGAATCTGCTGATGGCCTGGGAGATTATCATTCCAAAGACGGAAGAGCCTAAAAAGCTGGAGAACTTTCTTAAGAAGCGTTTCCCGATAGGTTACGTAAGGAAACTCTTCCGCAAGAACGGGGTGAGGCTCAACGGCAAGCATCCTGTGCCGGCTCAAATTGCCCGGCCAGGGGACCGGATCATGCTCTATATTCCGTTCGAAGAGGAGCCCGATAGCGCCGCAAAGCAAAAGCCTCCCGGAAGCGGCTTTGAACTCCTGTTCGAGGATGAAGAAATTTTGCTGATTGACAAGCGCGCGGGGATAGCGGTCCACGAAGGCAAGGAGATCCTCAAGAGCCGCTCTCTTCTCGGCATGCTGGAAGCGACCTATCGGCTGAAGAACATCGTCCCACGGCTGGTCCATAGGATCGACAAAGAAACCTCCGGCATCCTGCTCGTCGCCAAGTCGGACGCGGCAGCCGAGGAATTAGAGAAGAGATTTGAGAAGGGGGAGGTGGAAAAGGAGTATCTCGCCCTGGTCGTAGGGAAGCCTCACCCCAGGGAAGGGAGCATCGATTTCCCGATCCCCGGCCGCGAGGGAAAGCCCGCTCGGGCCCTGACCCGCTACCGGGTTGAGAGAGAGTTGCCCGGGA
>Ga0105164_10002117_pt1 | contig 12374 bp, 15 predicted proteins | sample VDWuncwatermetaG_FD_89674 | JGI IMG/M metagenome (GOLD analysis project Ga0105164, IMG submission 89674) | Wastewater microbial communities from Netherlands to study Microbial Dark Matter (Phase II) - VDW unchlorinated drinking water | ecosystem: Environmental > Aquatic > Freshwater > Drinking...
CGCTTCCTGTCTGTTTTCGGGCTCTTGGGCTTGTGCGGTTTTTTCATGCTACCATCGTAGCAACGATTCACGCCAAGGGGCGGGGTTATGCGGAGGGAGTGGGGATTTGTGCAACAATGCCATATCGACATCGAAATCTCGCCATAGAATATGTCTTTTATCAGTGGAGGCTCTACAACCTCCTCCCCGCCTGCAGGCGGCTCAATATCTCCACAAAACTATACGGACTCTCGGCGATCACCAGTATCTGCGTCGTGGGGAAGGAATAGTACAGCACGATACCGCCCGAGTCGTCTTTGAGTTCGCGCACGTCGTAATTGTTCATGACGGCATCCTGAAACGTGCGGATGACAGGCAGGCCGTTTTCATCTCGCGTCTGTGCGGGCACCGCGGTAAAGACCGGCACGAGGTCGGCGTTTGCGGCGGGTTCCCATGCGAGCATGCCCGCAAACGCTCTGCTGTAAGAAATCACCGGTATCACGATGACCGGCGCGTTTTTGTTGACCGTATGGATGCCGAAAAAATACGAGTCGCTCAATGCGCGCACGAGATCATCGGGAGCGTGCGTACCCAAGGCGCTGAGAAATTCTTTGAGCGTGGCGGGGCGCTGTGTCTTGGAACCGTCCGCATTTGCCGCAGACATGACCGGCACGATGCGCGTGATCGAACCGACCGCGCCGGTGGACGCGGTGCGTGCTTGCCCGAGAATTTGTTTGATCTGATCGGGTGTTTGATTGTCTATCACCAGCGAGAGCGAGTGCTCGGCAAAGAGGATGGATGAGCCCGCCCCCGGCGACTGCGCGCCTTGTTGCAGGCGCGTGATCGTATATACGCCGAAGAGCGCCGCCGCTCCGATGCCAAAAAGCATAACGATCGCAAAGAGCATGGCAAAAATATGCCGCGCACGCTGTCGCGATCTTTTTTCTTCCACCATGGTGGTCACTTTCGAGACCTTGCTCTTTTTATCCTCTTCGAGAGATGTCGCGCGGATGAACGATATCTTACTACTCTGTACGATAGCGCTCATGTCGTCTTTGAGCGTCCGCAGGGGCACGACCGTGGAAGCGTCTTTGGCGGGAGCGGGCTGATCGCCGCCGGAATCCGGCGATGATCTCAGTGTCGGATCGATCTTTTCTCTCAATTCTTGCGCTTGTTTCGTCCCGATGAGATCCGTGCTCACAGCCGGTTCCGTCGGCATGACCTGAGCCACGGGGATATCGCCCGATGTCCGCACATCGCGGGTCTCGGGCAATTTCACTTCTTCGAGAATCTTGGCAATATCGCCTTTGAGCGCATTAGATTCTGCGTCTGTATTGATCTTTTTCCGAATGTCGTCCGCCATGATTGTCTCGTCCGCCGCCTTGATCCGGTTTCAGCCCTTTGCGTGCGGCAAAATCCGGATCGGCGGCTTTGATAGAAAGATTATACCTCCCTTTCTCGTCTATTTCCTTGATGACGACGGGGACTACTTCGCCGATCGCGAGCGCGTCGGCGATATTGGCGATACGAAACGGCGCGACTTCGGACACATGCACGAGCCCGTCGGTGTTGGGGCCGATCTTCACGAAAGCGCCGAAGTCGAGCATGCGCACGACAGGGCCTTCAAAGCGCTCTCCGACGAAGAATTCGCGCGTAAGATCAAAGATCTCTTTGAGAGCGGCCTCCGCACTGCCGCCGCTCCCGGTGATGAATATCGTGCCGTCGTCTTCGATGGTGATATCGTCGCACTTGGTGCGCTCGCGGATACCGTTGACCATCTTGCCTCCGGGGCCGATGACGAGACCGATCTGATCGACCTTCACATGCGCGGTCAGAATTTTGGGCGCGCGCGGACTGATGTCCTCGCGAGGATGTTCGATCGCGCCTTTGATCACGTCGAGGATCTGCAGGCGCGCCTTTTTGGCCTGCGCGAATGCCTCGGCAAGCACGGACATCGGCACGCCTTCCACCTTCACATCCATCTGCACAGCCGTCACGCCGTCGCGCGTACCGGCGACTTTGAAATCCATGTCGCCGTGATGGTCTTCAGGGCCTTGGATGTCCGTCAGTACACGATACGTTATGCCATTCACGACAAGACCGTCCTTGTCCGCCGTAGCCTTGGCGGAGGCGGAGCTCATCATACCCATGGCGATACCGGCGACGGGCTTCGTGATCGGCACGCCCGCATCCATAAGCGCAAGCGTACCCGCGCATACCGACGCCATCGAGGTCGAGCCGTTGGAGGCGAGTGATTCCGCGACGATGCGGATCGTGTACGGGAAAATGTCTTTGCCCGGCAATACCGCGCGCAACGCTTTTTCCGCCAAGGCGCCGTGCCCGATCATGCGGCGATTCATGCCGCCGACGCGCCCCGTCTCGCCGACGGAAAACGGCGGGAAATTGTAGTGCAACATAAACGTTTTCTTGGCCTCTTGGTATTCGATCGTATCGAGCAGTTGCGCATCGCCGGGGCCGCCGAGCGTGAGCGCCGCAAGCACGTGCGTCGCGCCGCGGTAGAAGATCCCCGATCCGTGGATGACGGGAGAGACGCCGCCCGCCTGCGCCTCGAGCGGCCGAATCTCGTCCATCGCGCGGCCGTCGACGCGCTTGCCCTCCTTGATCGCGAGTTCGTGCACATACGCATCCATGCGCTCCTCGTAATAGCTGTCGAGTCTACCCGCCGGAATATCCGGAAGCTTCTCCGCCGCGGCCTTCGCCCACTCCGATTTGAAAGCGCCAAGCTCTTCCTTGCCGATAATTCCTTTTGCGGCTGTGAGTTTGGGTTCGACTATCTCGGCAAACGCGGCCGCGAGCTCGGGGGTCGAGACAGGACTCTTGAATATGGTCTTCACTTTCCCCTGCTCGGCGATGATCGTCTTTTGCCATGATTGGATCTTTTCGATTTCCCCGCTTGCCGCTTTCAATCCTTTTTCGAGCATCTCTTCCGACACTTCTCGCGAGCCGACTTCGATCATGTTGATGAGGCCGTCCTTGCCGCAGGCGAGCAGATCCATGCGCGCGTTGGGCGGCAGGTTTTCGTCGCGTTGCGTATAAGTGGGGTTGACGATGAAATCCGGACTACCGTCTTCGAGCCCGATGCGCACGGCCGAGACGGGGCCGTTCCATGGGATATCGGATGCGGCGAGCGCGAGCGATGCGGCGGTGACCGCGAGCACGTCGGGATCGTAGTCTTCGAGCGAAAGCACGCTGATGATCACCTGCACGTCGCGCTTGAGTCCCTTGGGAAAAAGCGGACGGATCGTGCGATCGACGATGCGCCCCGAGAGCACCGCCTCATCCGAGGGGCGGCCTTCGCGGCGCATGAAGCGCGATCCGAGAATTGCTCCGGCGGCATAAAATTTCTCTTCGTATTCGACGGATAGCGGGAAATAATCCTTGTCCGATTCCTTGCCCATCACCGCCGTCGCGAGCACGGCCGAATTGCCGTAGCGCAACAAAACCGATCCGTTCGCCTGATCCGCCCAATCGTTAAACTCCGCTGATAACGTCTTCCCCCCGATTTCGATGGAATACTCCTTTTTTTGCATACTACACTATATGTATTACCGATCCTTAGATTTTAGGGCTCCTCCTGTTGTGTTTGCCTGCATCGAGCGCAGTCGAGAGGAATCCTACCTATCCAAGGACCGATTGATAATAGGTGCACCATAGCATGAGTAACGATACTTGACAAAATTTCATCCAAAATCACTGGTGCTTTGTCGCGACTGATAATCACTTTCCAAACAAATCATCGTGCGTGCCGATGTTTGAAAGCATGATGGTCTTTTTCGTTTCATTGCGAACGTACGTCAGGAGCAAGTCGTGTTTGATATGAGACTCACGGTATGCAGACATCGATCCTCGCAGTTGATGATCTTCGTATTTTGCCGGCAACGGATCGCCTCGCATGAGGAGCCGCAACAACACGCGTACGTTTTCTTCGTTCCACGACTTGTCTTGGCGCAAACGAGCGATTGATTTTGTATACCGTTTTGTCGCAAAGATGTCGTACATAACCCCGATGTCGATTCGACTTATTTTATAGCATCCATGAGCTCATCCACCGTACCATATCGTTTCGCGTATTTGGTCGCCCAGGCTGCTTCCTTGAGATACTCCCGTTCCTGCTCCGGCGTGAAGCCGTTCTCGGTGCGGATGGCAAAGGGGATGGACTGCGTGGTCACCACCTGATGCAAAAAGAGATTGACGGCGGTGGAGACGTCGAGTCCCATAGTTTGCAATGTCTTTTGCGCATTCTTTTTCACCTGCGGATTCACCCGCACTTGCAGTGTCGCCCCTTTTCTCATCACGGTTGTCATACGGGAAAGTATACGCGCCGCCACTACGTTGTCAATACATTCTTGACGGATGTTATCTCAAGCTCACCTTCCGGCCATCGCTTGTGAAAGTAATGGTGCCCATACTGCAGGTATCGAGGGTCGGGATGTTGAACGCCTGGAAGGTGGCGACGGTCTCCTTGTGCGGCATACCGTACATATTGTTGCATCCGCGGGAATAGACGGCGTATTGCGGATTGACGTAGCCGACAAACAAGGGTGATGATGATGTTTTTGAACCATGATGCCCCGCTTTGAGGACATTTGCATGCAGATCGGTGCCGTCGAGCGAGACGAGATATCTTTCCATCGCCTGCGGCGCGTCGCAGTCGAGCATGAATGACGTATTGCCATAGACGAGCCGCGTGACCACACAACCCATATTGGTCTCGATATCCGGCACTGAGCGATCGGGCGAGAGCACTTCGAGATACGCGCCGCCGCCGAGGTCGATGATCTGTCCGCGCTGTGCCGTGACAACCCTCGTGCCCTTCTTGGCATTGGCGGCGATCGAGTCTTCCAGTGTGCGCCATATTGCGGTCGAGCCTCGGACGCTCGATTGCACGACATACGCCACTTTGTAGCGTTCCAACACGTCTACCAGACCGCTTATATGGTCGGAATCGGGATGTGTGGGGATCACGACATCGATCGCCTTGTCGTACCACGGCATGGCCTTGCCCAATTCCCGTAACACCCCCGAGGTCGGGCCGCCGTCTACGAGGGCGGTGATGCCTGAGGGTGATTCGATCAGGATCGAGTCGCCCTGCCCTATATTGAGGAAGGAGACGGTCAAAATACCTTGTCGATCTTCGCGCAGTGCGGCAGTCCAAATGACGACGGAAACCGCCAAAAGAGTCAGTATGACAATACCCATTATCCGCACGCTTGTCCGCATGGCCCATAATATCTCACCTCACCTTCACAAGTCCAAATGCTATACTTCTTTATTATCGAGAGTCTTTATTTATATAGTTACCCTATGCACACTTACGAACCCCAAACCTTTACCCTTCCCGCCCTCGACGGCATCTCGCAGAAGCAGATCGACGTGCACCTCGGACTCTATCAGGGGTATGTGAAGCACATCAATCTCTTGCGCGAGCAGATCGCCGATTTGACCGCAGCCGACCCGCAAAAATACACCTTTGCCATCGAATCCGTGCGCCGTCGCATGGGATTTGAGTTCAACGGTATGCGCATGCATGAGTTTTATTTTCCGCAATGGGAAGGCGGTTTCACCGCCGAGCCGCGCGGATCGACGCTCGACGCGGCGGTGTCGGAGAAATACGGTTCGTGGGACGACTTCATCGCGCATTTTATGTCGGTCGGCATGAGCCGTGGTTCCGGATGGTGCTCTTTAGTGTGGGACGTCGGGGGCAAGACGCCTCATATCGTATGGACGGTCGACCACGAGCTGGGCACTTTGGCCGACGTGCGGGTGCTCCTCGCCATGGATATGTGGGAGCACGCGTACATGGTGGATTACATGCCCGCCGAGAAGGCCCATCACATCGAAGCATTCCTCAAAAATCTCAATTGGACGACAGTGGAAAACCGGTTTGCGCTCGCACAGGGATAAACGAAGAAGGTAACGAGGTAGAAAAATGCCCGACCACGAGGATCGGGCATTTTGTTTATCATGGTTGTGTAAACAACCAGGAAACGAACCTGCCGGCGACAATCCCGGGCATCGGGAATCGCCGATTCATGCACTGTCTCCATGCTCGCCCCGGCAAGATCCAATGGAGAATTAGTGCTATTCCCCACAGTATCAAGAAAGCGAGCGAGAATATCAGGAACGCAAACATGAGAGCGAAAATGATGAGTGGAATAATACCAATCATCGCTATGAACATCTTGATACTTATCCACACCGGGGTGCTTTCAGGCAAAACCCCCAAAATCTGGCCTGCTCCATACGTGATGGCGAACAACAAAATCACAGTGCCGCCTACGGGTAGTTTTTCCTGATCCATTTTATCCTCCCCAGTTATTCTTGACTGAAAATGTGATCGACAATCTTCTCGGCCGTCTCGCGCTGTATACAGGGGAGCATGACCAGGCGGACTAAGGCCAAACGATAATCGTCCTCAGTGGTTTTCTTCTGCGAACCGAAGTCGCGCAGGTAGAGTTTCGAGGCCTGTGTTATAAAGAGTCTCACTTGAGACTCGGCTATTTCACTGACCCAATCATCAGGAAATTTGGAGAAATCCTGGTGCCATTTTGCCAGAGCTTCGTCGAGTGCTCTATCGTACAAGTTCTGTGGAAGCTGTTTCATCTCATTTCTCCATGTTTTCAGAGAGCCCCTGTAAACAAAAACCATATCTTGGGCGACATGTACACATTTCTCTACAATACAAACAACATGAACCCATTGTTTGCTTATTTATAGCCACTATGCTATACATAAAGTTGTAAGAGAATTACGACAAAATGGACTACACGCAGACACTTCGCGGACTTGGGCTGGGAGAAAAAGAGGCGGCGATATATGTGGCCGCGCTTGAGCTCGGTTCTGCGAGCGCGGCAGCAATCGCAGCGAAAGCCGGTATTCAGCGCACGCATTTCTACGACCTCTCCGAGAAACTTCTCGCCGGCGGATTCTTGAACAAGGCCGCACACGGCACGCGCAGCACCTTTTCAGCCATCGACCCTTCCTTACTTGTCGAACTGCAGGAAGAAAAGTTGAAAAAACTCAAAGAAGTACTCCCTGAATTCAAGGCGCTCTACAACACGACCGGACAGAAGCCACGCATCTCGTATTTCGAGGGCAAGGAGGGCATCGACCAGATCAACGAGGACACCTTGCGATACAAAGGCGAGATGATCGGCTTCACCACGCCGCGCTTCGTGATGATCCGCACACGCAGTACCGGTAAAGCATTCATCAAGAAGCGCGTGGCGGCCGGCAAACGCTCGCGCGTCATCGGTGAGGATTCCCCCGAGGTGCGCGAGCTGCAAAAGCACGATAGAGAAGAACTCCGTGAAACGCGGATACTGTCGCCCAGCGTATTCTCTTCGGCGGTGGAGATCGTGCTCTATGGCAACAAGATGGCGATCGTCGACTACAAACACCAGTGGGGATTTATCATCGAAGGCACCGAGATCGCGCAGGCGATGCGGATGATCTTCGAGCTCGTATGGAGCAGGTGGGAGCGGTGATCACTTCCCATACAACTCACCATGCGTGCCAACTTGTTCGAGGCGGACGAGTGTTTCGGAAACTTTCTTGAATATCATGCGATAATCGCCGGTGATGTTGATGCTCCGATATCCCGCCCATTCGAAACGAAGCGCATGATTGTAGAGCAAAGGATGCATCTCATCGCGCATGAAAAGCGCCAATCGCTCCATCACTTTTCTTTGGATGTCCTGTGGCAGTTTTCTGAATTGTCTCTTGTAGAGAGGCGCGTGGAGAAATTCCATGCGCTATTTCGTGAGCGAGGCTAGAAGCTCGTCAATATTCGTGAACGGACCGGCGTATTTCCCCTGCTCGAATTCATTTTGCGATCGGCGCATGGCCTTTGCTGTCTTCGCATTGGGGACGAGCGGCGCGTCAAATTCGATCCGTCGCTCGCGGGCGAATCGGCGCAGGTACATACCCATGACCGTCCCGAGCGGAATGCCAATCTCTCTGGCGGCATCTTGCGCCGCCGCCTTCACCTCTTTGTCTGTCTTGATAAGCATCGTCGTCGTGTTCATATACCGAAGTATATACTTAGGTATATGTTTGTCAACTCCATGTACCTCAATTGGACGACAGTGGAAAACCGGTTTGCGCTCGCACAAGGGTAGGCTATCATTACAGTATTATCATTAGTAGATATAACTGTTTATAGATATGAAGATCGAAAGACTCATTCTCATTCCGTTTCTCGGAAATTATCTTATCAATAACGTCGTTGCGGCACTCGCCGCTTTCTTCCCCGCGTCGCAGACGGGCGGTCTGCTCACCGTGCAGTACGTCATGTTTGTCGTATTTGCGCTCATCGCAGGCGCTTTGTTCGCGTGGTGGTATCTCAAGGGCACGCACATGATGGACATGAAGACCGGCGCAATCTTTGGCGTCGTCGGATTTCTTGTCTCCGTTGCGACCACGTTTGTCTCGGGGCTCGCGGGTGTCGTCTTGCAGACGGGCTCGCTGGCGCAGGCCGCGAGCGTATTGCCACGATTCGTTCCCTTCCTCTGGAACTGGTCGACGCTCGTCGTCCTCGGATACTGGGTGATCCCGGCGATCCTCGTCGGTTGGTACATGCAGATGAAGATGGCCAAAGGCCACGACCCGATGATGTAAGAAGGATTTGAAAACATTGTTTTCAAGAAAGAGCGATCCTTGCAGGGTCGCTCTTTCCGTGTGCATACCGCCATACGCCAAATAAAACCCCATACGACCCGAAGAGCCACCATACGTTGAACGCGCCGATGGATACGGCGGCGAACGAGAGCGAACCGAAAAAGTGCGCGACGGCGATGATGTATGCGAGCATGATGTATACGGGCAAAGCCGGAAGTGTCGCGACATTCCCGAATACCACGCCTCCAAGCGCCGCACCGGCCGAAGCGAGCATGGCGAAGGGTACGGGCGCGAGCGCGAGGATATTGGCCGGGAGCGCGACGACGCTGAATTGCCCGCTTTGATACAGAAGAAACGGCAAGACGGTCAGTTGTGTCGCGAGCGTGGATGCGGCGATCTCGCGCAAGCCGAATTGTTCGGTAAGCCACTGCATGCGTGCGGCGAATACGGGCGTGAAGGCGACGAGGCCGACAGTCGCCAAGGTTGAAAGTTGAAAGCTCGGATCGAAAGCGACGATATACGGATTCCACAGCGCCATGCCCGCGGCGACGACCGCGATCGCGCGCAAAGGCAGATAGATGCGGCTGTGTCGGCGCGCATAGACGGCGATCAGCGCCATAAGCCCGGCGCGCACCGCGCTCGAAGCACCGCCGGAGAGCGCCATGAAGAAGAGTGCGACGAAACCGCTTGCGCCGAATTGCACAATTGGCGGCATGGCGGAGACGAGATAGCCGAGCGCGTTGATAACGATCGTGATGTTGTATCCGGAGAGCACGAGCATGTGTATGAGGCTCGCGCGCTGGAAGTCGGAGGATAGCTCCGGTCCGATCGACCGCTTGTCGCCGACGGTGATGCCGGCGGCAAGGCCGGATTCCGGCTCGGGCAGGGCGCTGTCCAAGCCGCGGATAAACGCTTCCTTGAAGCGGATCACAGACGCATACCACGCGTTGCCTGTGTTGTCGCCGACGGAATCGATATGCGCGGAGGAAAGTTGATATGTGATTCCGCTCACCGCGAGATACGCGGGATAATCGAATGATCGGCCGAGTCCGGTATCAAAAGCTTCGGGGATGCGCAGTATTCCCGACACCTCGATTTCGTCGCCATAACGCGCATGCGCATGCGGCGGCACTGCCGCCAACACACCCGCATGCACCGGCACGGTACTACTGCCCGAGGTAAGGGTACGCGCTTTGATCGAAACGCGCGTACCGTTCTCTCGCGCGTCAGGCTCGGCGAAGACGTATCCCGTGAGCGTGATGCGTGTGCCGACATACGGAGCGAGCGCGGGATCGTCCGCGAGCACACCGGCATTCATGCGCTCAATGCCTCCAGCGCACGCGACGAGTACCACCGCAATGATGGCACCGGATCGAAGTCGTGCGCGGTTATAAAGATACAGCGCGAGGATCGTCGCACACGAGAGAAGAACCAAGAGAAATGCGTATGCATGTCCCACCGGCACAAACGAGCGCGCAAGTATTCCCGCGAGAAATCCGATAGTTGCCGACCAGAGTATCCGTGACCCCATAGGGGGCGAGTATACATCTGCGCGCGGGTTGTAGCGAGTATCAATGCCCCGCTTCGTCGAGCGCTTCGTTGACCAGGCGGTCCGCTTCTTTGTTTTGTTCGCGAGGGATGTGTTTGAATGTGATGCCGGGAAAATCCGCCACGATCATCGCGCGCGCTTTCGTCCATTGCGGTTTGAGCGTCGGCTCTTTTATTTTCCAATTGCCCGAGAGCTGTTCGGCGACGAGCTTGCTGTCGAGACGCACTTCGACCGCGCGTCCGGCAAATCCGAGCCGCTTCGCCTCGATGAGAGCGATCGCGACCGCTTCGTACTCGGCCCAGTTGTTGGTCTGCGACCCGAGATACTTTTTGATCTCGGCAATCTGCACGTCGCCTTCAAAAATGACGACGCCCGCCGCCGCGGGGCCGGGATTGTTGCGCGCGCCCCCGTCGGTGTAGATGATCACTTTTTCCATGACTACATCGAAGCGGTGTCCGGCGCGTTCGCCGTCATTTCCGATGCGGCATGCGCGAGCGTGCGGTAGGCGTGCGCGATGGCGAGCATACTGACCGGCACCGTAACCAAGAGTCCCACCGCGAGCGCAAGGAGTCCGAGGATGTTGAAGCCGACAAGCGCGAGGAAGAAGAGCAGGAGCTCAAGACGATGTCCGTGCGTGATGCGCTCGCTTTCTTTCATCGCGGCGACGGGATTGAGATCGCGATCAATCACGAGATATTTCACAAACGCGAACATGAGCGTGAAGATGATTCCGGGAACGATCAATAGTACGAGACCGACAAGTACGATAAGGCCGGTGAGAATGGAAGCGCCGAGATAGTTCCAAAAAGATTGCGGGTGCCAGAGATCTTCCATGGAGACTTTCGACATATCATCGTGCGCGTGCAGAGTGAACGCGGTGAGTCCCATGGCGATCAACGTTCCGATAGCCACACTCACCAAGAATAAGACAAACGCTGTGATGCCGCCTATGCGCGGCGACTGCAGAGCGGAACTCACGCTCCACGAAACCGCATATGCAAGAAATATCGTACCGGCCAAAAACCACGGACGCTTTTTGAATGTCTCCCATCCGAATCGCAATGCCGCACCTGTTGAAAATGGTTCCATATCCTTATGCTATCACACACCGCATAGTAAGAAAGTCCAGCGTGTGGATTGTGCGTGGAAATATAAACCCCGCCGCAAGTTGTTTTTGGGTCGGATACTATTTTGGAAATTACACCGGGAGCACATCGACGATCCGCAACGCGAGTGCCTGCGCGCCGCGAAACGAATCCCGCTCGACCGTCGCGAGCACGTGCACCGTGTCACCCGCTTTTGGAGGATGCGTAAAATCTTTCGCGGTTTTGAAAAACTGAAATGCGCGTACCGGCGCAATCTCCTCTCCGGCAACCCGTATTTCGACATGATTATTTTCTTTTCCAAAAGCGCGCACCGATACGACGCGCACGGTCGAAATTCGAAACACCGGCTTTGTGTTGCCCATGCCAAATGGAGAGAGCAGAGAAATATCTTCATGCAGGGGCCACGAAACTTCACGCAAAGTGATGAGCGCATCGTGCTCTTGCACGCCTGACCGAATACCCGAAACAGGCCTTGTTTGCAAGAGTGAAACGGCAGTGGCAAGTCTTGCGGGTAAGGCGTGCGCTTGCTCATGTGAAACGGAAAATCCGCCCGCCGCCGTATGCCCGCCGCATTCTTCGAAGGCGTCGCGCGCAGTCTCGAAAAGATCCGCGAGGCTCACCTCGCCATCGGAGCGGCACGAGCCTTTCAGTTTTCCGACCGCGTCGCGCCCCCACAGGCACACGATGCCGCCGCGATCGTTCATGATTGAATTGGCGGCGAGGCCGAGAAGCGCGGGCTTCCATTCCGTATCGCCGAGGACGACGATTTTTTCATCCGGTTGGTATCGCGCGGCGGCGTGTTTGCGCGCGCTCTTCACTATTGCCGCAACCACTCCTTTGCGGCTCGCGTTGAGATGTTCCAAATGCGCGGCAATTTGCTCCGCTTCGTCGCGGTCGCGCGTGGTGAGGAGCTTGAGCGCGAGATCGGGCTCGTCCATGCGCGAGGCGGCATTCACGCGAGGCGCGATTGAGAAGCCGATGTCGTCTTCGGTCAATTCGCTTTTTCGCAAACGCAGGAGCGTACACACGGCGTCGATGCCCGGCCGCGGCGACTTGCGCAAGACGCGCAGACCCCAATGCGCGAGCGCGCGATTCTCTCC
>Ga0105164_10002118_pt1 | contig 12373 bp, 9 predicted proteins | sample VDWuncwatermetaG_FD_89674 | JGI IMG/M metagenome (GOLD analysis project Ga0105164, IMG submission 89674) | Wastewater microbial communities from Netherlands to study Microbial Dark Matter (Phase II) - VDW unchlorinated drinking water | ecosystem: Environmental > Aquatic > Freshwater > Drinking...
GGGCATCCCGATCAAGCGGCGTGAAGACGCGCCGAAGACCTACGCGATCCCCACCAATCGCAAGAAGGCGGCACCGGCGCTCCCACCCGCGAGCGGCGCAGCCTTCACGCCTGAGCCCGCATGGGCGATGGAGCAGTACGAGCAGGCGCTCAAGATCATGCAGGACATGGCGCTCGTCATGGAACGCAGCCCCGATGCCTTCAAGACAATGGATGAAGAAGCGCTGCGCCAGCACTTCCTCGTCCAGCTCAACGGCCAGTTCGAGGGCAAGGCCACGGGCGAGACGTTCAACATGGCGGGCAAGACCGACATCCTGTTGCGCGAGGGCGAGCGCAACGTGTTCATCGCCGAGTGCAAGTTCTGGAAGGGGCCGAAGGGCTTTGGCGAAGCCATCGACCAGCTCCTCAGATACGCCACCTGGCGGGACGGCAAGACCGCGATCCTCGTGTTCAACCGTGGCACGGAGACATCGACAGTGCTTGCGGGCATCGATGCGACCGTGAAGGCGCACGCCACTTTCAAGCGCGCTGTGAAATGGCCGCACGAAAGTGGCTTCCGCTATGTTCTGCACGGCAAAGACGATGCCAACCGCGAACTGACTTTGACGGTACTGGTGTTCCACGTACCGAAGTAGCGACAGGCCGCCTGCCCCTCAGGGCAGTTCATGTAATATTCCGGCAGGCGATCAGCCATCGCCTGCTGCTCACCATGGCAAACCCTCGCGGGATGGCTTGCTTCCCACCCATGACCGGTTCCCCCACCTGTGGCGAATCCCGGCAGTGAGCACCGTAGGTTCGCACGCAGAAAAGGAATCTGTCATGCGATACATAGCTACGTCCGCCACCACGGTGGACTCGCTCAAGAAGCAAGCCAAGAAGCTGCAACGCAAGGCGGGCGGCAAACATGCCGAGCTGCTCAACCGCGTCGCTAAAAGCGCGGGCTACGATCACTGGCACCACGTCACGCAGTGCTTGCAGCAGACCGAGGCCAAGACCGGCCTCGAAGCACTGGAAGTTGAGTGCGAGATCGTTCTTCGCGCTGCGCGCGAAGGCATCGAGAAGATCATCATGACGGGGCCGGAGGCCTTGTCGATCCCGCTCGTGCTGTTTGCGAGTCAGGGCGATGCCTGGCTGCTTGATCCCGACGAACAGATGGCCCTGTGCCTGATGTTCGGCTTTCAGCAACATGACCGCGCGTTCAAAGACAGCGGCCCTGAGATCGAGATCGCCTGGGACGGCCCCTACGCGCTGGATGGAGACGCGTTCTCGGTGACAACCGAGCACGCGCTGATCGGCACGCGCGCCATCATGGGCTACCCGCTCGCGGAGCTGCGCCGCGTCATCGACAAGGCGCAGTCCTTCGACAAGCGCTTCAACACGCTGATCCTGCAGGAGGACGCCGTCGATCTGACGCCCGAACTGATCGAACGCCTCCTCGCTGATGGCTGGGACGCGAAGATGATCGAGGATGGCGCACGCGATGGCGCGCGCTACAGCCCGAGCCGCAACAGCCTGCTCTACCCGCAGATGTTCGGCTCCTCCGATGATGACGAGGACGAGGACGGATTTGAAGGCCCGGCGCGTGCCGGGCCTTCAGTTCGCGTCTAGTAGTCATCCGGCAGCAGGATGGTCGTCACCGAGCGGTCTGCCTCGGTGATGATCCAGAGGCAGTTTTCGCCGTAGCCTGCGCAGGGCAGCGCTGGATCGATCGGGTATGCCGACAAGACGCGGTCGCCTTCTGTGACCGCCCTCCTGTTGGCCTCACCATCTTCCGGATCGACGCGACCCCAGTCACCGCGTACATGGCGTGCGAGCAGTTCGAGGAACTGGCCCGGGTCACGCGAGGCGTCGAGCGCGCCCGGCGTTGCCACGATCTGCCCGAGCGGGAAGAGAGGGGCGCTCATCGCGCCACCTCCGACCCTGCGGCCTCGTCTGCTCCCTGCTCGACTTTCGGCAGCATCAGGACGATGCGGCCATTGATCGGCAAGGCATTCAGTTCAATATTGAAGCCCTCGCTGCTGGCGTGAGGCCAGGCTGACCCGATGCGGGTCCAGAAGGCTTGTTTGCCTTCGCCGGTTACGGCGTAAGCGATGAAGGCAGGTTTCTTGGTAGTCGTCATCGTCGTTCTCCTTTGCTTGATCGTTGCGACGCAACGGGACAAGCACGGGGAACAAGCTGACAGGGATCATGGGTCGCCCGGAGCTGCACAAGCGCAACGCGGAAGCGAGGACGATGCGAAGCACTCGCCCGTTGAGCACGGCAGCGCCCCGTGCAGGATCACGGCAAGTGCAATTGATCAGATCAGGAAAGGGGAACGGTGAGCGGCAAAAATCCGACGCAGCAGCACCGTGACCGGTTACAAGCCGTACTTCTCGCGTCTGCGCGTGAAAGCCTCGCGGCCACCTTCGAGTATGTTGGCAGCCAGTTCCTTCACCGGAGGGGCATCAATAGAGCCCGATGCGAGCAGCTTCGAGCGCCCATCTTCCTCCTGGAGCACACCGATCCACTCAGCGTCCCCGAAGACGGGGATGTTGGCGTTGTGCGTGGCAAAGATGTACTGCCGCTTGGTCTTGCTCGTTCGCAGTTCATTGACGATGTGCTCGGCAATAAATGCGTTGTCCAGGTTGTCCTCCGGCTGGTCGATGATCAGCGGGTCAGGGTTGTCGAGAAGCAGCAAGTGGAGGATGGCGGTGCACTGCTGCCCGGTCGATAGCTTGCCGACCTCGCGATAGTTCTCGCTGTCGCGAGAGACGTTGAGCAGCAACTCCATGCGCTCGGGCAACTCAAGCTCTTCGAGTTTGCGGACGGTCGCTGTGGGGAGGCCCGCGAGAGCGTCTGCAACCTGCTTCTGCATTCCGGCCTTCTTGAAGGTGCCGAGAAGCGCGTCGCTGCCTTGCCCGATGAGATTCACGAGTTCGGCGACGGACACACTGTCCGCGTCTTCTATCCACGCGAGGCGCTTCTCCGCCACACCCTCAAGGCCGCAGCCAAGGAGAAACTCTTTCAGCGGCGAGCGGACGCGCTCGGGCTCGAAGTCAATTCGAAGTTGACCTTCGAGCCGCTTGTTGAGGGTCTTAACCGCCTTACTCAGGTCTGTCCATCGTCCGTTCCGCGCCTTCGCGAGCTTTTGAAGAAGGTTGGCACGATCCTTGTTCAGCGTGAGCAGTTTGGCCTCGTGTGCTGTCTTCTGTGTGCCGAGTGGCTGTAGCTTCGCAAGCTCGCCGGACACTTTCTTGTACTCAGTCGCGAGCTGCGCGATGGACTTGCCCTTCAGTGCCGGAAGCTTGTTGACCGTCACGTTGAACGCCTGCTCGCCAGCGGACATCTGTTGATCGAACAGGGCCTTGGCCTTGTCGTACTTGTCGCGGGACTTCCCAAGGGCTGTTTGCGCGTCTGCGGCGGCTTTGAGGACAGCCTTCTTGGCCTCGGCTACGACGGCGGTGAAAGCGTCCAGGACGCCTGCCGGTGCATCGGCAGGCAGCGCTGGTTCATCAATGTCGTCCAGAGCGGCTTTGAACTCCTCCGCTGAACCCTCGATTGACTGTAGTGCCTCGCTGATCGCGACGACATACGCACGCTGTGCCTCCCGTGCCTTGACCTGCTTCAGCTCGCTATCGAGCCCGAGTTTTTGGAAGGACTTCTCTTTGTCATGCAGGGCGGGCACTTGCAGCAGCTTGTCCGCAATCTCAGCAACTTTGGTCTCCAGCGAGTCAATCTCCTGCCGGTTTTTGCCAAGTGCCGTCTCAATGCCTGCAAGCTCTTGCTTCACGCTGGCGTCGTCTGGCAGGAAGCGACCAAGCAAGCTGGCCTTGGCGTGGTCGTTCTGCACGATGGCGAGCAGCTCGTTTTGTCCGTAGACCTCTACGCGGGGCAGAACGTCTTTCGGGGATAACTGAAGTACCTTCCCCTGCTCGTCCAGCACCTTCGCGGGCTCACCGTGATAGCGGGAGACTACATACTGTTCGCAGTTCTGCTGAAAGGACGTGAGCGTGATCTCGATGCCAGCCTTCTCCTTCGCGAAGTTCGCATCGATGATGCCCTCGTGGGCGCGGAGCGCGTCCTTGTTGCTGGGCGCGAGCTGCAAGGCGTACCTGATGGCTTCGATCAGGGTGGACTTACCTGTTCCCCGCCCGCCGACCACGGCATTCAGGTTCGGCGAGAGGTCAAGCTCAAGGTCTTCGAGGTAGCCGCGCTTGACCACGATGCGGTCGATGCGCGAATAGAAAGTCGGATTGACCTCGTGGCTCAAACGGACGCGAGACTCAGGGTCGCGACAGGCAAGCCGGAGCGCGTCGAGCGATGGCTCTGTCATCTTGACCCATGAGAACGTGCGGGCGTTGTCAAGGTCGTCCGGCTTGCGAACATCCTTGCTGTTGATCAGTGCGATCTTGCGGTCGCGCTTGTACTGGGCGTTTTTGTTCCGGAGAATCTTCTGCGCCTCAGGCTCGGGGATCGCATCGATATCGGCAGGAATCTGAGCGGCCAGCACCTTGTCACAGTCGCACCAGATGTGGTGCAGGCCACCACCATCTTGTTGCAAGCGCAGCAGGCCGCTCGCTCCGGTCACATGGGCTGCGTACCAGAAGCCGCCTTGTTTCGCGACCTTCTCGGCAATCGCCAGACAACCAAGCGTCGAGGGGTCAGTCTTCTTGGTCCCAACAGCCATGCCGAGGCCGCCGAGATGCTGATTTAGCGTGTTGATGGATGTGCCTGCCGGGTACAGGCACACCATGTGAACCTTCTCGGTACTGGCTATTTCAAAGCCGGGCAAGACGACGATGCCTTTGACCTCAAGAGCCTGCCGCAGCTTTTCAACGCCATCAACAGACCCGTGGTCGGCGATTCCTACAACCTGAATCTCGTTCTTGACGCAGCGATCTGCGAGCGCCTCGTTGTACGCGTCCTCGGTCAGTCCGTGCGCCGCACCCTGCCCCTGGTACTGCTGGGCATACGTCCAAGGGTTGACCTGCAGCGCGCACTTCCAGAACTTGGCATACGGGGCATTGGTCATGATGCATGGACTGCCAGATGCGTGTGGATGACGGTCATGGACATGATGTCGAAGATGCCACCGGTGTCGGTGTATTTCGGATCAGCGAGTTCTTCGTAGCGAGCGAGATCGTTGTAGGAGACGCGGATTTCCCCGTTTACCTGCCCACGGTACGCCCCCTCCAGGAAGATGCGGTCGTCCCGATGCGATTGAACGGTGCTGCCGATTGCAGGATCGGCCACCTTCTCATCGGTGACTTGCTTGATGTAGAGGGCCTCGTCGTCGCTGATGTCGAACTTGGCCTTGATGTCGGCGATCATCTCCTGCACCGTAGCCTTGGCAGGCGGCGGGCTCACGCCCTTCTTGCCACCGCTGCCCTTAGGCTTGATGACACCCGGAACCGGCTTGACCTCCCCTTGATACTCGACTGCCGCTTTCACGACCTCGGTCTGGCGAATCTGCTGCATCAGCTCGGAGACGCTGCCCTGCTTGATGAGTTGTGGCCCCACATACTCGGCGAAGGCAGCAAACTCCTTCACCTCTGCCGGGTAGGTGAAGAAGCAGGTCAAGAAGTGGAACGACTTGACCAACCGTGCCAGCAGATAGACATAGGCCTTCCGGTCATCGACCGCAGCGAAGTACGCCTGGAAGCGGACGCGCAGTGTGCTGACCGCTAGCTGTACCTGCGCGTCGGAGCCATTCGCAATGAGTTCGACAAGGTCATGCGCATCGGTCTGCGTGAACAGGCCCTTGGCAAGAATGTCGGCAAGGAGCCGCGTGCAAAGGTCTGGATCGGGATCGTCTGGCACAAAGGGCGTGCCTTGCCGGTACTTCGCGAATGCCTTGAGGATGGCGGCTGCATTATTGGTGAAATCAACGACGACAACATCTTTCTTGCCATCGTGACTGCGGTTGAGTCGCGAGACCGTCTGAACGGCGTTCCGATCAACCACCGGCTTGTCCAGAAACATGCCCGCCAGGAGAGGCTGGTCGAACCCCGTCTGAAACTTGTTGGCGACGACCATCAGCCGATAGCTATCACCCTCAAAGCGGTCCTCGATCAGCTCGCCATCGGCCAGCTCGTTCACTGCGTGCTCACTGATGGACTCGTTTGTCTCCGGATGGACGAAGTCGGAGAACGCATAGAGGACCTTGTAGTCCGCACTGCGCTCTTTCAGCTTCTCTCTGATGATGTTGAAGTAGCGAAGGCCAGCGACTCGCGAAGTCGTGACGATCATGGCCTTCGCACGTCCTCCGACAAGCGGTTTGACGTTCTCCTCGAAGATGCGGAGCATGACTTCCGCCTTGTACTGGATGAGGCCATCGTCCTGGAAGGCGACGTTCTGCAGGGCCTTCGAGATCACCCCCTTGGGGTACAGCTTCTCCTCGTCCGGCTTGGGGACGACGCGGCAGTGCATGTTGTAGAGAGTCTTGTAGGAGATGATGCTGGCCGCTACATCAACGATGTATCCCTCGGCAATCGCCTCGGCCTCTGTGTAACTGTCGAACGGCGTACCGAAGAGCGTGACCGTGGCGGGTGCCGGAGTCGCGGTGAACGCGACAAAGAGCTGATTGCGGTCGTGCTCGCGGATGATCTTGGCGATCTTCTCCTCATCATCCTTGCCATCGTCCTGCGCGTCCTCGGCATCGGGGTCGCCGGAATTACGGAACGGCACGCGGATCGCGACTCCCATCTGCCCTTCCTGGGAGCGATGCGCTTCGTCGATGAGGAAGGCAACGCGCAGTGTCTTCAGTTCGGGCCGCTTCTCGATCTCATCCAGTACCCACGCGAACTTCTGCTGCGTCGTGACGATGATCGGCTTACGGTCCTTGAGGAAGCGCGGAAGATCGTCAGCCTTCCGCGCGAGGCCGACAACGTCCTTCAGGTGCGTGAACTTCTCGATGTCGTCGCGAATGTTGGTATCGAGAGACTTCCGGTCTGTGAGGATGAACACCGCATCCACCAGCTTCTCGCTGGTGCCCGGCTTGAAGAGGCTGTGGAGCCGGTCGGCGAGCCAGCAGATCGACAGCGTCTTGCCGCTGCCTGCGGAGTGGTTGATGAGGTACTTGCGGCCGATCTCGCCGGAGGCCGCGAAGTGCGACACCGCGTCGTCGGCGACCTTTCGTACCATGCGGCTCTGGTGATAGCGCGGCAGGATCGTGAAGGCAGGGCGCTCTGACTTGTCTTCGTCAGCCTCCTGTTTCGGAACCCGAACCAGGAAGAAGGACAGCATTTGCAAAAGCTGATCCTTCGAGAGCACCTCCCGGTAGAGAAACTCGACGGGGTACTCCTTTCCATTCTTGGTGATCGGCTGATTGGTCAGGCCGGTGTTGTGCCAGCGAAAGTTCTCGATCCTTCGCGGATCGCTCGCGGCCATCACGTCATTGGTGTCAGCCGCGAGGTACAGGAACGGATGCTGAAAGATGCGGCGGCTGTGATCGCGCGCTACAAACTGGGCAACCGCGTCATGCACGTTCTGGTTCTTCTCGTGCTTGACCTCCAGCGCGACGATGGGAAGGCCGTTCAGGAAGAAGACGAAGTCGATCTCCTGGTTGGCATCTCCGAAGTAGAAGTGAGGCCGGAAGGTGATGCGGTTCTCGCCGTGCTTCTTTGCTGCGGCACTCTCCAACGAACGCGGCTTGGGGTAGTACAGCCGGAACTCAAGGCCGCGCACCTGGAGGCCGTGACGGAGGATCATCCAGAACGGCGTGTGCTCCAGCTCCTTACGCAGCGCCCGGAACACTTCGTCTCGTGCATCAGTGCCGTAGTCATCGGCGAGCTTCTTGAGTTGGTCAGCCTGCGTCGCGTTGAGAAAGGCCCAGAGTTGGTCCTCGGCGATGCAGTGGTCTGTGTCCGTGATCTCACTCTGTTCGAGCACGCCGTAGCCATGCACGCCGACAAAGAAGTCCGAGAGGTGCTTTTGAAAGACTAGCTCTGGCGGGTTCGCACTCTTAGCCATAGGCGGCAGCCTTCTCGTTCTGCTCGATGGCGACGCGGCGCCGTCCGGTGACGTACTCGTGGATTAGCGAGTTCCGACAAGCGGTCAGCGCATCAATCTGCTTCAGGAGTACAGCAACGACAGCCCGCACGTCTGCTGTCCTTGCATCAAGGTGTCGAGCAATTTCCTTCTGCTCCTCCCGGGGAGGGAACGGCGCGAAGTTGGTGCCGATGCGGACGTAGTTCAGGTTGAGTTGCGTGGTGAGCACTGCTGATCGAAGCAAAATGCCCCTCATCGCCTTCATCAGGTAGAAGAGGAAGTCGAGATCGGTGTTGTGGTCCGGCAGGAGGCCGACCATGCTGTCAGGGAAGCATGCCTCGAAGTCGAGGATTGCAACATCGCCGACGTTGGCGGCGATGGACATGACAAGGGTCCCCTTCGGGAACATCTTGCTTACGCTGAACCCCAACTCATTGAGCGTTTGGGAGTAGCTGCGGATGTACTTGTCGGCGGCGGTAATGTCGCCAGTCTGAACGAAGGGGGAGGCGCCGCCGTAAAGCGCAGGGTCGTTGCGAGGCCGGTGGCCGAACTTACCGCGCATGAGTGCGCAGCGGCGCTTGATTTGCTGTACCTTCCAATGGGTGGGGACCGATTGCAGCCAGTCGAGCCCGGATGCCTTGGTGGGCGCATCATCTCGAAGTCCGCGTGTGGTCGCTCGGACGATAGTCGAGTAGAGCAGTGTGTTGAGTGCATCGATCTGCTGCTGTTTCCGTGCAATGGACGTATCGAGGGCATTGCAGTTGCGATCCAAGAACTCTGCGATCTGGCGCTGCTCGGTTACCGACGGTAGTGGGATGAGTGCGGCCCGGAAGGCGTACTGGGGTAAACCGAAGCGCGTGACTCCCGCCGCTCGTGCTTCGTACTGTGCTCGGAACTGCTTGCTCGCATGAAGCCACGCGAGGTACGCACCACAGATGCGGCGTGATCGTGGGCGCATCATTGCGAGGTGATAGCCGCAAAGTACACCGGGTAGCTCGTCATCTACGAGCGCAGAAATGGCGATGTCATCCGGTGTCTCAGAGTCCTTCGTTGAGAGGACATCGCCTCGACGAAGCTGGAACTTGCCAATCTCACGGGCGTCGGCTGAGGCCTCCATGAAATCTATCGTGCCCGTGATGCGTTCGTTCTTGTAAACATCGACGTAGTTGCAGAGGCGGACAGCCTCCTCGTCATCGTTCGTGTGCTTGTCGACGTTGCTAAAGAGCACGTCCGCAACCTCATCGATGCGGGTGAGAGTCCAGCCCGCAGGGAGGTCGCTGGCCCAAGGGGCAAGATGGTTTTCCGGTGCGCGCTTGCTCACGACGCCAGGCCCTCCAGCAGCTTCTCCGCGTCCTTCTCCAACTTCCAGAACTGCTTCAGCAGCTCTGCGGTTGGCGTCGGGTCCTTGTAGCGATAGAAGTATTTGTTCGGCAGGATTTCGTAGCCGAGCTGAGGGCTGTCTTCCCAGCGGATGAGGGGCTTGACGATCTCGCGCTTGAGGAACGCTTCAATGTCCTCGCCGAGCGGGATGTACTCATCGTCCTTGATGTAGTGCCGGTGAGTCCACTCGACTCCTAGCACCTCCGGGCCGCCTGCTAGTAGCTCCTTGAACCGCTTGGTGGCACTGTCCTTCGGGTTGAGCACCAGCGTCTTGACTGCTTCTGTCTTGCCGCTACGCAGCCGGACGCGGAAGGTCAGTTCACTGTCGTAGAACTCCTGCTCCTTCTTCAGATTGGCTGCGGTGAAGGCCTTGTCGTACGCCTCAGTGATGGTGGCGGGTTGGTCGTTCTCGTCGAACTGCCAGAAGACGACGCCCACCTTGTGATACGCGAAGCCCTCGCGCCGGAAGAGCCTGACGTTGTCGTCGGCGAAGCCCGCCTTCCAGCCGTCGCGGTAGCAATCCTCGATCCACGTGCGGTGCGCTTCGGTGATGCGGTTGCGTTTGTTGCCGAAGGATTTTGGCTCCTTCTCGTATTGCTGCCGCGCGTCAATCAGCATGACGCGACCCTTGTGGGTCGCGGGCTTGTCGTTCCGCAGGAGCCAGATGTAGGTAAAGATGCCCGTGTTGTAGAAGAGCTGGTCAGGGAGCATGACGATGGCATCAAGCCAGTCGTTCTCCAGAACCCAGCGACGAATCTCGCTTTCGCCCCCGCCGCAATCGCCGTTGGAGAGCGGCGAGCCATTGAAGATGATGGCGATGCGGCTGGACCCCTTGTCCGGCTCCTTCATCTTGGCAAGCATGGTCTGCAGGAACAGCAGTGCGCCATCCGTGACCCTGGGCATCCCGGCGCGGTAGCGTGTCTTCTCCAGCTTGCGCGCCTCCGTCTCGTAGCCATCCTTGCCGCCCCACGTCACCCCGAACGGCGGATTTGAGAGCATGAAGTCGAAGCGGTACTTCGACTCTGGTAGTTGATCGCCAGGCTCCTTGCTGTGAAGGTCATGCGGGATCAGTGAGTTACCGAGATTCACCTTGGCCTGCTGGTCGTTTTTGATCAGGAGGTCAGCCTGGCAGATGGCGTAGTTGGTCGGCGAAAGCTCTTGACCATGCACGGTCACGAACTTCTCGACGTTGGTGCGCTCCTTCGGCGTCTTGGCGCGGTCGAGAAGGTGTTCCTTCGCCACAGAAAGCATCCCGCCGGTGCCGCACGCAGGGTCATAGATCGACAGGTGCTTGTCCGGGATGGGTATGTCCAACAACTCGACCATCAGGCGCACAACTTCGCGTGGGGTGAAGTGCTCTCCGGCTTCCTCTCCACTCTGCTCAGAGAAGCGTCTCAGCAGCTCCTCGTACACATAGCCCATTTCCAAAGGCGATAGCTTGTCCGGTCCCAGCTCCAGCTCTTTGTACTGGTTCAGGATCGGGGCTAACCGGTTGTTCTTGACCACCTGCCCAATGGTTGCTCGATAGTTGAAATGCTCGATGATGTCGTCGACGTTCTTCGAGAACCCATTGATGTAGGCGCGGAAGTTTTCCTCCAGCAGCGTGTGGTCCTCTTCGTAGACCTTGCGCAGTGTCCAGTCGGTCTTGTTGGAGAACGGGGCCTCACTGGTCTCCAGGCCTTTCACAAGCTTCGACAGTTCCTTCTCGGTCAGCTTCGGGCGCTTGGCCAGTACTTCGGCTGCACGCTGCTCGCGCCACTTGATCAGGACGCACTCAAGGCGGCGGATCACGATGATCGGCAGCACGACGTTTTGGTACTCGTACGCCTTGAACTTTCCGCGCAGGCGTTCAGCCGATTTCCAGATTTCGTCCGTGAGGTTGTCGAGCTTGGGTTTGTTGAGCGAAAGCGACATCTGTTCTTCTTCCTAGGCAGCCCGTGCCTGTTTGCTTGTTCTGGTTTGACGCTGCCTCGTTTGCGTCGGTAGTCCCGCGATGTCGCCGCCCGCTTCGGACTTGGCGATCTGCAGCTCGTACCGTGCCTGCAGTGACATCCAGAACTCGGGTTCATTGCCAAACCAGTGGGCAAGGCGAAGCGCAGAGTCTCCGGTGATGGCACGTTTGCCATTCACGATCTGCGTGATGCGGTTCGCCGGGACATGGAGCTGCCGTGCAAGCTCAGTCGGCGATACGCCGACGCCTTCAAGCTTGTGGGCGAGGACCTCGCCTGGGTGATGGACCGTCTTGGTCACGTTGCGCCTCACGTCTTTGCGGCGGAAGAACGCCGCCCTTGAATTCTCGGGCCTCAGCCTAGGGTGCCGGACGATGTACGTCAATCGTAAATTCAGGGTGTCCGAAGCCAGAGCTACTACAGGTACTCCAATCTGTGGAGGTCGTCTCAGTTCCTGCCTCTGCGGGGCCGACCACGGGCCTTTTTGGTTCTAGCCATCGCGCAGCGAGGAAGCAGGGCAAGTGCGGGGCACTCCTTCTCTGACGTTGCAGCCCTAGCGGGTGCCTTCCATTTCCACGTTGCGCCTCTTGCGGTCCCTACAAAGGCCGCGCTGGGCGGCCTCCGACCACGGAGGAACAAATGAAGAACTACATCCCCACCATCGAGGAACTGCAAGGCATCGAGCAGTCAGAGCTGAGCGTCGTGTTCCGCAAGGCTGCGGAAGTCGCCGCAGACGAGAACCGCGACCCAACGGAACGGGCGGCAGCGACACGGACTATTGAGAACGTCCGGCGCTGCCTTATGCGCTCCCCTGCACCTTAGTGGGAGACCGAATCGGCATGAGCGCCGACACCTTGCTGAGGCAGCAAGTGCCAGCGCCTCTCGCCACAAGCTCGCCACATGCTGAAAAATGCTGGCGCGGATAGTGGCGGGTTTCTGCGGGTTTTGGCGGGTGGCAAATATGTGGCAAAAACGGCCCCGAGGGGCCGTTTCTTTCCAGAATATTCATCTAAGTCATTGATTTAATTATGGTCGGAGTGACAAGATTCGAACTTGCGACCCCTTGCACCCCATACC
>Ga0105164_10002119_pt1 | contig 12369 bp, 14 predicted proteins | sample VDWuncwatermetaG_FD_89674 | JGI IMG/M metagenome (GOLD analysis project Ga0105164, IMG submission 89674) | Wastewater microbial communities from Netherlands to study Microbial Dark Matter (Phase II) - VDW unchlorinated drinking water | ecosystem: Environmental > Aquatic > Freshwater > Drinking...
ATCTAATTCCGCGCCTTTTTTGGCGATAAATTCGTCTTGATTCACCAAATCAACAATCGCTTGGATGTGCTCAGGTGAAAACATTAAGTAAACCGTATCGCTGGCAAGATTTTCTTTTAACTCTTTATCCAGACCATCGAGGATTTCTTTTTTAAAAATCCGCGCTACCGCGGCTAATTTTACCGCCTCTTCTAATGCTTCAATCAAATATAAGGCATCGCAAAATTTATCGGCGAGTGCCACAACCCCGTGATTTTTTACCACTACTAAATTATTCGCCTTCAAGGCCTCAATTACTAATTCCGGCCTGGTAATTGCCGGTGTATCCTGTTCTACAACAGGAACATTCCCCAGATAAAGTCTAGTCTCAAAGGTCAAAACCTTTAAATCAGAATAAAGGGCAAAATAGGCGTTAATCAACGTCGGGTGGCAGTGAATGACAGCCTTGCAGGGAAAATTTTTGTAGACTAGGCTGTGTAAAGGGAATTCGCTAGTGACCTGCTTTTCCTTGGCTTCTCTTTCGTTAACTAAATTGACTTTAAGAATATTTTCCTCAGTTAAGCTGCCCAGGCTTGAGCCGCTGGATGTAACCAGGATTTCGTTTTCATTAATCCTAGCGCTTAAGTTTCCTGAACGCGCTACCACCAGACGCAGATTATACAATTTCTTTCCGATCTCTATAATTTCTTGCCTGAGCGCTTTTTCTTTTCCAAAAATCATTTTTTTCTCTCCAGATGAATATGTTTGGTAATTAATTCCCTCGGTGTCACATCAAACGCAGGATAATAAGCTTTCACACCTTTAGGGGCAATAGAGATGCCTTGGAAATTTAATAGCTCTTTATCCGGACGGATCTCAATTTTAATTTCTTTTCCACTTTTAGCGCGAGAACGCGGCGGGCATAACACATAAAAAGGAATTTTAAAATGCCGGGCTAAAATCGCGATCTGGTAAGTACCGATTTTATTGGCAATATCCCCGTTTTGCGCCAAATTATCCGCTCCGACGATAACTTTCTGGATCTTTCCTTCTGACATTACCTGAGCGACCATATTATCAGTAATAATAGTTACAGAGAAACCTTGCTGATTTAATTCCCACGAGGAAAGACGCGCACCTTGTAAGTAAGGACGGGTTTCCGTAACATAAAAGCTGACCTGTTTTTTTTGTTGGCGGCAGAATTGGCCGATTAAAGGCATCAGCCCGCTGACATTACAATGTGTCAGGATGACATCGCCATTACACACTAATTTAGCAGCTTCGTGGGCCTGGGCAATGCGATAGCTTTTGAGTTTTTCCAAAAAACCAAGGATAGGCTTCTCTAAAGGCACACCCTGTGCCTGCCAGCCTAAAACCATATCAGTTAAAACTTTAAAGGGCAAAGTCGGCCGAGAGGCATTGATTACAAGTGCTACTTTTCTTAAAATTTGCCCGAGGTTTTTCTTCTTTCGATTCTGCTGGATTACCAAAAGAAAGGCATAAAACACCAGTAAAACCTGACCCACTGCTCGAGTTTTCATTTCCTTAATTGCCCGCACTGCCTCTTGATAATTCTTTACCTTAATATAACTTACCTTCGCAGGCAGCAGGGTTTCATCGAGGATATAAATTGCTTTACCTTTTAGATGTATCGGCCAGAATAGCGGAGAAAATTTCATTTATTTCCCTTCCAGCTTTTTTACAGTTTCTAATGCAATGGTTATCAAGCTTGACTCTGCCATATAATAAAGCGGGTTCATAAAACCCATTTCTCCGGTAATCACATTATCACTTACCGCTAAAATCGAACCGGCTTTAACTTTATAGGTCTGGGCAATGGTTAAAAGCGTGGAAGAAACCATGTCTACAACTTTCGCGCCTTCTTTACGTTTAGCCTCAACGATCTCGCGGGTTTCGCGTAAAAGCGCATCTGTGGTCCAGGCAATCCCACGATGGATATTTACACCCATTGCTTTTGCCACTTCATAAAGCGTATCGCTGATTTTTTTATCGGCCACCGTCTTAAAACCCTTATCCACATAATATGGAGTTACTCCGTCTCCGCGGATCACTTCATCTACGATAAATAAATCACCGACTTTAATATTTTCATCCAACGCACCACAAGTGCCAATACGAATAATATTCTCTATTCCAGCATTACACATTACTTCGCTAGTAATGGAGGTATCAGTAGAGAATCTTCCACCGTTAATTCCGGTAATTTTAATCCCCTGATACATGCCAGTATACATCGTATATTCCATAAAAGAAAAATTTTTCACCGGATTTTCGATTTTTTTCATTAAGGCATCCAGCCTGTCCCTTGGCCCGGGTACAATTGCGTATTTGCCCACATCCTGCGGCCTTAACTGTACCATTTGCGTCAAATCTTTTCCCGTTAAATGAATCTCTTTTTGCATTTGCATTTTTATTCTCCTTTTAAAATTCTTTCTAAATTTCCACCTAAAATACTATCTTTATCTTCCTGGCTAATTTCTAAGTCTCGCACTACCTGCATCCCAGCATTGATCTCTTTTTTCGCTGGCCAGTCGCTGCCCCAGAAAATATGTTTGGGACCGAATAATTCCAAGCTCAAAAGAAAATTGGCCTTAATTTTATCTCCTCCGGTATCAACATAAATATTTTTTAAATATTGCGTAGGATTGGCTTTTAAGTCTTTGACGAAATTTATCCCGCGTAACATTTGATAAGTAGCATCAAAACGGTGCTGCAAAAACGGTAGTGCGCCGCCAAAATTAGCAAAAATAAATCTGACCCCATTATATTCACGTAAGACTTCGGACATTAAGAGTTTCCCAATGCACATCGTAGTATCAAAGATATATTCAATTACCGGTGTCAATAATGGATCATTTACCCGTTCAAAGCCAATTGGGTTAACAATCTGCGCATGCACAAAAATCGGGATATTCTGTGCTTCTGCCTGCTTATATATAGGTAAGAAGATTTCGTCATCCAGGTATTTCCCGTTATAGCTTGAAGCCAGCGAAATCGCCTTGAAGCCTAATTCTTGGGTTGCGCGCTTTAATTCCTCCAGCATATCTTTGGTATTATCCACTGGTAAGATTGCAGCGCCAATAAACTTCTGCGGATAATGCTTTAAAATCTTAGCCACATTATCATTATAAATATGCGCCACTTCACTAATACTGCCTAATTTCAAATGCGCATCAGAAGTCGGATAGCTTAGGACCGCCTGATCAATCCCAGATTCTTCCATAACCTTTATTTGCGCCTCAATATCTGACCAGCCTTTATGGAAAAAATGGGCATTATTGATAATTTCTAGCGGCAACCAGTGGCTATGACTATCGATAATCATCAATGCTCCGTGCTTTTTAAAATACGTTCTGTCATTTCCGTTTCATAAAGCAGCTTGATTTGCGTTAAAGTTTTCTTTCCCAGCTCTTTGGTAATTGCTTTTTCAACTGCCTTTAATTTTGCCTGCAAAAACAAATATTCCGGCTTCAGATCCTTGCCTTCGTATTTGAGCCCTAAACCGTCACTCTCCTTATTGCTGATATACTCCTTAAATTCTTCAATAAATTTATCGAGTTTTTTATTCTGATTTTCTTTCTTTAGTTCTTTGAGGATAAAATTATCGATTTCTAACTGGGTAAATTTACGCTCGGTTCTTTCCAACGCCTCTTTGCTGATTTTATAAAACCAGACCAGGTAGCGCTTTTTTAAATTTTTTAGATCCTTTTTATCCATGATTATTTTTTAATCAGTTCAACCTTATCAAAGTAAAGTGTACCTTTTGCCGGTGGAAGCGGTTCGAACTGATAGCTCTTGAGCGGAAAATCGATGACCCCGTTTTTATCCGCAATTTCCGGCTGCCAGTCAGTGCGCGCGACAAAGCCTTGAAAAGGACAAACAACTTCTTTCCAGCCTTTAAAATTATCTTCACTCACAAAGCGCCAGAGTTCTCCGCCGTTATCCTTTACGTCAAAAGCAATTTTTACCTTGGAATCACTTCCATACATATAAAAAGCAATTGCCTTATAGTCGTCCCATTTAACTGTTTCCGGCTTCACATCCCAAACGGCTTTTTTTGCATCTAGGCCATATCCTCTTGCAATATAAATATACCCGCCTGTCACTGCATCATAGGTTACTTTTATCGAAAGGTCATTCCAGTATTTTGTATCTGCTGCAGAAGCCACTTCCACAGAAGAGCCATTTCCCGCACCAAAATCTACAGTACCTTCAGGCCCGCCAATAACTCCAATTTCAAAATCATCCAATAATAAATTACCTTCCTGCGCAAAAACAAAAGTCGCTAAACCAAAAACTAGGGCTGAAACTAAAATCATTCTTCTCATCTCTGTCTCTCCTTTTCTAATTTTACTTTCCCGGATGCACTTGTTCAAAAGGTATTACCGGCGCTGTCCAGGGTGTTTGTTGATTTATCACTGCGATTTCCAAAGGACAAACGTTTGCTGGAACGGTTAAAGCAAACCTAACCGCATTCTCAATTGCCTCAGTAGTCATCAGGCGCGAAGTATTCTGGGTGATCTCTTTTAATTTCCCGGTTAAATCTGTATCAGTTACTCCGGGAAGAATCGAAGTAACTTTAATTCCATAATCGCGCAGCTCCCAAAATAAACCCTTGGAAAAAGCGCGTAGCCCTACCTTCAAAGAACTATAAACAATGAAATTTCTCGGCAGGGGGTCGCAAAGTGTCGAACCGGAAACCATATTAATGATTGCCCCGGATTTATTTTTAATCATATCATTAATCACCAGGCGAATCAGGCGCACATAGCCTAAATAATTGGTGTGTGCCAGCTTCTCTAAATCTTCCATGGGCTGCTCTTGAAAAGGATACTGGCTGGAGACCCCGGCATTATTAATTAAAATATCCACCTGCCCGAATTTTTCTTTGGTCTTATTCACCAAGTTTTCTAAATCCTCTAATTTTGTTACATCGCAGACTATGGGCTGGACCTCAACTTTATATTTTTTGGCAATTTCATCTGCGGTTTCTCTAAGCGGGCCTTCCTGACGCGCGGCAATAGTTAAATTTACCCCTAAACTAGCTACAGTACAAGCAAGCGCCTTTCCGATTCCGCGGCTTGCTCCGGTAACAATTGCGGTTTTTCCTTTTAAGTCCGTCATCGCTATCTCCTTGCCCAGAAGGGCACACCGGCCTATTCCGTAAGGCCGGGTGTATTATTTGCGGTACTCTTTTTCAATAATGTCTTTAAAAATCTTTAGGTTAGTTTTTGAGCCTTCATTAATAAAACCTTCCACCTTCTGATCATTAAACTTGGCTTTCTCATCCATCTCAAAGTGCTGGATCCAGGACATTTCCACCCCTTCCGGCTTTTCAGTATAAAGCCAGACCAGTTTCATATATTTAAAGGGGAATTTCGGATCTTCTCTTTCGGCGTAAGTGAAATGTTGGTCTTTAAATAAAAGTTTCCACGACTGCCAGCTTTTATCGTCTTCATCGGTTAAGCGAAAAGTAATCTTATTGTCTTCTCTTTTGACGATTTCTGCCTTCTTGTATTCCTTGCCGAACAATTCCGTCCAGCGCTCGATATCATTAGAAATAGCAAAAACTTTGTCATATGGCGCGTTAATAATGATTGAATTACAGGTATTCCCCATCTTATCCTCCTTGTCCACAAGGACACACCGGCGTAAATCCACATAAACGCCGGGTGTCTATCAGTCTTTTCCAGAAAGACTCAAAAGAATCGCCAAATCTTTACTCGCGCTTAATGAATGCGGAGCGTTTTTAGGCATAAAAATAAATACACCTGGCTTCATCTTGATCTTCTTGCCGTTTAAGATAAAAATTCCTTCACCTTTTAAAACTGTCACCGCAGCTTCCCGCGTAGAAGTATGTTCGGAAATGTCACTACCTTTAGCTAAACACATTAAGGTATGATTAGAAATATCGGTCTTTACTAAAACCTTGCTAAAGACCCCTTCCTTCGGGAACTCCATCATTTTTTCTAAATTTTTTATCGCTGGTTTGATCATAATATCGCCACGGCCCTTGCCCAGGCTGCTCCGGTATTCTTAATCCTGATCGGAAAACAGATCAGTTTAAAGCCAAAAGCAGGCAGTTTATCTAAATTCGCCAGGCGCTCAATATGGATAAATTCGCGTTTGCGACCATGAAAATGCGCCGGGTACAAATATTTAATCTCTTTTTTTTCTAAGAACTCTTTAATCATAAAACGGTATGGCCGGTCAATACCCATAGTGTCTACGCCAAAGATTTTTATCCCTCTATCCAAAAGATAATCAATCGCGCTAACGTCTACTCCCGGATAATCAGAAAAATATTTAGGAGAGCCATGTAGTTTATCCGCTCCAGTGTAGAACAAAACAATATCCAGAGGCTTTAAAGCATAATTTATTTTTTTTAAGGCTCCTTCGATATCTGGGGCTGCGATAGTTTCATTGGGTTTTTTCGCGGAAAAATCAAGCTTTACCGCATCCTGATAGCACCATTCTAAAGGTATCTCTTCGGCGGTCTTGGCTGGCCGTCCTTCAGATTTTGAGCCGTAATGAAAGGAATAGTCCAAGTGAGTTCCGATATGCACCGGCGCATGTACCACTTCTAAAGAAAGAAATTCTTCATCCGGCAAATCTTCTTTTTTTAAAATCCGGCCACCCAAGGCATATTTGATTTTACCGAGCAAAGTTTTACCCATAATCACGCGGTTAAATTTTTCCACCCCGGCTTTGTGGGTCACCCGCTCGATTTCTACCTTGTGTACCTCAAAGGCCTTTTCATCAATTGGCAGACTTAAATCAATAATTCTCATGGCTAAAGTTATCCACAGTGTAGGGGACGTTTAAACGTCCCCTACATTTTATTTATTAACTAATTTAGACGTGATTACCTTTTCAATATCATTAATTGTTGAAAATTTAGTAATTTCCTTGGGGCTAAGCTTTGTGTTAAAGGCCTTTTCCAGGGCGATTACCGCCTCAACCATTTCCGTGGAATCAACGCTGATACTATCGGAAAGATTAAGATCATCTTTAAGCTCTTCAGGTTTCACTTTAAGTAATTGCACAAACACATCTTTGATTTTTTCTTTTGTTTCCATTCCCCCTCCTTGCATAGAGATGCACACCGGCCTATCAGATAAGGCCGGGTGCAATTACTATATCTGTACTTCGCCTTTAGTCGCGGCGGCTTCCCATTTATTGATCCCGTTCATGACATCCTTAAAACAAAGCTTGGCCAACGGATCAAAATTACTTTCCATGATCCGGTTAATTCTTCCGGGTTTGGAGAAAAATTCACGCATACACCATGAACCAAGCCTGCCTAGATCCTCGGTAGTAAGATGGTCCGTAGGAATAACCGGATGCAGAAAATCCCACTGTGAAAAATCGACTTTTTTCGGATCAATCCAATTTTTCTTCAAAGAGATCCTCCACATCGGCGAATTTGGCGCTGGGGTAACATAACCCACCCACAAAATATCCGGATCCACCGCGTCGGTAAATTCAAAGCGCTGCTTGATGATCTCCTCGGTATCATAATCAAAACCCATCATAATATCCGCGACAATGGCGATATCGTTTTTGCGCAAGATTTGAATAGTTTTTTTAATCTGATCAATGGTAATGCCTTTGGCGATTTTTTTCAGTTCTGACTGAGTGGTTACTTCAATACCAAAGACACCCATAAACAAACCGGTTTCTTTCATAAGTGGCAGAATTGATTCGCAATTCACCCAATCAATCGCCCTGCCCAGAGAAACCCATTTAATATCAATCTTCTTCTGCTTTTTTAAATCACAGAATTTTTTTACACGTACAGGGTCAACGTTAAAATTATCATCCTGGATGACCACAACTTTCACTCCGTATTTATTCTGCAATAATTCCATTTCTTCGATCACCCGCTCCGGAGATTTGGCGCGCCATTTCAAGAAATCCGACGGTGAGCGCGGATCAAACTGGTCCCATTCATAGCAGAAAGTACAGGCTGAAGGGCAGCCCCGGGAAGTCACCATATCCACAAACGGCTTCCAATAAGTATGCCCGACATATTTATCCATGGGGAATAAATCATACGCCGGTAAAGGCAATAAATCTAAATTTTCCATCAGCGGCTTATGCGGCCCCATGACAATCTCTGCGTCAACGCGCGAGGTTACTCCGCCTACATCCTTAAGCGGCTTATTTTTATCTATTGCCTCAAGCAGGTCGCCGAAAGATTCTTCTTCGCCCATCACAACAAAATCAACCGCAGGATTTTCTTCCAATGTAGGTACCGGCATTGCCGAATACCATAAACCACCAAGGATTATTTTTGTTCTGGGTAGTGCTTTTTTAATTCCCATAGCGGCTTCTTTAAAATGGCGTAAAACTCCGTATCCACCGTAACCATGTAACTGTTCGCCCATGACCACGATATCGGGATTTTTAAGCTTGACCTGTTCAATTAATTGGTCCATGGGAATCTGATCGGCCTTACCATCGAGAACTGCAACGTCTGCGTAGCCTCTTTCCCTGGCATAGGCTGCCCAATGCGCATAAAGCTGATTGGGTGACCTATGGATTCCATGTGTTGCCCAAGCACCAACTTTTGGCATGACAAATAAAATTTTCATTTCCGCTCTCCTCTCTCAACAACTAATACTGAATTGATCCCTCCTCTACCGCGGGAAATTACCAATGCCTTATTAATAGAATATTCTTTTGCTTGATGCTTGACGTAATTTAATCCATCTAAATCCGGATCTTCCAAATTCAGTGTTGGGACAATTAAATTATGCTCTATGGAAAGAACCGTGATAATTAAATCCAGCGCACCGGAAGCACCAAGTAAATTTCCGAATGCTGATTTAGGACAGCTGGCGGGAATTTTTTCTGCCCTTTTACCAAAAACCGCCTTTATTGCATTTATCTCGCTCGCATCCCAGGCGTCCAAAGCCAAACCATCTAAACTAATATAATCAATCTCTTCTTTATTTATTTTGGCATCTGCCAAAGCAATTTCAATTGCCCTGGCCAATTGTTTTCCAGAAGTATCTGGATTGATACGGTCTTTACCGTCACAGGTAGTCCCGTAACCTGTAACATATGCCCAGATATTTGCGCCTCTTGCCTTTGCGCGTAGCTCTGGCTCCATGACCATAATTCCTGCGCCCTCGCCAATCACAAAACCATTACGTTTACGATCAAAGGGCCGATACGCTGCCTGAGGATGAGCATTATCTTCGGATAATCCTCCATAAGTATTACAACATAATAATGCATACGGGGTAACCGGTGCCTCCATACCGCCGGCGAGAATGAGGTTTAATTTACTTTTACTTAAGGTCTTGCGTGCGTATCCGATTGCCTGTAAGGAACTGGCCCTGTCCGCAACTACTGTTTTACTAAAACCTTTAATTCCGTAGTAAATCGAAACTTGGCCCTGAGGTGCTGCGGGAAACCAGGCAGAGGCCATATAAGGAGAAACCCCTTCCCGGCCTTCAATATATAGATCACGTAGTTCCGTCTCCGCATAAAGCCAGCCTCCAATGGCATTACCTAAAAAAATACCAATGAGATTCGGATCTTCTTTCTTAATATCAATTCCAGCATCAATTAAAGCTAACTCTGAAGCAATTAAGGCCATATGCGAAAAGGCGTCCATCTTTTTTAAAAGCCGCTCAGAGATATTACTGTATTTTTCCAGGTCATCGATCTGTCCGGCAATGTGCGAGGGGTATTTCGAGGCATCAAAGCGGGTAATTTCTTTGACAAAAGAGCGCCCGGCCTTGACATTTGCCCAGAATTGCCTGCGTCCAATTCCTGAAGGAGCCACCACTCCAATTCCGGTAATTGCAACTTTTTCCATTATCCACCAAACTTTCTAATAATTAACGCGGAATGGATTCCTGAGAATCCACTGCTGGTTTTAATAATTGTATTTACCTTTTTCTGCCTGGCTTGATTAGGAATATAATCCAGGTCGCAGAGAGGATCTTTATCTTTCTGATTGATTGTCGGCGGCAAAATATTTTTCTCAAAAATTTGCGCGCAAACTGTCAGCTCTATGGCATTTGCTGCAGCCAAAGGATGGCCGATCATTGATTTTAAGGAACTAGCGGGTAGCTTATATGCATAATCCCCAAAAACCATTTTGTAGGCAGCGGTTTCAAAAATATCATTCATCCGAGTAGAAGAACCATGGGCGTTAATATAATCTATTTCCTGCGGCTTTATTCCGGCATCTTTCAAGCATAGATTAATACAACTAGCCATCGCCGTTCCGTCAGCTGGAAGGTCAGTCATATGATATGCATTGCAGCTGGTACCGAAACCAAGTACTTCAGCATAAATCCGGGCATTGCGTTTCAAAGCATGATTTAATTCTTCCAAAATTAAAATTCCGGCACCTTCTGATAAAACAAACCCGTCGCGCCCCTTATCAAAAGGACGTGAGGCAGCTTCCGGATTATCATTACGCGCGGATAAAACATTCACCACGTCAAACGCGCCAAAGGTAATCGGAGTAATCGGCGCTTCTGCCGCACCGCAAACCATGATATCCTGTTCGCCATCCTGAATAGTTTCTAAACCAAAACCTAATGAATCTGTGCCTGCAGTACATCCAGTAGAAAGCGTATTACAAACTCCTTTTAAATGATAACGGCTGGAAATTTCAATAGAAGGAGTATTAAACATTGCCGCGTCATAGAGATCGGGCCGTACCTTTGCCGGATCAATCGGGTTTTTTCCGTCATCAGTAACCAGGGCGAATTCTTCTTCCATATATTTTGTCCCGCAGATGGCATTCGCTAAACTGACCCCCGAACGTTCAGGATCAATTTTTGAAAAATCGAGTTTCGCGTCTTTAATTGCCATATCTGCGGCGACTACGCCAAACTGCACATATCTGTCCATGCGCACTGCTTCTTCATGGGTGAGCCCCAATTTAAAAGGATCGAAGTCGCGCACTTCGGCAGCAATCTTGGTATTAAATACCGAAACATCAAAACTATCGACTAACTTTACCCCGGATTTTCCCGAGATAAAAGCATTCCAAACATTTTCCTTGCCAATTCCGTTAGGAGAAATTACCCCAACGCCTGTAACCACTACTCTTCTTTTTGCCATATTATTTTTCCTCAACTCTTCTGACCTTAAATACTATATTTCCTCCGTCCGGACAAGTAACCGTATCTATCGAATCCGGATTTTCCATAAAAAAGAACTTCGCTCCGAAATTTAAAGCAAAAAGCGCCGGGAAGGCACAATGAAAAGCTGCCCCGCAGAATCCCGGGATGCATTTTAAGCCTACGGTTTCCCATTTGTCGCCGACCTTATACCCAAAAGTACACTTACCGGTTGCTTTTACGACTTCGATGGTCATTTTTTTCGGACTCGGCCCCTTTCCCGCCAGGCGCTCATTGGAAACAGGCGGGATCCCGCCCGCTTCTGAAATAGCTTGGCGGGAAAAATTAGGATCCTTAGGAATAACCTGAGGATTACCTAACCCATCGAGGATCTCTGCTTTAAACTCCAACTTGCCGCCGTCAGGACAAGTGACCATTAATGAGCGCTGGTTGTCGCGAAAAGGAAAACACGATCCAAAACTTAAGGCGTAAATTACCGGAAATAAAGCGTGTGCTAAGCCTAAACAAAAGAATTTCGGCGGATGGGTAAAGTCTTCCAGGATCAACTCATCGCCGATTTTATATCCGTGATAACAAACCCCCTCGACTTTGCTCACAGTAAGTTTTAGTTTTGGGAAAGGAGTATTTACTTCGCCCATCTTAGTTGAACAAATCCTTTGTAGAACTGATTAATTCTTCTTTTGTAAAAAATTTTCCGCTTTTCTCTACCTGATGCACCATTGCTACTAACTTTTCATTTAAAGGTGCTTGAGCATGATTTTCTTTAGCGATTCTTACAAATTCTCCGTTGATATAATCAATTTCTGAAGATTTCTTTCTTTTAATGCTCTGCAATATTGAACCGTACAACGGTTCCTTGCTTAAATTACTCATAATCCCGGAAAAAATCTTTGCCGCTTCTTCACTTGGTAAAACAGTAAGTTTTTCTAGCCTTTCTAAAGGAAAATCCGGCAAAGAAACTAAGCTGATTGCCCCTTTTTGCATTACTCCAAGGCCTTCCTTCCAGATGGCAATACTAATTTTACTGATATTAAGATCGCTAAACGACTCTTGCATGCTCGAACCTAAAATTGCCGCAAGACAATTATTGGCATTGACAAAAATTTTTAGGTATTTCATCCCAATTAAATCTTCTCTGACGATCGTCGGAAACGCCTGATTAAGTAATCCGGCAATTTCCATTACCTGGGCGTCATTTTTTACGAACATTTTCCCGATGATCCAGCTGCCTTCAAAATTATGAATAATCTTACCC
>Ga0105164_10002120_pt1 | contig 12369 bp, 11 predicted proteins | sample VDWuncwatermetaG_FD_89674 | JGI IMG/M metagenome (GOLD analysis project Ga0105164, IMG submission 89674) | Wastewater microbial communities from Netherlands to study Microbial Dark Matter (Phase II) - VDW unchlorinated drinking water | ecosystem: Environmental > Aquatic > Freshwater > Drinking...
GCGACCGCGACGCCGAGGGCGATGGCCGTGCCGCTCCCGAGCGACTCGTGCAGCGCGAACCCCGCGAGGTATCCGGTGAACGCGGCCGCGAGCATGATCCCCTCGATGCCGATGTTCACGACGCCCGAGCGCTCGTTCAGCACTCCGCACAAGGCGCCCAGCGCGAGCGGGGTCGCCAGCGCGAGGATGATCGGCAGGAGGTCGGGGAGGACCGTCAGCAGGTAGCCGGCGAGCTCCACGATGAGGCGGGGGATGAGGAGGACGTCCATCAGGTCCGTACCTGCTCGCCCCAGGTCCGCGTGACCGTCGTCGCGCCCTCGATCTCGAGGGCCCGCGCGCGGAGACGAAAGACGCGGCGCACGATGAGGTCCGCGGCGAGGAACAGGATGATGAGCGCCTGGATGATGTCGATGATCTCGATGGGCACCTGCGTGGTGATCTGCATGAGCGGTGCGCCGGCACGGAAGGCGCCGAAGAGGAGCGCGGCGAAAAGGATCCCGATGGGGTGGGAGCGGCCCAGCAGCGCGACCGCGATCGAGTCGAAGCCGACCGAGGCGCTGATCCCCGAGGCGTAGAAGCCGATCACCCCGAGCATTTGCACCGCCCCGGCGGTCCCTCCGAGCAGGCCGCTCAGGGCCATCGTGAGCGGCACGATGACGACCGGAGGCATGCCCGCGTAGCGCGCGGCGTTCGGGTTCGCGCCGACGGTGCGGATCTCGAAGCCGAGGGTCGTCCGCTCGAGCAGCCAGCGCACGACGAAGATCGCGGCGAACGCGAGCGGCACGCCGAGGTGGAGATTGCGCCCGAGGAGCACCGGCAGCCCCGCGTTGCCGATCTCGCCCGTCCGGGGGAAGGTGAAGCCCTCTGCCCGCACGAGGTCCCCGACCGCCCACGCGAGCAGCAGCGCCGTCGCGTTGTTCAGCATGATCGTCGTCACGACCTCGTGGGCGCCGGTGCGAGCCTTGAGGAAGCCGGGGATGAACCCGAGGGCGGCGCCGGCGAGCGCCCCGGCGCCGAGCGCGGCCGTCATCCCGATGGCGGTCGGCGCGTCGGCGAGCGCCGCCCCGACGACCGCCGCGGTGAACGCTCCGGCCAGGAACTGCCCGGCGACGCCGATGTTGAAGAGCCCGCCCTTGAAGCCGAGGCCGACCGCGAGGCCGCCGAGCATGAGCGGTGCGGCGGCGACGAGCGTGTTGTTGATCGCGGTGAGGCCGCCGAAGGCGCCGGCGAAGAGGTTCCCGTAGGCGAAGAGCGGGAGCAGCGGGAAGAAGCCGATGCCGGTGAAGGCGCTCGAGACGACGATGATGAGCGCGGCGATCGCGAGCGCGAGCACGATCGCCAGGAGCGGGAGCGCCACGACCCGCCAGATCGGTGTCGCCCGGCGGCGCAGCGCGGCCACCATCACGCGGCCTCCCCGCGCGCCATGAGGAGCCCGATGCGCTCGCGCTCCGCGGTCGCCGCGTCGAACTCCCCGACGATGCGCCCGCGGTGGATGACGACGATCCGGTCGGAGAGCTCGAGCACCTCGTCGAGGTCCGCGGAGAAGAGGAGGACCGCGGTCCCCGCATCGCGCTGCTCGATCGAACGGCGATGGATGAATTCCGTGCTGCCGACATCGAGGCCGCGCGTCGGCTGATCGAGGATGAGGAGCCGGTCGTCGCCGAACTCCCGAGCGACCACGACCTTCTGCTGGTTCCCGCCGGAGAGGGTCGAGGCGCGCACGGACGGACCGGGCGCGCGCACGTCGTACTCGGCCATGAGGCGCTCGGCGTGGGCCCTGATCGCGGCATCGACCCGGACGATGCCGCGCGCGAACGGCGGCCGGTGGTACCCGGTGAGCGCGAAGTTGTCATCGAGCGGGAAGCCGAGCACGAGGCCGAAGCGCTGGCGGTCGGCCGGGACATAGCCGACGCCCCGCTCGCGGACCCGCCGGGGCGACGCACCGGTGATGTCGGCGCCCGACAGCGCGACCCGGCCGCCGGATGGCTTGCGGAGGCCGACGATCGCCTCGACGAGCTCCTCCTGCCCGTTGCCGGCGACCCCGGCGACGCCGACGATCTCGCCGCCACGCACGTCGAGGTCCACGCCGCGCACGGCCTCGTGGCCGCGGTCGTCGCGGGCGCGAAGGCCGCGGATCTCCAGGACGACCTCGCCGGGACGCGAGACGCCGCGATCGACGCGGAGGAGCACTTCTCGTCCGACCATGAGGTCCGCGAGCTCCTGCTCGCTCGTCTCGCGGGGCGCTCGCTCGCCAACGACGCGGCCCCGCCGGATGACCGTGATGCGGTCGGCGATCCGGACGACCTCGTCGAGCTTGTGGCTGATGAAGACGACGCTCGCGCCCTCGTCGCGCAGGCGGCGGAGGACGACGAAGATCTCCTCGGTCTCCTGGGGGGTGAGGACGGCCGTCGGCTCGTCGAGCACCAGGATGCGCGCCCGCCGGTAGAGCGCCTTCACGATCTCCACCCGCTGCTGCTGCCCGACGCTCAGCTGCTCGACCCGTACGTCCGGGTCGATGGAAAAGCCGAGCTGATCCGAGAGCGCGCGGATCCTTCGGCCCGCTTCGGCGAGATCGAGGAGGACCGGGCCGCGCATGACCTCGGAGCCGAGCATGACGTTCTCGGTGACGGTGAAGACCGGGACGAGCATGAAGTGCTGGTGGACCATGCCGATCCCGCGCGCGATCGCGTCGGCGGGGTCGCGGATGACGACGGGCTCGCCGTCGATGTGGATCTCACCTTCGTCCGGCGCGACGAGGCCGTAGAGGATGTTCATGAGGGTCGTCTTGCCGGCGCCGTTCTCGCCGAGGAGGGCGTGGATCTCGCCCGGGCGGACCTCGAGATCGATGTGGTCGTTCGCGAGGATCCCCGGGAACCGTTTCGTGATCCCGCGCATCTCGAGCGCGGGCGCGCGGTCGGTCATCGCACGTGGACGGATGTGGAGCGGGCCGCCCTTCGGACGGCCCGCTCCACTATCCTCATGTGTCCCGCGACGCGGAGGTCACTTGGATGGCGGGACCAGCTTGCCCGACTTCATGTCCTCGAGCGCCTTCTTCAGCTTGTCCTCGAGGCCGGCCGGGACGGGGCTGAGATTGCGGATCGGCGACGCGGCGATCCCGCCGTTCTTCGCGTCGTTGAAGAAGTTCTTGGTCTGCTTGCCCGTGTCCTTCCAGCGCTTGATCGCGTCGGTCGCGGCGATCTGGAGCTTCTTCTCGGCGCTGGTGACGATGCAGGCCTTCGCATCCGGGAGGCTCAGGTACTGGTCGACGTCCACGCCGATCCCCCAGACCTTCGCGTTGCAGGCCGCGCGGAGCGCGCCCGCGCCGGTGAGGCCCGCCACCTGGAAGATGACGTCAGCCCCCTGGCCGATCATCGTCTTCGCGGAGGCCTCGCCCTTGTCCGGAGCGTTGAAGTCCTCGACGTAGTTGATGAGGACCTGGATGCTCGGCTTCTCGGCCTTCGCGCCGGCCTCGTAGCCCTTGATGTAGGCGACCACCGGCGGGACGGCCGAGACGCCGCCGACCGCGCCGATCTTGTTCGACTTCGTGATGTTCGCGGCGACGATCCCGGCGAGGTAGCCGGCCTGCGCCTCGTTGAAGAGGAGCCCCTGGTAGTTCGCCGGCGCGGGGTCGGCCACGAACTGGTCGATCCCGAAGAACTGGACGCTCGGGTTGGCCTGCGCGGCCTTCAGGGTGTCGCTCCCGATGAGGAACCCGACCGTGACGATGACGTCGTACTTCTGGTCGACGAACTGCTGGATGTTCTGCTTGTAGTCGGCGGTGTCCTTGGTGACGATGTTCTTGGCTTCGCCGCCGACCGCCTTGGCGCCGTCCTGGACGCCCTTCCACGAGAACTCGTTGAACGACTTGTCCTCGAGCTGCCCGATGTCCGTGACCATGCCGATCTTCGGCCCGCCCGCCCCGGGCAGTCCGAGGCCGCCGCACGCGGACGCGAGCAGGCCGGCGAGAACGAGGAACGCGAGCAGACGCTTCATGGGCGAGTGCCTCCCTCCCTGCGTGCCGCCCCCGTGAAGCGGGCGAGCGGCCGACCGGGATGGTATTCCACCCAGCGGCACGGCTTCAGCGGGCTGCCCATGGGTCCGGCGCGAGGCCCGAAAGCCTTCGAGCAGCGTACGAGGCACGGACCACCAGCCGCCTCAGTGCCAGAGATCAGCGAACTTCAACTAGTGGATCGGCGGGGGCGCCGCGGCGTGCGGGAAGACCACGATCCAGACGATGAACGCCGCGTAGAAGAAGCCGAGCGAGGTGAGCTCACGTCCCGTGAGGACGTTGTCAGTCCGGAGGTAGACTTGCAAGAGGACGCCGGCGCCGATGGCGATGACCGCCGAGGCGATGGCGAACTCGTTCAGCACCCAGGGCGTGAACCAGAGGCCCACGGCGACCGGGATGCATGACTGGAAGACCATCGCCCCGCTGATGTTCCCCATGGCGAGGGTGTCCTTGCGCTGCCGGATCCAGATGACGCTGTTGAACTTCTCCGGGAGCTCGGTCGCCAGCGGCGCGATGACGAGGGAGAGGACGAGCGGCGGGACGCCGACGAGGGAGGCCAGGTCCTCGATCTGTCCGACGAAGAGCTTGGCGCCGGCGACGATGGCGGCGAGCGCGACGAAGACCTGGAGGAGGATCGCCCGGGTCTTGGGCGAATCGAGCCGCCGCTGGAAGTGGAGCGGGTTGAGGCCCTCCCCGCTCTCGCCCTTCGGATCACCGGCCGTGCGCTTCACGTACCACGCGTAGGCGAGGACGAGGGCGATGCCGGCGGCGATGCGGAGCGCCGCCGGCTTCTCGAAGAGCGGCAGCCCCAGCGCGATCGCCACGATGTACATCCCGAGGAAGAAGCGCAGGTCGCGCCGGACGATGACCTGATTGATGGTGAGGTGGTCCTTCCGCCGGCCGCTGCGGTGGTAGGCGAGCACGGCGACCCCGGTGACGAACATCGCGGCGGTGGAGAGCATGAACGGCGCGCCGAGGATGGCGCCGATGCCGACCTCCTCCGCCGCCTGCGTCCCGACGAAGATGATCGCGATGATCGGGATCATGGTCTCCGGGAGCGCGGTGCCGACCGCGGCGAGGACGCTTCCGACCATCCCCTCGCTGAGGCCGAGGCGCTCCCCCAGCCACTCGATGCCGTTGGTGAAGAGCTCGGCGCCCGCGAGGATGACGACGAAGCTGACGGCGAGCAGGAGGAGGTCGGTGAGCAGCTCCATCAGGCGTGAGCGCTCGGGGTCGCGCCAGTACCGGCGCGACGGCGCCGGTACTGGCCGATGAGTGGCAGGGCCAGGAGGATGACCGCCAGGGCGATGAGCACGGCGGAGATCGGGCTGGTGAGGAAGATGCTCCACTCACCGTGGCTCCCGATGAGCGCTTTGCGCAGCTCGCGCTCCGTCGAGTCGCCGAGGACGAGCGCGACGACGAGCGGCGCGAGCGGGTACTTCATCTTGCGCAGCCAGTACCCGATGATCCCGAACACGATCGTGATCGCGACGTCCTTCATCTCGTTGTTCAGGGAGTACGCGCCGATGACCGAGATGACGACGATGAACGGCGTGAGGATCCCGTGCGGGGCGCGCATGATCAGCGCCAGGAGCGGGACCGCGGTCATGCAGATGAGGAACGTCAGGAAGTGCCCCACGTAGATGCTCGCGATGAGGCCCCACACGAAGTCGGGGTGATCGATGAAGAGGAGCGGTCCCGGCTGGAGGCCCCAGATGAAGAGGCCGGCCATCATGACCGCCGAGGTCGGGGATCCGGGGACGCCGAGCGCGAGCATCGGCACGAGCGAGCCGACCGCTGACGCATCGGCGGCCGCTTGGGGCGCCATGATCCCCGAGATCTCGCCCTTGCCGAAATCCTCCTTGTTCTTCGACCACTGCCGAGCGAGGCCGTAGCCGAGGAACGAGCCGGCCGTCGCGCCGTGGCCGGGCAGGCTCCCGAAGAAGAACCCGATGACCCCGTTCGCGGCGACCAGCCAGATGCGCTGGCGGAGCGCGCGGAGGGTCTCGAGGATGTCCTTCAGGCCGACCTTCGCGGCGATCTTCTCGACGTACCCGATCCCGGCCTCGTCGGCCGAGGCGATGATCTCGCCGATGCCGAAGAGGCCGATGGTGACGGGCACGAACCCGATCCCGGAGAGCAGGCCGATCTGGCCGAACGCGAGGCGCGGCTCGCCGGTGATCGTGTCGAAGCCGATCGCCGCGAGCAGCAGCCCGAAGGCCACCATCATGACCGCCTTCATCGGCGACTCGGCGCCCAGCCCGATGAGCGTGGCGAACGAGAGCACGAAGACCGCGAAGAGCTCCGCCGGTCCGAACCGCAGCGCGACGTCGGCGAGCTCCTTGGCGAGGAAAGTGAGGAGCACCGTCGCGAACAAGGCGCCCACCCAGGAGGCGAGGAACGAGCTCGACAGGGCGACGCCCGGCTTCCCGAGGCGCTTCGCGAGCGGATAGCCGTCGAAGAGGAGGGCCACGGCCCAGGGCTCACCCGGGATGTTGAACAGGATCGAGGTGACGACGCCACCGAAGAGCGCGCCCCAGTAGATGCCGGCCAGGAAGATGATCGCCGTCGTCGGGGTGTTCGCCGCGGCGATGTAGACGCTGATCGGCAAGAGGATCGCGACGCCGCTCGTGCCGCCGAGCCCCGGCAGCACGCCGATGATCAGGCCGAGGAGGCAGCCGGCGAGCAGGAAGATGAGGTTGTGCGGCTGGAGCGCGATGCCGAAGCCGCCGGCGAGGGAGCCGAGGACGTCCATCGATCTATCTAGAAGGGCGTCGTCGGGTAGAAGACGCTCTTGGGCAGCAGGGCCTTGAACCCCACCTCGAAGACGAGGTAGACGATCAGCGGGATCGCGACGCCGCCGAGGAGCGCCCAGTACCAGCGGTAGCGCGCGACGACCCATGCGTAGTACGTCACGTACGCCCCGCTCGCGAGGTAGAAGCCGAGGAGCTTGTCGGACATGAGGTAGGTCGCGACGACCATCGGCAGGATGAAGCGGACGAGGTCGGTGAGGGCGCCGCGGTCCTTGAAGACGCCCTCATCCGCCTGGGGCAGCCGCAGCGCCTGGACGGCCACGACGATGCCGGCCGCGGCGACGACCGCCGCGGACCAGAACGGGTACCACCCGCCGCGGAGGCCTCCCGGCACGCCGGCCGCCGACGTCGGCAACGCCCCGGATCTGGTGTCGAACATGGCGACGGCGGCGATCAGTACGAAGATCGCCGCCGTCGCCGCTTGGTACGGCCGCAAGCGGCTATTGGACCCAGCCGTTCTTCTGGGCGATCTCCTGGTGCAGCTTGGTGTAGTCGTCGAACAGCTTCTTGAGCTCGGCCCCCGCCCGGTAATCCGGGTCGAGCGCGTTCTTGCTCATGAATTCCTTCCAGTCCTTCGAGTCGAACACCTTCTTGAAGACGTCCGCCCAGTACGTCGTCTGGGCGGCGGTGATCCCCGGCGGCCCGACGACGGCGCGGACGATGTAGTAGTCCGTGATGTCGAGACCCTGGGACTTGCAGGTCGCGAGATCCTTGTACGTGCCCTCCTTCGGAGAGGCGGGAGTGAAGGCGCAGAGCGGCCGGAGCTTCTTGGGGGTGGCCTGGTAGAGGCCGATGCCTTCGCTCGGGTTGTTCACGGTCGCATCGACACCGCCCTGGTGCCCGGCGAGCGCGATCGCGACGGCCCCGCCGCCGGACTGCGGGATGTAGCTGAACGGCTTCGTCTTCGCCAGATCCTGGATCCGCCGGAACAGGACCTCATCTTCCTGCTTGGAACCGGTGCCCGCCACCGTGATCGACTTCTCCTGGGCGGCCTTCACGAAGTCCTGCGCGTTCTTCCACGGGCTGTCCTCGTTGACCCATAGGAAGAACGGGTCGAGCGCCATGTTCGCAAGAGGCGTGAAGTCGGTGGCCTTGTACGGCAGCTTCTGCGTGATGATCGTGGTGAAGAAGCTGTTGAGCGTGACCATGATGTAGTGGGGGTCGGCCTTCCTCTCGAAGACGTACGTGAAGGCGACGGCTCCCGCGCCCCCCTCCTTGTTCACCGGGAGGACGGAGGTGTTGAGGGCCTTCTCCTTCTCCATGATCGCGATCCACAGACGGGCGTAGATGTCGGACCCGCCGCCCGGGCCCGTGCTGATGACGAACTCGACCGGCCGGCTGAGGACGGGAGCGGCGGTCGCCGCCGCCGTCGGGGCCGCGGTCGCCGCGGCCGTCGGGCTCGGCTGCGTCGTGCCACCGCCTCCGCAGGCCGCCGCCACGATCGTGCCCGCGGCGAATGCCGCGATGGTCCGTAAGAGCGAACGCCTCATCCCTCGACCTCCCGCTGATGGTCGGCCTTGGCCAGCGCCTGGTCAGACCGTGACGGATGCTAGTCCCGCCTGCGGCGGGCAGGCAACTGCGGCCATGTCACAATGCGGGAAGCGTGGCACGGCTCGTGCGCGAAGGAGCGGTCACATGGTGAAGGAGCTGGCTCGCTCGACGTCCCCGCTTCGAAGGGGCGCCGCCCCTCCCAACGCCTGGGCCTTCCTCGACGGACGCTACGTCCCGACCGCCGAGGCGAAGATCGGCGTCATGACCCACGCGTTCAACTACGGCACCGGCGTGTTCGAGGGCATCCGTGCGTACTGGAACGCGGAGGAGGAGCAGCTCTACGCGCTGCATCTGCGCGAGCACTACTCGAGGCTCCACCGCTCCTGCCGCATCATGCGGATCACGCTCCCGTACTCGGTGCAGGAGCTCGGCGACATCACGCTCGAGGTCCTTCGCCGGTGCGGCTACCGCGAGGACTCCTACATCCGCCCGGTGGCCTTCAAGTCCACCGAGCTCATCGGCGTCCGCCTGCACGATCTCGAGGACGCCTTCACCGTCTTCGCGGTGCCCTTCGGTCAGTACCTCGACATCGACCGCGGCATCGCCTGCGGCGTGTCGTCGTGGCGGCGGACGGACGACAACGCCATCCCGGCCCGCAGCAAGATCACCGGCGCGTACGTGAACGCGGCCCTGGCGAAGACCGAGGCCCAGGAGGCCGGGTTCGACGAGGCCATCGTCCTCACGCAGGACGGTCACGTGTCCGAGGGCAGCGCCGAGAACATCTTCATCGTCCGCGACGGCGTCCTCATCACGCCACCCGGGACGGACAACATCCTCGAGGGGATCGTGCGCGACAGCATCATGCGGATCGCGACGGACGAGAGGATCCCCGTCGCCGTCAGGACGATCGACCGGACGGAGCTCTACGTGGCCGACGAGGTCTTCCTGTGCGGCACCGGCTCGCAGATCAACGTCGTCACGAGCGTCGATCACCGCCCGGTCGGCGGTGGCGACGTGGGTCCGATCGCCTCGCGGATCCGCAATGTGTACTTCGACGCCGTCCGCGGCAAGGTGGACCGCTACCGGAGCTGGGTCACCCCCGTCTATCCGAGGTAGTCGCTTCGCTCACGGCCCGGACGAGACCCCGCGGAAATCAACGCCGATACGGACGACGATGTCGGCCTCGGCCCCCTCGCCGGTCGCCGTCTCGATGGGCAGGCCGAGCTGCTTCGCGAGCTGCTCCGCCGTGTACCTCTTTCGCTGATCGCGGACCAGCACCGCCGAGCGACCGCGATCGCCGTCGGTCACGCGCACGACGTTGAACTGCCGTGCCGAGAGCTTGTCCGCGACGTCCCGGACCGTGTCCGAGCGCGCCCCGGCGGAGCGGACCTCCACCGCCGCGGCCTCCTGGCGCACCCGGGGGTCGTAGAAGACCTCGGCGACGAGGTCGCGCACCTTCGCGCGGTCGGGGATGAGGTAGTAGCCGAGCGGGCTGTTCTGCTCGGTCAGCTCGCAGTGCGGCGCATCGCCGCCGCACGGAAGGAGCACCTCGCTGCGGATGTCCGACCCCTCGATGCCGAGCCCGGTCCGGGCGAGCGGCAGGATGCCGCCGGGGTCGAAGTTCGTCCGGATCGCCGGGCCGACCCGCTCGACGATCGCGGGGATGCGGAAGAGGCCGACCTGGGCGAGGCGCACGCGCACCGCGGCGAGGACCTGCTGCTGCCGCCGCACCCGCGCGAAGTCGTTCGCGTCGTGCCGCGACCGCGCGTAGCGGAGGGCGTCGTCGCCGCTCTGGAGCTGCGGGCCGGCGAGGAAGCGGATCCGCTCGATGCCGAAGTCGACGGTCGGGAAGGACTCATCGCGGAGCGGGCGCCGGACGTCGACGAGGACGCCGCCGAGCGCGTCGACGGTCTCGCGGAAGGCCTGGAAGTCGACGAGCGCGTAGCTGTTGATGGTGATCCCGAGCAGCCCTTCGATCGTGCGGCGGGCCAGGTCAGCGCCGCGCTGGCGGCCGCCGTACACGTATGCCGCGTTCACCTTGTCCTTGCCGACGCCAGGGATGTCGACGAGGGTGTCGCGGGGGATCGAGAGCATCGCGGCGGTGCGATCGAGAGGGTCGATCGAGACGACGATGAGCGTGTCGGTGTTCTGGGTCGTCTCGTCGCCTTCCCGCGAGTCGATGCCGAGGAGGAGGACGTTGAGGCGGTCCCTGCCCGACCAGCCCGGAGCCGGTGACTCCGGCGCCTGGGGCACGCCGGCCGGCGTCGTGACGGTCCTCGTCGCCGGCTCGAACACCGCGGTGAGCACCGATGCCCAGGCCGCCGACTGCCGATAGACCGAGACGTACAGCAGGACGAGGCCGAGGACGAGCGCGAGGAGCACCGCGTAGTCGATGACGTGCCGGCCGCGCAGGCCGCTCTGGCCGAGCCGGCCGGCGAACGCGTCCGCGACGATCGCCACGTGGTAGGCGAAGAGCCCACCCACGACCAGGATCGCGAACAGCGCGGCACGGCGCACGATCCCCGTCGCGACCACGTCCGCGACGAGCACGAAGGCGGCGACGAGGCTGAACGCGAGGACCGGAAGGAGGACCATGAGCGCTCCGCGGAGCCACCGGGCCTGGTAGAGCTGTCCGAGGCCGGGCAGGAGCGTGGAGAGGAGCGCGGCGAAGGCCGGCGACCCCTCGGCGGGTGGGCCCGCGGGGAGCGGGCGAGCGACGACCGTCATGGGACGTATAGCGTACGGGCGTGGCGTCCCCTCCCATCGACAGCGTCACGCTCCGCGGCGCACGCGCGGTCGGCATCGTCTGCGCCCTCCTGTTCTTCGCGCCGGTCGTGCTCTCGCTGGCGTTCCCGGCGGCCTTCTTCTACCCGCCCTACCACGCGGTGTACGAGCGCATGCTGGGTGCCCTGCTCCTGGCCTTCGGCCTGGGGCTGCTCCTCGCCCTGCGCGACCCTGCCCGGAATGCCGGCGTCTACGCGGTCATCGGCCTCGCGACCGCATTCCTCGCGGGCGCCATCGTGTACGCCCTCGTCGTCGACGGCGCCGACCCGGTCCACTGGTTCGTCCAGGTCCCGCTCCTCGCCGCCGTGGCCGTCGCGCTGGTCGTCACATACACGCGGCTGCGCCGGCCGCATCCGGTCGTGACGCGGATCGTCGTCGCCGCGGTGATCCTCCTGCCGGCCGCGCTCTATCTCTACGACATCGGCTACCGGGCGTTCGTCGCGCGCTGAGCGCGTGCCCTAGTCCCGCGCTGAGCGCGTGCCCTAGCCGTAGTCTTCGGCCGTGGCGCCGATCGTCAGCGTCCGGGAGCTGCGGAAGCGGTACGGCGCGATCGAGGCGGCGCGCGGGATCTCGTTCGACGTCGAGAAGGGGGAGGTCTTCGGCCTCCTCGGCCCGAACGGCGCCGGGAAGACGACGACCGTCGAGATCCTCGAGGGCCTGCGCCGGGCGGACAGCGGGTCGGCGGTCGTCGCCGGCGTCGACGTCACGCGTGACCCGCAGGCGGTGAAGGACCGGATCGGCGTGCAGCTCCAGGCGAGCGCGTTCCCGGAGCACCTCACGGCCAAAGAGGTCGTCGAGCTCTTCGCGATCTGCTACGACCGGCGGGTCGACGCGCTCGGGCTCCTGCGCACGGTCGGCCTCGACGGTCAGGCCGGTCAGCTGCAGGAGCTGCTCTCCGGCGGCCAGCGCCAGCGTCTCTCGATCGCCACGGCCCTGGTGAACGATCCCGCCGTGCTGTTCCTCGACGAGCCGACCACGGGCCTCGACCCGCAGGCGCGCCGGCACCTTTGGGAGCTCATCACGAGGATCCGCGAGCGGGGAACGACCGTCTTCATGACCACCCATTACATGGACGAGGCGGAGATCCTCTGTGATCGGGTGGCGATCATGGACGAGGGGCGCATCCTCGAGATGGCGCCGCCGCGCGAGCTCATCGGGGCTCTGCTGGGGCGCGGCTTCAGCAAGCCGGCGCTCGTGCAGCAGGCGGATCTGGAGGACGTGTTCCTCGACCTGACCGGACACGCCCTGCGCGAAGGCTGAAATGGGGGTGGA
>Ga0105164_10002121_pt1 | contig 12367 bp, 10 predicted proteins | sample VDWuncwatermetaG_FD_89674 | JGI IMG/M metagenome (GOLD analysis project Ga0105164, IMG submission 89674) | Wastewater microbial communities from Netherlands to study Microbial Dark Matter (Phase II) - VDW unchlorinated drinking water | ecosystem: Environmental > Aquatic > Freshwater > Drinking...
ACCTTTTTCAGACGCGGCAATCTGGCGACGGGCCTCATAGGCCATGTTTTCGACGCCAGACGAAAGCATTGCACCACCGTGGGTGCGGGCCAGGAGTTTGCCGTCGCAAAGTTCGTTGAGATCTTTTCTGATGGTCTGCGGCGTTACCTCAAACCTGTCCGCCAATTCATCAACGCCGACGCTGCCCGTCTGTCGGGCAATGGTGAGTATCTGTTGTTGACGAGGAGACAGGGCAAGCATGTGAGAGTTTCTAGCGATCACAATCCAAGGTTTCCACCATTGTTTCACTTTTTTTCATTTGGTGCAAGTTTTTGCACATGCGAAGTGAATTGTTGCGAATGCGAACTGCATTGTTTTCGTATTTTAGTACTTGACGTTCGGTTTTTTTCGTTTGATAATTCGGTTCGCGTTTCACCAGAGGCGTGAAAAATTTGGGAGGAATACCGATGAAGAAGAGTCTGTTGGCGTCTGTCGCGCTGGCTGCAGTGGCTTTTGCCACACCGAGCTTTGCCGACGCAGATGCTGCAAAAAAGTGGATTGATAGCGAATTCCAGCCTTCAGCTTTGTCTAAAGAAGACCAGATGAAGGAAATGCAGTGGTTCATTGATGCCGCAAAACCATTTGCCGGTATGGAAATCAACGTGCTGTCGGAAGGCATTCCGACGCATACCTATGAATCAACTGTTCTGACCAAGGCCTTTGAAGAAATCACCGGAATCAAGGTCAACCATCAGATTCTCGGTGAAGGTGAAGTCGTGCAGGCTGTCCAGACGCAGATGCAGACTAACCGCAATCTCTATGATGGCTATGTGAATGACTCCGATTTGATCGGCACCCATTCCCGCCTGCAGCAGACCTACAATCTCACGGACCAGATGTCCGGAGATTGGAAGGACGTGACCAATCCTGGACTTGATCTGGACGATTTCATCGGCAAGCAGTTCACCACAGGTCCCGATGGCAAACTTTATCAGCTTCCTGACCAGCAGTTTGCCAACCTCTACTGGTTCCGCAAGGACTGGTTTGACCGCGCCGACCTCAAGGAAAAGTTCAAGGCCAAGTATGGCTATGAACTCGGCGTGCCGGTGAACTGGTCGGCCTACGAAGACATCGCGCAGTTCTTCTCGGAAGATGTGAAGGAAATCGACGGCGTCAAAATCTATGGTCACATGGACTACGGCAAACGCGCTCCTGACTTGGGTTGGCGAATGACCGATGCTTGGCTTTCCATGGCTGGCACTGGCAACGTTGGTGAGCCGAACGGCATTCCCATCGACGAATGGGGCATCCGCATGGAAAAGGGTTCGTGCAATCCATCGGGCGCATCTGTGGCCCGTGGTGGCGAAGCCAACGGTCCTGCTTCTGTCTTTGCCATCGCCAAGTGGGATGAATGGCTGCGCAAATACGCACCTCCAGGTGCTGCCGACTATGACTTCTATCAGTCATTGCCGGCCCTGAGCCAGGGCAATGTGGCCCAGCAAATCTTCTGGTACACCGCCTTCACCGCTTCGATGGTGGCACCGAAAGCTGATGGCAACAATACGGTTGACGACCAGGGCAACCCGCTCTGGCGCATGGCCCCTTCGCCCCATGGTCCCTATTGGAAAGAAGGCCAAAAGGTTGGCTATCAGGACGTGGGTTCATGGACGATCCTCAAGTCAACACCGGCTGACCGCGCCAAGGCCGCCTGGCTCTACGCGCAGTTCGCCGTTTCGAAAACTGTAGATGCCAAGAAGAGCGATGTCGGTCTCACCTTCATCCGCAATTCGACAGTGAACCTGCAGCACTTTACGGATCGTGCCGCCAAACTGGGCGGACTGGTCGAGTTCTATCGCTCGCCGGACCGTGTACGTTGGTCGCCCACGGGCATCAATGTACCTGACTATCCGAAGCTGGCCCAGATTTGGTGGCAGCAGATTGGCGACGTGAACTCCGGCGCCTTCACACCGCAGGAAGCCATGGACCGTCTGGCCGAGGAAATGGATATCACCATGTCCCGCATGCAGGCCGCTGACGAAGCCAACAAAACCTATGGTGGCTGCGGACCGCGCCTCAACGAGCCGAAGGATCCAGCCGAATGGCTCGGCAAGGACGGCGGTCCCAAGGCCAAGCTCGAAAACGAAAAGGAACAGGGTGTGACGGTGGCGTATGACGACATCATCAAGTCCTGGATGAAGTAGTTTCCTCCTGACGATGGGAGCCGGGATTGTGCAACAGCAATCCCGGCTCTTTGTGCTACCATGCCCTACCGAACAACCAGAACAGGCGGCGCAGAAATGCCACTTGAATTGAAGAACGTGTTTAAGCGCGTCGGTGCCGACGTGCATATCCACAACGCGAACATCGCTTTTGCCGATGGCTCGTTCAACGTTCTGCTGGGTGCAACACGCTCTGGCAAGACCACGTTGATGCAGCTTATGGCCGGCATCCAGCAGCCGACACGCGGTGAGATTTGGCACAAAGGCCGGAACGTCACCCGTGATGCGGTGCAGAAGCGCAACGTCTCTATGGTCTATCAACAATTCATCAACTATCCGATGATGAACGTTTACGAGAACATCGCTTCGCCGTTGCGGGTGACGGGGATGGCCGAAAGTGAAATCAAATCCCGTGTCGGCATGGCGGCAGAAGTGCTTCGCCTTTCTCCCATGCTGGATCGCAAGCCGTCTGAACTGTCGGGCGGGCAACAACAACGCACGGCCATCGCGCGCGCCATCGTGAAAGACAGCGACATCATCTTTCTGGATGAACCCCTGGCCAACCTCGATTACAAGCTGCGCGAGGAACTCCGCGACGAGTTGCCCCGCCTCTTCGCTGGCCGCAATGCCATCGTCTTTTATGCCACCACCGAACCCCATGAGGCCCTGTTGTTTGGTGGCAACACGCTGACACTGCATGAGGGTCACATCACCCAATATGGAAAGACCGCCGAAATCTACCGCAAGCCAAATTCCATCATTTCGGCTCAGGTCTTCTCTGATCCGCCGATCAACGTTACCAAGGCGCGGAAATCCGGGAAGACTCTCACCGTGTTCAATGGCGTGAAATGGCCGGTCTCCGGGCCCTCGGCCGACCTGGCGGATGGTGACTACGAATTGGCTCTGCATCCCCACCATGTCTCACCCGACAAACATTCAGAGCTGGCTGGAGTTGTGAAGGGCAGGGTTCTGGTGACCGAGATTTCGGGTTCGGAAAGCGTCGTTCATCTCGACATTGGCGGTCACACCTGGGTGTCACAATCGCACGGCGTTCATCCTTACAAGATTGGCGACACCGCGACTTTTCATGCTGATGTGGAACGCGCCCTGTTTTTTGGCAGTGACGGGAGGCTCGTCGCCTGATGGCCAAAATCACAATCGACAACCTCCGCCATGCCTACATTTCCGAACCCAGCCGTGATGAACACTATGCCCTGAAGCGCGTGCATCTCGACTGGGCAGATGGTGGCGCCTACGCGCTGCTCGGCCCATCCGGCTGTGGCAAGACCACATTGTTGAATCTCATTTCGGGTTTGCTAAAGCCAAGCGAAGGCCGCATTCTCTTCGACGATATTGATGTTACCAACGACACGCCGGAAAAGCGCAATATTGCCCAGGTGTTCCAGTTCCCCGTGATCTACGACACCATGACGGTGCACGACAACCTGGCCTTTCCCCTGCGCAACCGTGGCGTTGATGAGGTCGTAATCAAGAAGCGGGTCGCCGAGATCGCCGACATGCTGGAATTGACTTCGACTCTGCATACGCGAGCTTCCGGCCTCACAGCGGATGGCAAGCAGAAGATTTCGCTGGGGCGCGGACTTGTTCGTGATGACGTCAACGTTATCATGTTTGACGAGCCACTGACCGTCATTGATCCGCATTTGAAATGGCAGTTGCGCTCCAAACTGAAAGAGCTGCAGCAGCGCATCAAACGGACCATGATATACGTGACCCACGACCAGACAGAGGCCCTGACCTTCGCGGATCAAGTCGTTGTCATGAACAACGGCGAAGTGGTGCAGACGGGAACGCCAATAGAGCTTTTCGAAAAACCCATGCACACATTTGTGGGGCATTTCATCGGCTCACCCGGCATGAATCTCCTGCCCTGTGTGGTGAAGGGCGGGCAGGCGTTTGTGGGAGACACGAAAATCAAGGCCGACAATGTGGCTATGGCACCTAAGTCAGGAAAGCTGGAACTGGGCGTGCGACCGGAATTCGTCACCTTGGCCAAGTCCGGCAGCCGGACCAGTCTCGAAGCCTCGGTTGTGCGGGTCTCGGATGTAGGCCGCTATCGTGTTGTTGAAACAAGAGTGGCCGAAACGGCAGTGAAATTCATTGTGGGCGAAAACGAGGCTGTGCCGGAAGGCAAGGTGAAACTCGCCTTTGATCCCTCCCATACGCAGGTTTACGCCGATGGTTGGCTGGCAGGATCACGAGCATGACCAAGGTACAAAACAACCGCGCCTGGTTCTTCGTCCTTCCCGTCTTTGCCTTGGTGGCCTTCAACGCGCTCATCCCGTTGATGACTGTGGTCAACTATTCCATTCAAGAAACCTTCGGCAACAACGAGTTCTTCTGGGCCGGATCGCGCTGGTTCGAAGACATCCTGCGCTCTGAAAGATTCCATGCCGCACTCTTGCGGCAGATTGTGTTCACGGGAATCGTCCTCTTGATCCAGGTTCCGCTGGGTCTTGGCATTGCTTTGTGCATGCCGAAGAAGGGGCCATGGGTGTCCGTCTGCCTCGTGTTGATGTCGTTGCCGCTTCTGATCCCCTGGAATGTGGTGGGATCCATGTGGAACATCATGGCGCTGCCGGATATCGGTCTGCTGGGCAAGGCGATCAACTCCCTCGGCATCAACTACAACTACACGCGGCAGCCGTTCTCCGCATGGTTCACGCTCATCCTCATGGATGTCTGGCATTGGACATCGCTTGTCGTGTTGCTTTGTTATGCCGGGTTGGTGTCAATCCCTGATGCCTATTATCAGGCGGCGAAGATTGATGGCGCAAGGCCCTGGGCCGTGTTCCGCTATATTCAGCTTCCCAAGCTCAAGCACGTGCTCACCATCGCCATTCTCCTGCGCTTCATGGACAGCTTCATGATTTACACGGAAGTCGTTGTTTTGACTGGAGGAGGCCCTGGCAATGCCACCACGTTCTTGTCGATCGATCTGGTGAAATATGCCCTTGGTCAATTTGACTTGGGCCATGCCGCAGCCATGTCGATCATCTACTTCCTCATCATCCTGTTCCTGAGTTGGCTTTTCTACACCCTCATGATGAAAAACGAGAATACCTGATGACCAAGCGCCACATCGTGCCAATCATCTACATCATCTTCCTGATGCTGCCGATCTATTGGCTGCTCAATATGTCGTTCAAAACCACGAACGAAATTTTGGGTGGCTTCAGCGCCTTCCCGCGCGAGTTCACGCTGAACAGCTACCGCACCATATTCACCGATCCGACATGGTATGGGGCGTACATCAACTCAATCAGTTATGTCGCGATCAACACGGTGCTTTCGATCATCGTTGCGTTGCCCGCCGCCTATGCTTTCTCACGCTATCGTTTTCTCGGTGACAAGCACCTGTTCTTCTGGCTGCTTTCCAACCGCATGGCACCACCGGCGGTATTCGTGTTGCCATTCGTCAATCTTTATTCGGCGGTGGGCCTGTTCGACACACCTTGGGCAGTGGCCCTGGCCCATACGCTTTTCAACGTGCCGCTGGCGGTCTGGATTCTCGAAGGATTCATGTCGGGCGTGCCGAAAGAACTCGACGAGACGGCCTATGTGGATGGCTATTCCTTCCCGCGCTTTTTCACCCGCATTTTCATTCCGACAATTTCAGCAGGAATAGGTGTCGCTGCATTCTTCTGTTTCATGTTCTCCTGGGTTGAAATGCTGCTGGCCAAGAATCTCACCTCTGTTGCAGCAAAGCCGATTGTTGCCGCCATGACCAAGACAGCCAGCACGTCGGGCTATGAGTTGGGACTCCTGGCTGCGGCGGGGGTGCTGACGCTCATCCCCGGAGCTATCGTGATTTATTTCGTTCGCAATTACATCGCCAAGGGCTTCGCCTTGGGTCGCGTCTAGGAGAAAGCCATGGATGTTTCGCCGATGATCTTCTCGGGCGACTGGTGGCAACAGCCGCTAGGCACGTGGATGGCGTGGAACCGCGCCACCATCGCCTTCTTCTTCTACATTTTTGGTTCCATCGCAGCCATGGGCGTCTGGGAGTATTATGTCCCCGGTGGCAATCCGCGCCACGGCATTTTCCGGCTCGACACCACGCGCGGTGACCGGCTCTTTATCGCCCATCTCGGCACCTGCTTCATTTTCCTCGCCTGGCTGGGCCTGATGGGCGCACCCCTCTGGGGTGGATTGGTGCTTGCTGTGGTGTGGGTGGTCTTTGTTTTCAGGTATGCGTAGGTCACATTCTGATACTTATTGACGACATACTGGCAAAAAGTACATAAAGCCTGATCACCTCACCTGGTGGCCTAGGCCGCCTTTTTGCGTTTGGATGTCATGGCAAGCAAATCCTCTTTGAAAACAGATGTTTCCGGCCGGAATGCTCGACCGTTTTATGCCAACCACACGCCCACCCAGCTGAAAGAGGCACTCCGGCGCATGTATTTGATCCGCCGTTTCGAAGAGATGGCGGAAGAAAGCTACGTGCGTGGCCTGACCCACGGCACCATGCATTTGTCCATTGGACAGGAAGCGACAGCCGTCGGCATCTGCATGGATCTCAGCAATGCCGACTACATCACCTCAACACATCGCGGCCATGGCCATTGCATCGGCAAGGGTGCCGAGGTGAAATACATGTTCGCAGAATTTTTCGGCAAGGAAGAGGGCTATTGCCGCGGCCGTGGCGGCTCCATGCACATTGCCGATCCGGCGACAGGCAATCTTGGCGCCAATGGAATCGTCGGCGGTGGCTTGCCCCTGGCAACCGGAGCGGCACTTGCGATCAAACAGCGAGGCGCAAAAGACGTGGCCGTCTGCTTCTTTGGTGACGGAGCCAACAACGAGGGTGCGTTTCACGAATCTCTGAACATCGCAGCGGTGTGGAAGCTGCCGGTGATTTTTGTGTGCGAGAACAATCAATATGGCATGTCGGTATCGACGGCGCGCTCCACCGCCGTGAAAGACGTGGCAACCCGCGCCATCGCTTATGCCATGCCGGGCGTGACAGTTGATGGCAATTCCGTCGCCGATGTGGCGGAGGCCATGGCCGCCGCCACTGAGCTGGCCCGCAGCGGCGGGGGCCCTTCGCTCATTGAATGCAAAACCTATCGCACCAAGGGCCATTCGCGCTCAGACCGCAACCGTTATCGCAGCAAGGATGAAATTGAGGATTGGAAATCCCGCGATCCCATCCCGATGTTCGAAACCGAACTTGAGTCCCATGGCGTTGCGACGCGCACCGAGATTGACGGTTTGCGCGAGTCTGTGGAGAAGGAAATTCAGGATGGCTTTGATTTTGCCACCAAAGGCACAGATCCGGTACCGGCTTCCCTCATGCAGGGTGTCACCACAACGGGCGACATGCAGGGCGGAGTTGCGACATGAGCGACGTTCGTGAACTGAGTTTTTCCGCCGCCATTCAAGAAGGCCTCGCGCAGGCCATGGAAGCCGACCCCCGCGTGTTTCTCATGGGCGAGGACATTGGCGTTTATGGCGGCGCCTTTCAGGTGACGGGCGATCTCATCCATCGCTTTGGTGAAGATCGGGTACGTGACACGCCGATCTCCGAATTGGGCGGAGCCGGTGTTGCAGTTGGTGCGGCAGTTGCAGGGTCGCGGCCTGTCTATGAATTTCAGTTCTCGGATTTTTCAATGCTTGCCATGGAGCAGATCGTCAACCAGGCGGCTAAAATGCGCTTCATGCTGGGTGGCAAGGTGTCGGTACCTGTCGTGTTCCGCATGCCCTGTGGCTCGGGCACAGGTGCGGCAGCACAGCATTCGCAATCGCTTGAGGCCTGGTTCGGCCATGTGCCTGGGCTCAAGGTGCTTGAGCCGTCAACACCGGAAGATGCCAAGGGCATGGTTCTCGCGGCAATCGCTGATCCTGATCCGGTGCTCGTGTTCGAGCACAAGCTGCTCTACAAGATGAAAGGCCATGTGCCGGCGGAAATGTATCGCACGCCCATCGGCAAAGCAGTGGTGCGGCGCGAGGGCAAACAGGCGACTGTGGTTGCAGCCGCCATCATGGTGCACAAGGCTTTGGAAGCAGCAGAAGTGTTGGCGAGCGAAGGCATCGATATCGAAGTCATTGATCTCCGCTCCATTCGCCCCATTGATACAGCGACAATCATCGAAAGCGTGAAAAAGACCACGCGTCTCGCTTGCGTTTACGAAGGTGTTAAGACATTGGGGATTGGCTCGGAAATCTCGGCGCTCATTGCCGAGAGTGAGGCCTTTGACTATCTTGATGCGCCCATCCTGCGTTTGGGTGGAGCAGAAAGCCCCATGCCTTACAGCCCCATTCTGGAAAAGGCCGCTGTGCCGCAGACGGAAGATATTATTGCTGCGCTTCGCGACCTTGTGAAGGGCAGGACCTAGGCCATGGCGGTTGAAGTCATTCTCCCCAGAGTTGACATGGACATGACGACGGGCACGATTTCCGTTTGGCATGTGAAGGATGGCGATAGAGTGAAGAAGGGCCAGGCTCTCTTCGATATCGAGACTGACAAGGCCGCCATGGAAATTGAATCACCCGGTGATGGCCTGATCAAGATCGGCAACGCACCAGAAAAGGCCGTTGTGCCCATCGGCACAGTGGTGGCAGTGATCTTTGCGGCCGGAGAAGATGCGCAAGCATTTGCAACTGCAACCCCATCAACTCCCACCGCCCTTCCTGCAAAGGTGGACGTTCCGCTTGCAGAAAAAACGGATTCGTACCATCCAGAGAATGTGCGGAGTGGGCCAGTACGCGCCACGCCACTGGCGCGACGCCTTGCGAGGCAAGCCGGTGTGAAGCTTGAAAGCATTGCGGGGTCTGGCCCGCGCGGCCGGATTGTTGCCGCCGATGTTGCAACGGCAAAGCCGCCAAAACTGCCAGCTTCCGCTCCTTCAGGCCTGGAAAGTTCCGCCATTCAGGCACTGTATCCGCCCGGTTCCTTTGAAGTGAAGCCGTTGGACGGCATGCGCCGCACCATCGCCCAGCGCCTGACGCAATCGAAGCAAACCATTCCGCATTTCTATCTCTCTGCCAGTTGTGTGATTGATGAACTGTTGGCGGTGCGCGAGCGCCTCAATGGTCACGCGCCGAAGGTCGCAGACAAATCTCCACTGTGGAAATTGTCAGTGAATGATTTCATCATCAAGGGGATGGCAATTGCGCTACAACGCGTGCCCTCCGCAAATGTCACCTACACCGATGACGGCATTCTGCAACACCGCGCCAGCGATGTGGGTGTGGCCGTGTCTGTGGAGGGCGGCTTGTTCACGCCAGTGATCCGCAGTGCCGAAGCAAAATCGCTTTCTGCCATCTCTATTGAAATGAAGAGCCTTGCCGCGAAAGCCCGCGAGCGCAAGCTGCAACCTGCTGACTACCAAGGCGGCACAACGGCAGTCTCCAACCTTGGAATGTATGGCGTCGAGCAGTTCAACGCCATTATCAACCCGCCTCAGGCAACAATACTCGCGGTGGGTGCAGGTGTGGAGACCTTCGTGCCGGTTAACCGGCAGCCCGTCTTGAAGACCGTGATGAAAATAACACTCTCTTGCGATCATCGTGCGGTGGATGGCGCTGTTGGCGCTGAATTGCTTGCAGCCTTCAAGGCGCTGATCGAAGACCCTGCAATGATGCTGGTTTAGGAAAGCCTGTCCAGCACCCGCTTCCGTCCGATCAGCGGCAGCAACACCGCCAGTTCCGGCCCGTGATCCAGCCCGGTCAAGGCCTTGCGCAGAGGCATGTACAATTCCTTGCCCTTGCGTCCGGTGGCGGATTTGATGGCCTCGGTCCAGGCCTTCCAGGTCGATCCATCCCAGGGCTCAGGCGGCAACAGGCTGCGGGCAGACGCAATGAAATCTCCCTCCCCGGGTGCCCGACCAACAACCAGGTCCTTGTGGATCACATCATGCCAAACTGCGGCATCTGATAGCTTTTCTAGATTGCCACGCACCGCCAGCCAGAACACCTCGGACGATTCTGGCAGGCGGTCCTTCACCGCTGCGAAAGGCAGCATGTGCAGCAGCTTGGCATTGAGGGCCTTCAACTCGGCCTCGTCAAAGCGGGCAGGCGCGCGCGAAAGCTTGCTGAGGTCAAAACCATTCACCAATTCAGAATAATTTGCACACGGATGAATATTGTCCGAGGTGCCGAGCAATGCCGCGTGAGAAACCACCGCCATGGACTCGAATCCTTCGTCACGCATGGCTGCGATGGACAGCGAACCCAGGCGTTTCGACAGGCCTTTGCCATCGGCACCGGTCAACAGGGAGTGGTGGGCGTAGGTCGGAACCCCGCCGCCCATGGCTCGAGTGATTTCGATCTGCACAGCGGTGTTCACCACATGGTCCTCCCCGCGAATGACGTGCGTCACCGCGAAGTCCACATCGTCGATAACGGACGTGAAGGTGTAGAGATAGGTGCCGTCTTCACGAATGAGCACGGGATCGGAAAGTGTCGCCGAATTGATGTGCACAGGTCCACGAATGAGGTCGTTCCATTCCACGGGGCTGTGTGCGAGTTTGAAACGCCAGTGGGGCTTGCGACCCTGAGCCAGATAGGTCTGCAATTCTTCTTCGCTGAGTTTGAGGGCAGCCCGGTCATAGATCGGCGGCAGACCCCGCGCCTGTTGCCGTTTGCGACGGCGATCCAGTTCATCCGCCGTCTCATAGCAGGGATAGAGAAAACCCCGCGCCCGCATCTCCTCGGCCACCTCATCGTAGCGGGCAAAACGCTTCGACTGCCATTCGACCCGGCCAGGTTTGATGCCAAGCCAGTTGGTATCGGTGGCAATGCCATCGGCAAATTCCTGGGTCGAGCGGACAACGTCGGTGTCGTCGTAGCGCAGGATGAATTGCCCGCCGGTTTTTTGGGCAAAGAGCCAATTGAGAATTGCGGTTCGGGCATTGCCAATGTGAATGCGGCCGGTGGGGGAAGGTGCAAAGCGCACGATTGTGGTCATGGTAGGTGGGCTACATGTGTAGGACGCAGGCGTCAAGAATGGCGCGGTCAGCTAGCTCTGCGGATCCCGAAAGCCGTTGGTGATGGGATAGCGGCGGTCGCGTCCGAAGTTGCGCCGCGTGATCTTGACACCCGGCGCCGCCTGCCGTCGCTTGTATTCAGCCACATAGAGCATGTGCTGGATGCGTTTCACCAGTGCCACGTCATGGCCGCGCGAGGTGATCTCCGCCACCGACTGCTCGCGCTCCACCAACCCGTCGAGGATGTCGTCGAGCACGTCATAGGGCGGGAGTGAATCCTGGTCCTTCTGGTTCTCGCGAAGTTCTGCCGTGGGTGCCTTGGTGATGATGCGGGCGGGAATGACTTCGCCTTGCAGGTTGCACCAGGCGGCGAGGCGATAGACCTCGGTCTTGTAAACATCCTTGATCGGATTGTAGCCGCCGTTCATGTCGCCATAAAGCGTGGCGTAGCCCACGCTCATCTCACTCTTGTTGCCGGTGGTGAGCACCATGGAGCCGAGCTTGTTGGAAATCGCCATGAGAATGACACCACGGCTGCGGGACTGGATATTCTCTTCCGCCGTATCCGCCTTACGGCCGGCAAAGAGTGGTGCCACCGCCGCGAGAAAGCCTTCCACGGGCTGCTTGATCGGCACAGTGTCATAGCGCACGCCCAGGCGCCTGGCGCAATCCTCCGCATCGACAAGCGAATCCTTTGACGTATAGGCATAGGGCAGCATGACGCAGTGGACCTTGTCGGCCCCCAGCGCATCGACGGCCATTGCCGCTACGACAGCAGAATCAATCCCGCCGGACAGGCCGAGCAAAACGCCGGGAAAACGGTTCTTCAGAACATAATCGCGAAGGCCCAGCACGCAGGCCTTCCAGGTTTCCTCTTCGCGTTCGGGAAGCGCGGCGATCTCGCCCTTCTCGCAAATCCAGCCGGAGGTGCTGCGCTGCCATGTGGTGACGGCAACCGCTTCCTCGAACATCGGCATTTGCAGGGCAAGCGAGTGATCGGCGTTGAGGACAAAGGATGCTCCATCAAACACCAGCTCGTCCTGTCCCCCGATCTGGTTGAGATAAACCAGCGGCAATCCGGTTTCAGTGACGCGCGCGACGACAAGATTGAGCCTGACATCGTCCTTGTTGCGCTCAAACGGCGAACCATTGGGAACCAGCAGAATCTCAGCACCGGTTTCAACCAGCGTCTCGCAGATTTCCTCAGTCCAGATG
>Ga0105164_10002123_pt1 | contig 12360 bp, 7 predicted proteins | sample VDWuncwatermetaG_FD_89674 | JGI IMG/M metagenome (GOLD analysis project Ga0105164, IMG submission 89674) | Wastewater microbial communities from Netherlands to study Microbial Dark Matter (Phase II) - VDW unchlorinated drinking water | ecosystem: Environmental > Aquatic > Freshwater > Drinking...
ACGGTGACCTCATGGAGCGCTCCCTCGCCCTGCTGCTGGCGCTTACCGGTAACTTCGGCCGCAAGGGCACCGGTATGCGCGGCTGGAACAGCGCTCAGCTCGTGGCCAGCAACCTCCTGAAGACGCGGTCCGGCCTGGAGGGCTTCCTGGAGTTCGCCCGCAACGCCCGCAAGACGGAGAAGCGGCTTCTGGATGAGGATGACACGCTGAGCGAAGAGATGGTGGCCATCGAGATCGAGCGCGAGGAGGTGCGGGGCAAGACCGTCACCAAGATGCCGCCGGCGCCGCTCATGGTTCCCCCGGCCTTCTACTGGTACCACCACGCCGGCTACAAGGATGTCTGGAACCGCGCCGAGTGGAACGACCCGACCATGAAGCGCACCTTCGATCAGTACATGACGGAGGCCGTGGACCGCGGTTGGTGGGACGGCCTGGTGCGGCCGGCGCCGGACAAGCCGCCCCGCGTCTACCTGGGAGTGGCGGGCTCTACCCTGCGGCGCACCCGCGGCGGCTTCAAACAGCTCCTGAACGTGCTGTGGCCCAAGCTCAAGCTCATCGTCTCCTGCGACCTGCGCATGAGCACCACGGCCTACTTCTCGGACATCGTCCTGCCGGCCGCCGGCTTCTACGAGAAGGTGGACTTCCGCTTCCCCACCGCCCACATCAACTTCCTCACGTTCACGGACCAGGCCGTCCAGCCCGTCGGCGAGGCCAAGCCGGAGTGGGAGATCTTCGGCCTCCTGGCCAAGAAGCTCCAGGAACGGGCCAAGGAGCGCGGCATCGGCGAGTACAGCGACGACGGTGGCCGACGCTATAGCCTGGACAACGTCTACGATATCTACACTCTGCATGGCGCCATCAAGGAACGAGACGGCGAGAAGATGGCCGAAGAGATGGTCAAGGACACCGTCCGCGTGGGCGCCCTGCCCGAGAAGACCGACCTGGAAGAGGTGCGCAAGCGCGGCGTGATTCGCTTTACGGGCCTGGGGGCTCAGGCTGGGGGCCTGGCCCTGGCCACCGACATCAAGCCGGACCAGACCATCTCGCCCCTCCGCTGGCATGTCGAGCGGAAGATCCCTTATCCCACGCTGACTCGCCGCATCCAGTTCTACATCGACCACGACTGGTTCCTGGAGGCCGGCGAGGAGCTGCCGGTGCACAAGCCCAACCCCCGCATGGGCGGCAACCAGCCTCTGACCATGACCAGCGGCCACCAGCGCTGGAGCATCCACTCCACCTGGACCGCCAACCAGACTCTGCTGCGCACCCACCGCGGCCATCCTCTCATCATCATGAACCCCAAGGATGCCGCAGCCCGCGGCGTCGCCGACGGCGATGAGGTCCGCGTCTTCAACGACTTCGAGGCTTTCCACATCCGCACCAAGCTGTCGTCGGCGGCGCGGCCCGGCCAGGTCATCGTCTATCATGCCTGGGAGCCCTATCAGTTCCGCGGCTGGAAGCCGTACGACACGGTGGTGCCAGGGATGATCAAGTGGCTGCACCTGGCCGGGGGCTACGGCCACCTGAACTACTTCCCCTTGAACTGGGTGCAGCAGCAGGTCGACCGGGCGATTCCGGTGGAGGTAGAGAAGGCCTGATGCAGGACGCCACTCCGACCGAACAGCGCACCTTCGGCTTCCTGGAGCACGCTGCTCTGTGGGGAAGCCTGGGCATTAGCCTGTACGTCATGCCTTTCGGGTCCCTGCTGGCCCCGGCCCTGAGCCTGAAGGAGGCCCTGGCGGCGGTGGTGGTAGCCGCGATTTTGGGCGGCCTGCTGCTGGCCGCTGTGGCCGCTATCGCTGCCCACAGCGGGCTCTCGACGGCGGGCCTCCTGGGCCGCCTGTTCGGCGAGCGGGCGTCGCCCCTGATCGCTGCGCTGCTGCTGGTCAGGAACGTCGCCTGGGCGGCCTTCGCCCTTTCCCTCATCGCCGACGCCGCGGAGCTGGTCAGCGACCGCGCCTTGGGGGCCGGCGCGCGCCCCCTTTGGGTCATCGTCTTCGGCCTCGCTGGCCTCGTCCTGGCGGCCGCCGGGCCCGAGTTTGTCATCCGCAAGCTCCTGCGCAGGGCCGGCTTGTGGCTGGCCTTGCTCGTGGCGGCCGCGGTCACCCTCTCGGCCTACCTGGAGTTCGGCGTACCCGCCTACCTCCAGCGGCCGGCCGTGGGGGGCTGGCCCTCCTTCTGGCAAGCGGTGGACGTGATGCTCGTGGTGCCGCTGCTCTGGCTGCCGCTGGTTGCCGACTACGCCCGCCTGGGCAGGACGCTGGGCGGCGCCTTCTCGGGGAGCTTCGCCGGCATGTTTGCGGGCACGGCCTGGATGGGCATCCTAGGCGTCGTCTATCTGCCGGCGGTGGAGAGCGGCGACGTGGCCGGCTTCGTAGTCGGCATGAAGCTGGGTCTGGCCGCACTCGTGCTCATCCTGCTGCTCCAGGTGGACGAGGTGTTCGCCGGCGTGCACTCGGCAGGGGTTGCGCTGCGCTCGGTTCTTCCTATCGGCCCCAAGGTTGGAGCCCTCGTGCTGGGATGTCTTGTCATCGCTCTTGTGCTGCCCTTCGATCTCCTGGATGTCGAGGGCTCGCTTCTTCTCCTGGCGACCCTGTTCGTCCCACTGTTTGGGGTCCTGCTGGCGGACCAACTGTTCGCGCGGCCTGACGCGCGGTCGGCGGCGCCGTCGGCCCTGGCGGCATGGGCCCTGGGCTTCCTCCTCTACCACTGGATATCGCCGCCTGACGCGGGCTGGTGGCAGGACGCCATGAGCAGGCTATTCGCCGATCTCCTCCATCTCCCATTCCCCCTGACCGACGAGGTCACCTGGCTGGGCGCGGCGATTCCGGCCTTCCTGGCAGGGTTTGTGCTCCATGCGGTCGGGCGGGCGGCTCTCGCTCGCCGGCGGCTGCCAGCTGTTGCACCCGCCTCCTAGGCAGGGGGCGTCAAGATTTGTCATAAGATTCTCAGCCCCGACGCCGTCTTTCCTGTAACGGGTGGCCTTTTCAAGCGTCAATAGTGTGCTCAGTGAGCAGGAGGTTACCCCATATGGCGAAGGAGGGTACGAAAATGGCGGCCAAGATTATTGTTCTGGTCGCAGACCGTGAAGACGAAAGGCACGGCGAGATCACGGTCGTGAGCGATGCGCGGAAAGCCGAACGGCTCATCGAGACGCTTCTCGAGGCGGGCTTCGAGCGGGAGCGAATCCGCATCTTCAGCGGCGGCGAGATGGATATCGAGGTCGCTCACCGCCCGGTCGTGTCTCTGGTAAGGGAGCAGCTAGACGGGCACGCGGCCGAGGAGGACCCGGGCGCTGAAGAGGAGACAGAGCCCGAAGCGGAGCGCGTCGGGAAAGAGGCGAGGGAGGAGAAGGACCCGGCTGCCGCCCTGGCCCACAGCGGGGTACGCTTCTCGTCTTTGTTCCGCAGCGCCTAGCGGGAAGATGCCCCGGGCGCCACGCGTCGCGCGAAGTCTCGCACTAGACGCTCGATATCGTTGATGTCGCGGTAGGCGCGGGCGTCAACGTTCTTGTCGGGGTTGTGGACCACCCAGTCGGAGATCCTGAAGCCGAAGTGGGCATCGTAAAGCAGCAGTACCGGCTTGCCGCGCATCTGTACGGTGGTGAACTCGGCGCCCACGCCCGTGCTGGATATCGTCGCCTCCGCCACCAACGCGTCCGCCGACTCTAGCCAGCCGCACACCTCTCGCATGGACTGGGCCCGGTCTACCGACGGCCCAGGAAAGCTGGGGTCGGCCACCCGCTGGTTGAGGACTTCCGCGCCCTCCGCCTTCAGCACGTCGACGATCTGCTTGACCGCCTCTACGTACTCGCGGCGTCCGCGGGTGATGGCAGTTGACAGGTAGATCTTCATGCCGGGGAGCCTCCTTGAGCGGACCTGGCGGCGCGATGGCCAAATGCATGTTAGCAACCGGACGGTGGCACCGCAACACCACCTGGGTCCCGGTTCTTTGGCGCTGGACTCCCTGACGCCAAACACAGGTGGGGCAAAACCCGACACAACATTGCGGAGCTACCTGACAGACCGGGCAGCCGCCCGTCGCCCATACTAGGGCCGCAATGGATTTGCCCGGCTACGCCAGACTGAGCGTAGGGCCAGCCGACGCCCGCTTTCCCCTAGACGACGTGGTCCTCGCTGCGAACCAGACGGGAGGTCTGTATGACAGCTAGAAGCGCCCGGAACGGTAACAACCAAGCGTGGACGGAGCGATACCGCGACAGGTGGAAGTGGGACAAGGTGGTCTGGGGCAGCCATGCGGTGGACTGCTATCCGGGTGGCTGTCCGCTGAGGGTCTACGTCCGCGACGGTAAGATAATGCGGGAGGAGCAGGCGGGTATCTTACCCGTCATCCAGAAGGGCGTCCCGGACATGAACCCCATGGGCTGCCAGAAGGGGGCCTGCTGGGGCTACATACACTATTCCCCGGAACGGGTCCTCTATCCCCAGAAGCGGGTGGGCGAGCGGGGCGAAGGGAAGTTCGAGCGGGTCTCCTGGGATCAGGCCCTCACCGAGATCGCCGACGGCATGCTGGACGCCGTGCAGGAGCAAGGCCCAGAGTCCATCATCACTCTCATGACGCCGGAGCTCGGCGCTTCGCCGTCCCGCGCCTTCTTGAACGTCCTCGGTTCTCCTCTCACCGACGGCAACGCCGAGTTCCAGGACTGGAGCCCCGGCTACTACATCACCTGGGGGAAGTTCAACCCTGTCTCCTCTATGGACGACTGGTTCCTGGCCGAGCTGACCCTCATCTGGCACTGCAACCCCGTCTATACCAACATCCAGTGGTACCACTACGTGGCCGAGTCACGCTATAACGGCGGCGAGGTTATCGCCATCGCGCCCGACTACAGCCCTTCGGCCATCCACGCCGACTACCACCTGCCGGTGCGTATCGGCACCGACGCCGCCCTGGCCCTCTCGATGTGCAAGGTGATCATCGACGAGGGGCTGTACAACAAGCGGTTCGTCCAGGAGCAGACGGACCTGTCGCTGCTGGTACGCACCGACACCGGCCACTTCCTGCGCGGAAAGGAGGTCAACGCCGGCGACCGGGAGGATCAGTTCTTCTGGTACGACCGGAAGTCGCACCTGGTGGTGTCGGCCCCCCGCGGCACCCTGGCGCTGGGAGATACGGACCCGGCTCTGGAGGGGACGTACAAGGTACGGCTGGTGGACGGCAGCGAGGTGGAGGTGCAGCCGGTCTTCCAGCGGCTCAGGGACCGGCTCAAGGACTACGATCCCGAAGCGGTGTCCAAGGTCTGCGAGGTTAGTGCGGACCTGATCCGCATGGTCGCCCGCAAAGCAGCGGTCAAGCGGACGAAGATCTTCAGCGGCTGGAACTCGGGCAAGTACTACCATGGCGACCTGATGGAGCGGGCCATGGCCCTGCTGCTGGCCCTGACCGGGAACTGGGGTAAGCAGGGGACAGGCACCCGCTCCTGGGCGATCACCGGCCTGGACGGCATGGCCTTCGTCAACGCCAAAGCGGCCCCCGGCCAGGAGGCGGCCCTCGACTTCTACAAGCAGGTCGGCGCCATGCGCCGCTTCCTCAGCGCCGATGACCCGACCATGACCATGGAGATGGTCATCAACCGGGCGGCGGAGATGGGCGGCGGCCGCATGGGCGGCTTCGGCGGGATGATCCCGCCCGCCTTCCTCTGGTACCACCAGTTCGGCTACAAGGACCGCTGGAACAAGAAGGAGTGGGCCGATCCCTCCATGAAGCGCAGCTTCGACGAGTACTACGAGGAGGCGATGGAGAAGGGCTGGTGGGACGCGAGCCTGGCCAAGGTCTGGAAGGACGTGGAGCCGCGCGTTCTGTTCGAGGCCGGCGGCAACGTCCTGCGCCGGCACCGCGGCGGCCAGGAGATGCTCCTGAAGCACCTCTGGCCCAAGCTCAAGCTCATCGTCTCCGTCGACTTCCGCATCAACACTACGGGCCTCTACTCCGACTACATCCTGCCGGCGGCCCAGCACTACGAGAAGCTGGGCAACGGCATGCCCTCCTGTCACCACCTGAACTTGGTGTTCATCGACAAGGCCGTGGACCCGCCCGGCGAGGCCAAGTCGGACCGCGAGATCGGCCTCCTGCTGGTGGAGAAGCTGGAGGAACGGGCCAAGACCCGCGGCTTCACCCAGTTCACCAACAAGTTGGGCCAGGCGGTCAATATGGAGGGCGCCACTGCCGGCATGACCCTCAATGGCTACCTGCGCGACGACGAGGTGAACCTCGACGAGTCGATCCGCGACAGCGCCGTCTACGGCATCCTCCCGGAGGGGACGACCCTCGAGACGCTGCGGGAGAAGGGCGTGGTGCGCTGGACGGGCTGGGGCCTCATCGGCCACGGCCTGGCCCAAGCCTCTACCCTCTACCCGGACCAGACTCACAACCCCTTCCGCTGGCACACCGAAGAGAAGATGCCCTATCCCACCCTCACCCGCCGCGCCCAGTTCTACATCGACCACGAGTGGTTCCTGGAGGCCGGAGAGGAGCTCCCCTGCCACAAGGAGAACCCCAACCACGGCGGCGACCGTGCCTTCCGCCTGACCAGCGGCCACCCCCGCTGGAGCATCCACTCTATGAACATGACCAACGACATCATCCTCAACACCCACCGCGGCGAACCTTTCGTCTTCCTGAACCCGAAGGACGCCGCCGACAGGGGCATCGCCAACGGCGAGGAGGTGCGCGTGGTCAACGACGCCGGCCACCTGAACATCTCCGTCAAGGTATCGCCTTCGGTGCGGCCGGGGCAGGTGATCCTGTACAACGGCTTCGAGCCGTACCAGCACCGCGACTGGTACAGCCAAGCGGATGTGGAGCCGGGCATGGTCAAGTGGCTGCACATGGCCGCGGGGTACGGTCACCTGAAGTACCGGCCCTGGCACTGGCAGCCTGTGCCCGTGGACAGAGGCATCGGCGTCGACGTGGAGAAGCTGCCCGCCACCGTGAGGGCCAAGTAAGGGCCTGCCCTGAGTTTGTCGAAGGGAGAGAGACCATGGCAAAGAACGGTAACCGGCAGCGCCAGCTGGCCTGGGTCTTCGACCTCAACAAGTGCATCGGCTGCCAGACCTGCTCCGTGGCCTGTAAGGTCCTGTGGACGGAAGGGGACGAAGGCACCGAGTACATGTGGTGGATGACCGTCAACACCCAGCCCGGCCGCGGCACGCCCCGAGACTGGGAGATCATGGGCGGCGGCTATCGGGACAGCAAGGTTGTCTTGGGCCACCTGCCCACCGACGAAGAGTTCGGCGGCGGCTGGAACTACAACTACGAGGAGGTGCTGCGCGGCGGCAAGGGCCGGGCAGTCCACCTCACCAAGACCGCCGGCAGCCAGTCCTGGGGCCCCAACTGGGACGAGGACGAGGGCGGCGGCGAATGGCCTAACCCCTACTTCTTCTACCTGCCCCGCCTCTGCAACCACTGCACGGACGCGCCCTGCGTCGAGGCCTGTCCCACCGGCGCCATGTTCAAGCGCGAGGAGGACGGGCTGGTCCTGCGGGACGAGGAGGTCTGCGCTGGCGAGCAGCGTTGCGCTGCCGCCTGTCCTTACAAGAAGATCTACTTCAACCAGGCGCGCGGCGTCAGCCAGCACTGCATCGGCTGCTTCCCGCGCATTGAGCAGGGCGTGGCTCCCGCCTGCGTGCGCCAGTGCCCGGGCCGAGCGGCCTTCATCGGCTTTCTGGACGACGAAAGCAGCATCGTCCACCGGTTCGTCAACGAGTGGAGGGTCGCCGTACCGTTGCACCCAGAGTTCGGCACCAAGCCCAACGTGTACTACGTGCCGCCGCTGGCTCCGGCTCCGCTGAACGCTGACGGTAGCGCCAACGAGAACGGCGCTCGCATCCCGCCCGAGTACCTGGAGTCTCTGTTCGGGCCGGAGGTGCACGGAGCCCTGGCCAACCTCAAGGCTGAGCTGGAGAAGAAGCGGCGCGGTCAGGCTTCTGAGGTGATGGACGCCCTCATCCTCTACGAATGGAAGGACGCCCTTGGCCCGTTCGCGAGGGACCCGGCCGAGATCGTCTGGCAGTAGAAGCTGGGCAGACCCAAGCGTCCTTTGACCGGGTCCGGCCTGACGGCTGACCCGGGCGGCGCACGTTCGCCACGCTGTATTGTGGGCGCCCCGGCTGGTTTCGCTCGTAAGGGAGTGCCCCACAAGAAATACGGCTTCCGCCCGACAGACAGGTCACGCCCCGCAGGGTCAGAATTAAGCGACTGCCAAGTTTAGTCCAGCCCGTGTGACGGGAGGGTGTCGCATGACTAGCTCGTTGGGATCGCTCCAGAAGGTCGCCGAGCCCGGGAAGGGCTATCGAGGTTGGGAAGACATCTACCGGCAGCAGTGGCGCTGGGACAAGGTGTTCTGGGCTACCCACTGCGTGGACTGCTACCCCGGCAACTGTCCGTACCGGGTATACGTGAAAGACGGCATCGTGTGGCGGGAGGAACAGGCCGGCACCTTCTCGGTGGTTGAGGAGGGCGTCCCCGACCTAAACCCCATGGGCTGCCAGAAGGGGGCCGCCTGGAGCCGCCTCCTCTACAGCAAGGAAAGGGTCCTGCACCCCCTGAAGCGGGCAGGCGAACGGGGCTCCGGGAAATGGAAGCGCATATCCTGGGACGAGGCCCTGTCAGAGATCGCCGACCACGTTCTGGACGCCGTCCAGGAGGTGGGCCCGGAGTCCATTATCCACGAAGGGACGCCGGGCCAGGGCGGTCTATTGGCCGGGTTCCCCTTCGGGCGGGTGTTACAGCTTGTGGGCGGCCTGCACACGGACGTCAATGCCGTCATCAACGACTTCTCGCCGGGCATCTACCTGACCTTCGGCAAGTTCGACCCGGCCAGCAGCATCGACGACGGCTTCCACGCCAAGTTCGTCATGTACACCCACTGCAACCCCGTTTACACGATGATGGCCGGCTATCATTACACCTCCGAGGCCCGCTACAACGGCGCCGAGGTAGTGCTGGTGGCCCCGGATTGCTCGCCTTCCCACGTCCACGCCGACTACTACGTGCCCATCAAGTCCGGCACCGACGCCGCCCTCGGCCTGGGCATGGCCCAGGTGATCATCGAGGAGCGGCTGTACAACGCTGAGTTCGTCAAGGAGCAGACTGACCTCGCCCTTCTGGCCCGGCTGGACAGCCGCCGCTTTCTCCGCGCGTCCGACCTCCAGGAGGGCGGCCGCGACGACCAGTTCTACTTCTGGGACCGGACGTCCAGGCGCATCGTGGAGGCCTCCCTGACGACCCTGGACCTGGGCGACGTGGACCCGGCGCTGGAGGTCGATGCGGGCGAGGGCGCCTACTCGATCCAGCTCAAGGACGGCCGCCGCGTCGAGGTGGTGCCCGTGTTCGAGCTGCTGAAGGAACGCCTCACGGAGTACACCCCGGAGAAGGCCTCGGCCATGTGTGGCGTCAACCCGGACGTCATTCGGGCCCTGGGCCGCAAGATCGCCGGCAAGCGGGGCAGTATCGTTTGCGGCGGCACATCGTTCAAGTACTACCACGGCGACCTGATGGTCCGCGCCTACTTGCTGGTCCTGGGCTTGACCGGCAACTGGGGCCGCAAGGGGACCGGCCCGGTGGAGTGGTCGGTCGCCGGCTTCGATGGCCCCTTCATCTTCGGCGCCAAGCAGAAGGAAGGCCCCGAAGAGACGCGCCGTATCCTCGACATGCGCCAGGCCCTTCTGAACGTCTTCAAGAACCAGGACCCAACCCGCACCGATGAGATGGCGCACCAGGAGATGCTGGCGCAGATGTCGCAGCAGCAGGGGATGGTGCCGCCGGCCTTCTTCTGGTACTACCACTGCGGCTACCAGGACAACTGGAACCGGCAGGAGTGGAACGACCCCACCATGCAACGCCCCTTCGATGAGTACTTCCAGGAGTCGCTGGCCAAGGACTGGTGGCGGGGGATGGCGCGGCCGGGCCCGGACACGCCGCCCCGGGTCTACTTCGAGGTGGGCGGCAACACCCTCCGCCGCACCCGCGGCGGCCAGAACCAGCTCTTGCCCAACCTCTGGCCCAAGCTCAAGTGCGTCGTGACCGTGGACTGGCGCATGAACACCACCGGCATGTTCTCGGACTACTTCTTGCCGGTGGCCCACCACTACGAGAAGATCGCCTTCATGTTCCCCACCCCTCACCTCATGAACCTGACCTACTCCGATAAGGCCGTCGAGCCGCCGCCCGACGTCAAGGCCGAAGTCGATATCGCCATGCTGCTGGCCGAGAAGATCGAGGAGCGGGCCAAGGCCCGCGGCATCGGCGAGTACCGCGACAAGACGGGCACCGTCCACCGGCTGGACAACCTGGTCGACCAGTACACCATCGGCGGCGTCTTCCGCGACGGCGAGAAAATCGCCCGCGAGTGGATGCAGGACAGCGTCGAGGCGGGCAACTTCCCCCAGGGGACCACTTTCGACACCCTGCGCGAGAAGGGCTACCTGCGCTTCAGCAACTGGGGCATCGGCGCCATGGCCTACAGCCAGGCGGCGGACATCAAGCCGGGCGAGACCCATACCGCCTTCACCCACCACACCGAGAAGAAGCTGCCCTATCCGACCCTGACCCGCCGGGCGCAGTTCTACATCGACCACGAGTGGTTCCTGGAGGCGGGGGAGGAGCTGCCCTGCCACAAGGAGAACCCGCCCCAGGGCGGCGACTACCCCTTCGTCATGACCAGCGGTCACAACCGCTGGAGCATCCATTCCATGAACATCGTGAACAAGCTGATTCAGGAGACGCACCGCGGGCGCCCCCACATGGTGATGAACACCGACGACGCTGCGCGCCTCGGCATCGAGGACGGCGAGGAGGCGGAGGTCTCCAACGACATGGGGGTGTTCATCGCGCCGGTGAAGCTATCGCCGTCGGTGCGGCCGGGGCAGGTTGTCTCCTACAACGGCTGGGAGCCGTACCAATACCGGACGTGGAAGGGCGCCTCCGACCTGGAGACGGGGATGGTGAAGTGGCTGCACTTCGCCGGCGGCTACGGCCACCTGCGCTACTGGCCCCTCCAGTGGCAGCCCGTCCCCTTCGACCGCGGCATCCGGGTTAACGTATCGAAGGTGGACTAGCTTCAGCCTCGATGCGTGCCTAGCCTAGCCCTAGCGTTGGGCTGGGCTCCGTCGCTCTTCGCCGCCGGGTTGTTCCGCCAGTACCGTAACCGTATTCTTTCTACAATAAGGGCGGTCTAGGCGTCTGTGACGATGCCTTCTGATCGACTAGATCCTGGCAGGAGGAGAGAATGTCCAAGCATCCGGTTAACAAGGCGCTCCACGACAACCGCACGTTCGGCCAAAAGGCGGCTGATGGCTTCACGAATGTGTTCGGGACCTGGACGTACATCATCAGCCAGACGGTGATTATCCTTGGCTGGATGGCTGCAAACGCCGTAGCGTTCATCTATCAATGGGATGCGTACCCGTTTATCCTGTTGAACCTCGCCTTCAGCGCGCAAGCCTCTTATGCTGCACCGCTGATCCTTATGGCGTCTAACCGCACGTCGCAGCGCGACAGAATGACACTCGAGCACGAGGCGCAGGAGACGGAGGACATACTGAAGATTCAGGACACGCAGATCGAGCTTCTAGAGGCGATCAAGGCCGAGACGGCGCTCCTGAAGCTGCTGGTCAAGCAGACCGGGACTTAGAAATCGGTTCCGGTGGCCTATTCTTGCATCTGATTTTCTGGTGGGCGATGGAGGACTCGAACCTCCGACCTTCTCTGTGTAAGAGAGACGCTCTAACCAACTGAGCTAATCGCCCACACGCCAAAGCATGGTCGATCCGCTGGCCCGCCGGCAGGCCCCCGGCGGAAATCGCCGGCCGGATGTGCCACCGGATGTGATTCTATCAGACGTCGGGAGGGCTGCGCGGCGCTGCGGCGCCCTCTCGCTCCAGCTTCGCGCCGTGCCTGTTTGCGGCCATCGCTGTGTCTCTCACGGCCGACGCGAAGCCCGGTATGAGCGGCAGGTCGCGCAGGAGGAGCAGCATCGCCAGCGCCAGGTAGCCGGCGCCATAGCCGACCCGGACCGTCGTATCCGTGAAGAACAGCTGCGTGCCGAACAGCCCGGCCAGGAGCCCAGCCTCCCACCAGGCCATGGTCAGGCTGACGAAGATGGCGACGGCAAACATGGACTGTCCGGCCGTCAAGAACACCTCCTCGGCCTGACGAGTGTCGAAGTCCAGGGGGCTGAGCGTCCCGCCGGAGATGCTGTAGGCCAGGGGCAGGCTGCCGATGAGCAGCGTCCATTGGTTCACCTTCGACGATATGAGGACGGTCATGCCGGCGTTTTGGCGGCCGCGGGCGGCCAGCATCCCAGCCAGGATGAACTCCGGCGCCTCGGAGGCGCCGGAG
>Ga0105164_10002124_pt1 | contig 12358 bp, 11 predicted proteins | sample VDWuncwatermetaG_FD_89674 | JGI IMG/M metagenome (GOLD analysis project Ga0105164, IMG submission 89674) | Wastewater microbial communities from Netherlands to study Microbial Dark Matter (Phase II) - VDW unchlorinated drinking water | ecosystem: Environmental > Aquatic > Freshwater > Drinking...
CCCAAAAACCCCACTTTTTTAAAATAGGTGGCGCGGCGCTTTGGCAAAGTGTTTGCGAGTGCACCGCGGTTAAAGATACCGCGCTCGCCCGAGCCGCTCTTCATAAGTGCCACCCACTCCTCCATAAGCTCAGTGTTAGAAGGCCTTGCTTCATACACCGCCGAGTTGTTCGCTACCGAGCGGTACGGCTCGGTGAGGAAAAACTGCCCCTTCTTTGCATCGCGCAGCTCAGCATCGTCGAGGTCTGAGAGGCTGATCATTGCTGTGCGACGCACGCCGCCGGAAACCACGCACTCACCAATCTTGCAGATAATATCGTGTGCATCGATAGAGCGCAGACGCCTCCCTTGCTGGCGCAATATCTTTTCGCGAGCAAACTCAAGCAGGTTGCGCAGAGGCTCGGGGCCAGAGGCTTTACCACCCATTGTTTTAAGCCGTGCACCAGCCTGGCGTATAAGAGAATAATCAAAAGAGATATCTTTGCCGCTGTACCATACGTTGAGCCCGAGTGTCAGCGCATCACACCAACCCTCTTTAGAGTCTGCGATGTTATATACCGGCAATTTTTTCTTGGCTTGTTTTTGTATCTGCGGCAACTGCTCTATGTTTTGGCTCTCGACCGCAAAACCAACGCCGCACCCTTGCATTGAGAGATACATGATCTCGGCAAAATCCTCCAGCTTTGTCGGAGCGATAAACGTGCAGTTGTAGGCGCAGGTGTTGCAATGGCGCGCTGGCTCTCCTGCAAACTGCATAAGCCGCATAGAGGGCATCACCTCTTGCTTGAGGATAGCTTCGCGCAGCTCGGCATACTCTTCGGGAGAAAGTTTTTCGCCAATGTTCTCTTTCATGAACGACATATACCGGTCGACCGTTTCTATCCATGTTTCGCGGCGGTTTTCCTGCTCGATCCAGCGCGCGTATGTCCGCAAATATACAAACTCGCCCAAGGGATTGTCCTTAAAATATTTTTTGCTCTCGTTGGCGAGTATGCGCACCTGCTCAGGAACCTCGCCACGCTCCTCTCGTGCACGCGTGCGCTCGGCGCGATAGAGGATATATGCTTTGGCGGTGGCGGGGAATGTTTGCAACATCAACTCTGCCTCGACTAAATCCTGCACCCCCTCAACGGTAGGCATAAATGCGCGGTCGGCTGCCTTTTCTGCGAGCAGTTTTTTGGTGATTGCCTTGGCAACCAAGAGGGGAGCCCCGTCTTTAAACTCATCTGCCGCTTTCATCGCCCTTTCCACTGCAAGAGAGATTTTTTCTATGCTAAATGGGGCGATTGACCCATCTCGCTTTTTAATGCTTTTAAGCTGTGGGGATTTCTGGTGTGGCATAGTATAAAAGCGTGATATATTGATAACTATCTATACATACTACATATAGATACTCATCTATGAGAAAGAAAAAACTGGGGATAAAAAATACGAGAACACAAGCGGCGAGCGGTAAAGAAGAAAAGACCTATAAACGCCCTCCGTGGGTGCAAAGCGGTGAAGAGGAGCTCTGCTCAGACTGCTTTAAAGTGGTGGGGGACAGGAGCCGCTACACGCTAGTGTGCATGCTTGGCCGCGTAAAGGACGGGCTGACGGTGAGCGAACTCACCGAGCAGATCAAGCTGCGCCAGCCGACCGTGACGCACCATCTGCGCATATTGCGTTCGGTAGATGCGGTCGAGAGCAAAGACCGCGGCCGCGAACGTGTGTATACGCTAAACCGCGATGCGCATTGCTTTGAGGAATGTAAGATACCATATTAATATAAACATATATGTCAAACATGCTTGAGTTGTGGTCGCTGCTTTACTCGCTCATTGTGCAGGGGTTTGGGTTGATATTTGCAGGGGCTGCCGCGTTAGTCTTTTTATATATAGTGCTGCGTGAGCATTACTCGCTGCGGAATACATTGTTGCTTGTCGGCGGGTTTGTAGGAGCGATGTTTCTCTTTTGGTTTCCGGTCGGCGTCTCCAAAGATTTGCAATATCCCTTTGGTATCAAGACATATGGCCCATCAAGCGGGCCCACCTTGCCGCTTAAAAATGTTTTTTCTTTTTTCTCGCATATCGATAATTTTGAGCATGTGGCCGACATTGCTCGCGACCCGCTTGATGTTCCTCCAGCGATAACAAGAAAGGAGGCTGCAGAAGTATCGATCGACATTGATGCAAAAGAAGTGATTGCAGAAGTGGCGCCAGGAGTCGTTGTGAATTATTGGACCTTTGGTGGCACAGTACCAGGCCCCATGTGGCGCGTGCGCGAGGGAGACACAGTGTCTTTGACTCTCCGCAACGATCCTACAAGCTTACACATGCACTCAATTGACCTCCACGCAGTCACCGGCCCGGGCGGAGGGGCTACCGTGACCGACGTCATGCCGGGCGAGAGTAAAACACTACGCTTTAAAGCGCTCAACCCTGGGCTTTATGTCTACCACTGTGCGCATCCCAACGTTGCCAACCATATGGCACATGGCATGTATGGGCTGATACTCGTTGAGCCAAAAGAAGGGTTGCCCAAGGTAGATAGGGAGCTCTATGTCATGCAAGGCGAACTCTACACCGCAAGCCCGCGCGGCACACAAGGCCTCCAGGTTATCGATGGGGGTAAAATGCTCGCAGGAATTCCAGAATATATTTTCTTTAACGGCCGTGTTGGTGCGATCTCTAAAGAAAAAGTAGTGATCAAACAGGGAGAGAAGGTGCGCATGTATGTCGGCAATGGCGGAGTGAATTTGATCTCCTCGTTCCACTTGATCGGCGAAATTTTTGACACCGTATATCCTGAAGCAAGTATAGGCGGCGCCCTCTTCCGCAATGTGCAGACAACCATAATCCCTGCAGGCGGCGCTGCTATCGCTGAGTTTACGGCGGATGTTCCAGGCACTTATATACTGGTAGATCACGCACTTGCGCGCCTAGACAAAGGCGCATGGGGTACCATCTCTATTATTGGAGAAGCAGCTCCCGACATCTTTTTTGGAGATTCAAGCGGCGACCATAGCGGCCACTAGGCACTAAAAGCTTAATTATGGACTGATTTGACAAAGTAGCTCCTTAGGTATATAATTAGGAGGTAGTTGCAATCTCCTTGCATTTATTGGTTAAAAGAGGGGACCACTCCTACTTGAACCTATATATGTACCAAAAACGCTTTAAAAGCAAAGGGCCTCGTGCATCCCACGGGCGCCCTGCCTACAAACCGAATTTTAAGAAGCAAACCCGCGGCCACGGGGCGTATATTGACCCGTCCAAATTTATCCACAAGGCGATCATCACCGAAGAGGTGGAACACTTTGTGCCGGAGCACCAGTTTACCGACTTTGCGATCGACGCAGAGCTCAAGCGCGCGGTGGTAGACAAAGGCTACACAACTCCAACGCCGATCCAAGATCGCGCTATCCCGCACGTGCTTAAGGGCCAAGATGTGGTGGGGATCGCCAACACCGGCACCGGCAAGACCGCCGCGTTTTTGATCCCGCTGATCGACAAGGTGCGCAAAGATGTAAAACAGCAGGTGCTTATTGTCGTACCCACGCGCGAGCTTGCGATCCAAATCGATCAAGAGCTCAAAGGCTTTACCCGCGGTATGAAACTCTTTTCGGTGGTGTGTGTAGGGGGTGCCTCTATCGGCCCGCAGCTCCAAGCGCTGCGCTACCGCAACCAGTTTGTGATCGGCACACCGGGGCGACTTAAGGACCTGATCGAGCGGGGCAAAATCCGCTTGTCCGACTATGCGACTATTGTGCTCGACGAGGCAGACCGCATGCTCGACATGGGTTTTATCAATGACATGCGCTTTTTGATGAAAGGTATGCCGTCGCCCCGCCACACGCTCTTTTTCTCTGCGACACTCTCGCGTGAGATCGAAGGGCTTATCTCAGAATTTTTGCGCGAGCCGGTGCGGATCTCGGTTAAGACCAGCGACACGTCAAAAAATGTCGACCAAGATGTGGTCCGGGTTAAAGGTGGCGAAAAACTCGACCTGCTCCACGAACTGCTCGTACAGAAAGAATTTAATAAAGTGCTCGTGTTTGGCCGCACCAAGCACGGGGTAGAGCGCTTGGCCAAGACACTTGCCCAGCGCGGCTTTAAGGCAGACTCTATCCACGGCAACAAAAACCATTCGCAGCGCCAGCGCGCTCTCAATGCTTTTAAGGACAACAAAGTGCAGGTACTTGTGGCGACCGACGTTGCGGCGCGCGGGCTCGACATTGACGATGTCTCCCACGTGATCAACTACGACTTGCCTACGACCTACGACGACTACGTGCACCGTATCGGCCGCACCGGCCGCGGCAGCAAAAAGGGCAAAGCGCTTACGTTTGTAGAATAATCTCTATGGAACATAAATCTAAAGTACACACCACGGTCGTTTCAAAGACTTTCCAAAAGAATGGCAAGTGGATCGAACGTCCGACGTTAAGCGCGGTGGTGGTGTGCGTGTGCGGCAATAAATATCTCAAAACACGCAAAAACCAGATCGAGTGCCTCACCTGCATGAGCCGCCGCAAGTAGCTGCGCCGCTGTTTTTACTTTGGTATACTGCAGGGTATGCATATAGAGATACCGCATGCCTTTTCTGCGGCTGATGGCGTGGAGCGGGTTAAACAAGGCCTGAGCGAGGCGCGCCCCAAGCTCGAAGGCCAGGCAACAATAGAGAGGGAAGAGTGGGTGGGGAACAAGCTCGACTTTGCGGTTTCGGTGCAGGGTAAAAAGATCACAGGCACTCTTGTGGCAGAGGATAAAAAATATATTGTAGACGCGCAGCTGCCGCTCTTGTGGCGGATGTTTGAAAAGCAAATACAAAAAGCAGTAGAGGAGCAAGTAAAAACCCTCAGCTAGTGTTTTATTTTTTATGCACCAAAAATACGCACATCCCTTTCATGCGATCAAGAGCACCCTGCCGTACTCGCGCATGGTGTTCCCAAAACATTTTTCTCACCAAATTAAATATATTATCTGGCGCGTGTACACACCGCTCCATCCGTTTTTCCGCGATACGGCGCTCTGGCTGCGTATTGTAAAAATCGAGAAAAAGATCGAGCGTTGGGGTAGCCGACAACGGTTCCTTTTAGGGTCTATTGCGCCCGGAGAGAGTGTCGAGAGCGTAGTGCGGCATCTGGTCGAGAAGGGTTTTGGCAACCACTTTGTTGCGTGGGAGGACGACGGCGAGGTGGTGAGCCTGCGCTACGTAGAAGACTTTGCGACCCAGTATCACATACGCGTGTTTGAGGACGGCGAGGTCCGTGCCCATTTTGAATACACGCCCGAGTGCTACCCGTACAAGCACTACCACGAGATAGACTGCTTTGAGCCCAAGCGTGATTTCTTTCTCGAAGCGTTAGGAGATAAAATAATCCCCGCCGAGGCAGCGTAGAGCGAGAGGTCTTAATGACGAAATAATTCTTACGCGCGTGATACGCAGCCTCTTGACACGGTCCTTATTCCTGGTACTATTCATATTAGATTTGTTGCTTGGTGGCAATCTCGCCACTAGCTTGATACAGGGAGAATCGTTATGAATGAGTTTCACGACTGGTCTACCGCGCACATGGGCAAGCTCTTCATCTGGTCCGCTGCGGACAAAATAAAGCTGCGGGCTATACTATTGACCGTTGTTTTTCTTATTGTGGCAACCTTCGTCTTTCCACAAGGCACCACTCTTGGGTTTCTCTTTCTTTTCTCAACGGCCATCAGTCTTCTTGCCCTGCTTCCTTTCAAGGATGCAGACAATGCCCAAGTGGTATGGGGGGTCTCTTGGAGGCTTATAGTGATTTCGGTCATATTATTTGGCTTCAGCCTTCCGGTCGGGTCTACATTGAAGGGAATCGTCAGTCTTGTCCTTCAACTTCCAGACAACAATGTTGGCGTGATGGTTGTGGGAATCCCCTTTACATTGTTTATAGTGTCGAGTGTGTTTGCACTGGTGAGTAAAATTGTACTCATGGTGCAGAAACTATAACCCGCCCAACGGAAACCGTCTTCCGTTTGGGCGGTTTCTATTTTTAATTTTAACAACTAGTATGCATAACCTGACGACCGTCTAGTTATTCATACATGGTATTTTAGCAAAGAAGGAAAACATATTATTTGCATTTTACGCATTTTTAAGGCATTATGGGGGTAATTGCTCGGGGTCAGCCCGGCTTTTTTATTCTAGAGATTTAACTCTGATGGAGATACGAAACATTGCAATTATTGCGCACGTGGACCACGGCAAGACCACCTTGACCGACGCTTTGCTGCGCCAAACTGGTGCGGCTGAGGAAGGGGTTTCTATGGACTCCAACACACTGGAACTTGAGCGCGGCATCACCATTTACGCTAAAAACGCGGCGGTTATATACAAGGACACCAAAATAAACATCGTTGATACGCCCGGCCACGCCGACTTTGGCTCCGAGGTCGAGCGCGTGCTCAGATCGATCGACTCAGTGCTGCTTGTGGTCGACGCACAAGAGGGCCCGATGCCGCAGACACGCTTTGTGCTCAAGAAGTCGCTGGAACTTGGGCTTAAACCTATTGTCATTATCAACAAGATAGACAAACCAGCTGCAGACCCCGCGCGCGCCGAGGAGCAAGTGCTCGAACTCTTTTTGGAGCTGGGTGCCAACGACGAGCAGTCCAACTTTACTTCTGTATACGCAATCGGGAGAGAGGGTGTCGCAAAGCGCAAACTAACCGACGACTCTAAAGACCTGACGCCGCTCCTCGATGTCATACTCGAGCAAGTAACTCCCGCAAATGCAAAAATTTCCGAAGGAGCACTTTTAATGCAACCGTTTAACCTGGCGTACGACAACTTTCTTGGCCGGATCGCTTTTGTACGCATCTACCAAGGTAAAGTTGCAACTGGTGATGCAGTATTTATAAAAAAGCCGACCGGCGAGACGCGCCAGGGCAAGATCACCAAACTCTTTACCTTTAAAGGACTGCAGCGCGTAGAGACTGAGAGCGCCGAGGCGGGAGACATTGTGCTTGCGGCCGGGTTGCCTGACATTTATATCGGCGAAACGGTTACGAGCGACGAGAAGGCGGAGCCATTGCCCGCGATCGCGATCGACGAGCCAACTATCACACTCGACTTTTTGGTCAACAACTCGCCGTTTGCCGGGCGCGAAGGCAAATTTGTTACGTCGCGCCAGATCCGCGAGCGGCTTGAGCGCGAACTTGAGGTCAACGTGGGGTTGCGTGTTGATTTTGACACGTCAGAAACCTTTCATGTATCTGGCCGCGGCGAGCTCCACATTTCTATCCTGCTCGAAAATATGCGGCGCGAGGGGTTTGAGTGCCAGGTGTCGCAGCCGCACGTTATTTTAGAAGAGCGCGGGGGAGCGGTGCTCGAGCCTTATGAGGAGATTGTGATCGACACGCCTTCAGCCTTTCAGGGTCCGATTATCGAGCGGTTGGGCATGCGCCGCTGCATCCTCAAAGACATGCGCCCACACAGCGACACTGTGCGCATGATATTTGAGGGCCCGACCCGCGGGCTCTTGGGCTACCGCTCGCAATTTGTACTCGACACCAAGGGCGAGGGGATTCTCTCCAGCCGTTTTATCGAGTTTAGACCCTATGCTGGCGAGATACAAAAACGCGTTGTGGGCTCTATGGTCTCTATGGCTGCCGGCAAAACACTCGGCTTTTCTCTGTGGAATTTGCAAGACCGCGGCGTGTTGTATATCTCCCCCGCAACAGAGGTGTATGAGGGCATGGTTATAGGCAACACATCTAAAGGTGAGGAGATGGAGGTAAACCCCACTAAAGGCAAACAACTTACCAACATGCGCGCTTCGGGCTCAGACGAAGCCATTAACCTCGTGCCGCCGTACCTCTTGACTATCGAGCGTGGACTCGAGGTGATGGCCGAGGACGAATACCTTGAAATTACGCCACTAAATGTCCGTTTGCGTAAAAAGCCAAAAGAAAAGCGCCGTTAGTGTATACTGAATAAGTATGCCAGAAAGATCACAAACTTCCTCCTTCGGGGGCGGGTACAGTTACTCGGTAGGTATTATCATGCTGGTTGTGGTGGGGCTCGTGGCGTGGTTTGGATACAACTCGGTGCGTTCCCAAGCGCTTGTCGACCAAACACTTAGGGAGCAGTTTCAGTGGACACTGGTGCCGGCACTGCCAGACCCGGTTACTCCGGGGCCTCGTACTACTATTAATTTAACCATAGCAGAGGTAAGCATGCCGTTGGGTACCTACGCAGGTGCATGCGACATTGTTGATGGTAAGAAAGAGTCGCTGCTCGAGGGCGAGCTCTCCGGTGTCGTGTGTCGCTACAATATGGCAGAAGCGCCACAGGCAGAAGATGTGGTAGGTGTTGAAGTAGGTATTTTTAGAGAAAACGATCAGCTTGTGCTCAAAAAAGGCTCTATTATGGGTGGCACCAAACGTGGGAGCAATTTCACTCCGATAGTTAAAGACGGGGAGTAATAAAAGGTATTGGCGAGCGTCTTGTATACTAAAGAGTATGCGAGCGAGACTTTTTGTATATGTATGGAGTATTCTTTTTTTAGCCCCTGTGGTAGCTTTTGCGGCACCGCTTAAAAATACTTTGGAGGTCTCTGGGTGGATACCCTACTGGCGCGAAGATGCAGGCACCGCGGACACGCTTCCGAACCTTGCCAACTTAACCACCGTGCACCCCTTTGGCTATACCCTGACCGAAGAGGGGGTGGTGTTTGACGCCATGAGCACCAACGACGAGCCATGGAAGAGTTTTATCGCCGAAGCAAAAGCAAAAAAAGTGCGCGTGATCCCCACCGTGATGTCGGGCAATGGCGAGCTCCTGCATAAAATTTTAAGCAACACCACTTCGCGCATTAAACTCGAAGATGATATTGCGCACTTGGTCAAGATAAATAATTTTGACGGCATCGATATCGACTTTGAGGCAAAGTTGGTAGAGACAAAGCCCTATTTCTCGCTCTTTTTAAAGGGCCTCTACCAGCGTATGAGTAACAAGTGGCTCTATTGTACGATCGAGTCGCGCATCCCGATCTCGTCTCGCTACCCAAACGGCAACGCACCAAAAGACGCCGGCATATACTCAAACGATTATGTAGAGATCAACAAATATTGCGACCGCGTGCAGATCATGACCTACGACCAAGGACAGGTCGACCGCAAACTGGCCGCTGCTACCGACGCACCCTACGCCCCAGTCTCGGACCCTTTGTGGGTGGAAAAGGTTATGACGCTCGCCGCACAAACGATCTCCAAGAAAAAATTAGTGCTCGGCATCCCCACCTACGGCTACGAGTGGGCGGTGGAGCCAAAGCTTGAGCAAGGGTTCTCTTATAAACTTCTGTGGGCGTTTAATCCGCGCTACGCGTATGAGTTTGCGGCCGCGCGCGGGCTTACCCCTACGCGCAATATTGCCGGAGAGCTTTCTTTCACCTATGTCCCCGACATAGCAACCACAACCCAAACGACGCTCGGAGTGCCTACTGCTTCTGCTGCGGTGGGGCCGATCGTAGCAGGGCGGCAGCCGTTTAATGTGATGTGGTGGGGAGACCATATCTCGATCGCACAAAAAATCGGGATCGCGAAGAAGTTGGGGATCCGGGGAGTCGCGGTCTTTAAGTTTGACGGCGGGGAAGACCAGCGTATGTGGGAGCTGTTTAAGTAGTTTTGAGCGCACGAAAGTGCGCGTGCTATACTCAAAAAGTTATTACAAGGTAATCGCTTCTCTTTATGAAATCACTCATTGCAGTCATCGCAGCAATAATTGTCCTTGGCGGCGCATGGTATGGTTACACCAATTTTTACACCGCTTCCACAAACGATGCGGCTTCAGGCACTAACCTCGCTGGCTCCGACGCTATGCCAGTGCCAGGGAGCGAAACTCTCGTTGATACGGTTGTCGAGGGCGAAAACTCTGCAGATGTCAACGCAGGTGTGACAGGCGGGGCTCCAATGAGTGCCACGGTCACACTCACCGCAACTGGTTTTTCTCCAGCATCAGTAACGATCAAAAAAGGCGGCACCATTACTTTTAAAAATGAGGGTACGGGCAAGATGTGGGTCGCAACTGCGCAACACCCTACCCACACCGTGTACGCAGGCACCTCGCTCAGCGAGCACTGCGACGACGCTCGAGACGTTTCGTTTGACCAGTGCAAAAACGGTAGCATGTACTCATTTACCTTTGACAAGCTCGGCACGTGGAACTACCACAACCACTCGGTAAATGGTCAGTACGGCAGCGTGGTCGTCGTTGAATAATATTTATGAAGACCAGCACAGCGACTGTAGTCCTTGGTCTCTTGGCTTTGGTGTTAGTGGCAGGGTGGTGGGTGTTTGCGGGTACAGAGCCTGCGCCCGGGGCCGAGCAGCCCTCGGCTAACACACCTATCGCTACTGCGGCTTTTGTCTGTGCGGAGGGCAAGGCGGTTGGGGTAGTGTTTTACCAGGGGAGTGTCACTCTCACCTTAAGCGACGGCAGGACTAAGACGCTCCCACAGGCCGCCTCTGGTTCAGGTAGTCGATATGCAGAAGCCGATGATACTTTTGTCTTTTGGGGTAAGGGCAATACCGCTTTTATAACCGAAGGGGGTTCCCAGACGCAGACGTACACAGGCTGTATTGCCGTTGCGCCAGACACCACCAAAACACTCTCGCAGATATATGCCACGACGTCGGCGCTTGGGTTTACGTTCCGCTTCCCACAAAACTACGTCGTTGACCAAAACTATAAGTATCAAGAGCTTGGCGCAAACAAAACGATCGCCGGAGTAAAATTTACGGTGCCCGCGCCCGCAACCCTCGGCACCAACTTGTCGAAGGACACGTACATAAGTGTCGAGGTACAACCCAAAGCATCTACGTGCAGTGCAGATTTATTTTTGGAGACTAAAGCAGTTTCTACTTTTGCAGACAGCGGCACAACCTACTCGGTGGCAACAAGCTCGGACGCGGCAGCGGGCAACCGCTACGACGAAGCGGTCTTTGCGATACCGGGGTCTTCGCCTTGTACGGCGGTGCGTTACTTTATACACTCGACCAATATCGGCAACTACGACCCAGGCACGATACAAGAGTTTGACCGAGTAGGCCTTATAAACGAGTTCGACAACATCCGCCGCTCGCTTGTGCTCGGGAGATAGTTTTTAGAAACCGAGCCAGCTCAGCACCGCAGTAATAACTGAGGCTCCCAGCGTTGGCGCTATAGTTGAGTTCTGTTGGATCGTACCAGTCGGAGGGGGAGGGAGTGTGCTTGTTGGCGGCGGAGGTAGCGCAGAAGAATCTCCCGACGCGGGAGGTTGCGTGTTTGGAGTGCCACTAGTGTTGTTAAATATTTTTTGACGCATTTCAAGAGGAAGGGCTGCACAAGCGGCAGGGCTTTTTGTGCATAGAGCCCTACATGCCTCAACCGAGCCACAAGGGAGATTTTGGGTAGAGCTTGGAGGCGAGGTACTAACTGGGGGTTTGGGTTTAGTGGTCGAGGACAATGGCGTCTTTAATACCGGCTCGCCTGCCGCATTTTGCGCACAAGCCCCTGGGTGTTCTCTACAAAATTGCGCACGCTCTGCTGCTGTTGCTGGTAGAGGGGGTTTTTGCGGGAGAGCTCTGGTTGTGCTGCCAACGCCAGGTGGGGCTGTTTGCGGCCGACCATCATTGAACTTAGGAGGAATATGTTTTTGTGTAAATGTCTTGCACTCCTCGACATTTGTCTGGTCGCTACAATATGCGCGGCAGGTGTCGGGGCTTGTACATCCGCCGGGCCCGCCAGCCTTAATTGCTTCTTGAAGCTTTTGCCGCTCCTCTGCGTTTTCTTTTGTGACTAGCCCATGTTTGACAGCAAATTCATAGCATTCTTTTTGGTGTGCGGTGTCCTTGCAGTATAGCCGGCACTCTTCGCCTACGCACCCGCCAGGCCCCACTTTGTCGGCGATTTTTTGTGTCTTGTTGAATTGTTCTTCTGTTATAAGCCCATTGTCGAGTGCAAATTGGCGGCATTCAGGCCCGTACGTTTTGTCGCTACAATACGTTTTGCAAGACTCTGCGTCGGTACATCCGCCTGGCCCGGGTTTCTCCGCCAAAACAGATAAAATTTTTGGATCGGAAGGCTTCTTTAAGATTCCATTGCTTTGCCCAAAAGCTTTACACTCACTGAGGTGAGCCGTGTCGCTACAATATGCTCGGCACTCTTCGCCCGTTTTACAACCACCCGGGCCACCCTCAGCCCGAACTTTTTTTATCAGGAGAGCTGTCGAGGTGGCGATGGTGCCATGTTTTTGTGCAAATGCGACGCACTCATTTTTATGCGCAGCATCGCTACAATATGCACGGCACTCTTCTCCTGTTTTGCAACCACCAGGGCCTTTTTTCGCGATCACTGCACGTGCA
>Ga0105164_10002125_pt1 | contig 12355 bp, 8 predicted proteins | sample VDWuncwatermetaG_FD_89674 | JGI IMG/M metagenome (GOLD analysis project Ga0105164, IMG submission 89674) | Wastewater microbial communities from Netherlands to study Microbial Dark Matter (Phase II) - VDW unchlorinated drinking water | ecosystem: Environmental > Aquatic > Freshwater > Drinking...
CCGCACCGGCGTCCGCACGCTCGACGACAACCACCGCCGCGAGGAAATCGCGCGGATGCTGTCGGGGGCCGAAGTGACGGACGAAGCGAGGGCTCAGGCCGGCCGGTTGCTGGAAGTTGTGTAGGAGGGACGAATGAGCATATTTGGAGATGTGCTGAGGCGGCTGGCCAACATGGCAGATGGGCGCAGACAATCGACAACAGGACGCTATCAGTTAGGCACAGCAGCCGCTGGTTCGATCTTGCTGCGCGGAAATGGAAACTATGACTACGAAGTGGTCGGCGAAGCGCAATGCCAAGAGAGCCTCGAAGAAATATGTGGTGGACGAGACGAGGACGGCGTGGATCATCAGTGCGTTGCTGTGATGGTGAACGACGACGGCAACTCCTATGACAAGAACGCGGTTGCAGTTTTTATTGACGGCAAACGCATCGGATTTCTGCCGCGCCAAGTAGCCCCCGAATTCCGTCGGCAGGTATTGCGAATAAATCCAAGCTGCGCGTCGGTAGGGTGCAGAGCTGTAATTCGAGGGGGCTGGGATCGAGGCGACGGAGATATTGGAAGCTTCGGCGTGTGGCTCGATGTGTTGCAACCTTTGGAGATAGAAGCTCGGCAATGACCACCGAAGCCGAAGCCGCCGCCGAACTCGAGCGTCTCGCGCGCGCGATCGCCTATCATTCGAGGCTCTATCACACCGAGGATGCGCCGGAGATCAGCGACGCGGACTATGATGCGCTGGTCAAGCGCAACAATGAACTCGAGGCAGCGTTCCCACACCTTGTCCGCCCTGATTCCCCGTCCAGACTGGTTGGGGCGTCGCCTGCCTCGCATCTGTCGAAGGTCGCCCATGCCAAGCCGATGCTCAGCCTCGACAATGCCTTTGACGATGAGGAGGTTGCGGACTTTGTCGGGCGGGTTCGGCGGTTCCTCAACCTGGCCGATGACATACCCGTCGCGCTGACCGCCGAAACCAAGATCGACGGCCTGTCCTGCTCGCTCCGATACGAGCAGGGGCGCCTTGTCCTTGCTGCGACACGGGGCGACGGAACGGTGGGGGAAGACGTGACCGCCAATGTGCGGACCCTCTCGGACATACCCGGATCATTGCCGGGCGACGCGCCCGAAATCTTCGAAATTCGCGGCGAGATATACATGTCGAAGGCCGATTTTGCTGCACTTAATGCTGCGCAGCAAAATGCGGATGGGAAGCTGTTCGCCAATCCCCGCAACGCCGCCGCCGGTTCGCTCCGCCAGAAGGATTCGAGCATCACGGCGTCCCGCCCCTTGCGCTTCTTTGCCCATGGCTGGGGCGAGGCATCGGCACTTCCAGCTGACACGCAAGCCGAAGTCATGGCAGCGATTGCGGCTTGGGGATTGCCAGTCGATTCGCGTTTCGCGGTGACCGAAACGGTCGAAGCGGCGCTGGCCCACTACAATGCAATCGAGGCCGAGCGCTCGGACCTGCCCTTCGACATCGACGGCGTGGTCTACAAGGTCAACCGGCTCGACTGGCAGGCGCGGCTGGGTTTTGTCGCCAAGGCGCCGCGCTGGGCGATCGCGCACAAGTTCCCGGCCGAGCAGGCACAGACGACGCTCGTTTCCATCGACATCCAAGTCGGGCGGACGGGCAAGCTGACGCCCGTCGGGCGGCTCCAGCCGGTCACGGTCGGCGGGGTAGTGGTTTCGAACGTCACGCTCCACAACCGCGACGAGATCGGGCGGCTCGGCGTCCGTCCGGGAGACCGGGTGGTGGTGCAGCGCGCGGGTGACGTCATTCCCCAGATCGTCCGCAACCTGACTCCCGACGAGGATCGGTCCGCCTATGCCTTTCCCGAAACCTGCCCGGAATGCGGATCGGAAGCGGTAGCGGCGGAAGGCGAAGTCGATGTGCGTTGCACCGGCGGCCTGATCTGCCCGGCGCAACGGATCGAGCGGCTCAAGCATTTCGTCTCCCGCCCCGCGCTCGACATTGAGGGGCTGGGCGAAAAGACGATCGAGGAATTTTTCGGGCTGGGCTGGTTGCACAGCCCCGCTGACATTTTCCGCCTCCACCAGCATCGCGACGAGATACTGAAGCGCGAAGGCTGGAAGGAAAAATCGGTCGAGAACCTGCTTTCGGCCATCGAAGGCAAACGCATGCCCGATCCGGCTCGCTTCCTGTTCGGACTGGGCATCCGGCATGTCGGCGCCGTGACCGCGCGCGACCTGGTCAGGGCGTTCGGCACGGTCGAGGCGGTTGCCGAAACCGCGCGGCATGAGGGCGCGGCGGCCGAGCTGACGGCCATCGACGGCATCGGCCCGATCGTGGCGCAAGCATTGGTCGCCTTCTTTCACGAGCCGCACAATCGCGATGCATGGGACGATCTCCTCTCCGAAGTCTCGCCCCCCGCTTACGTCTCGAACATCCGCGCGTCCGCCGTCAGCGGCAAGACGGTGGTCTTCACCGGCAGTCTCGAAACGATGAGCCGCGACGAAGCCAAGGCGCAGGCCGAAGCGCTTGGCGCAAAGACCGCCGGCTCTGTTTCGGCCAAGACCGATCTCGTGGTTGCAGGGCCGGGTGCAGGCTCAAAGCTCAAGAAAGCCCAAGAGCTTGGGGTCAAGGTGATCGACGAGGCCGAATGGGCGGCAATTGTGGCGGAGGCGATCTAAACGAAGAGCAACGACATTGGGTCAGACGGCGATCATTCCCAGACACCGCGCGTGTCGATGACGATGCCGGAAGGCTTTGGCAGCGATTTGAACTGTCGATGGTCAACCAGCATCAGGTGCAGATCGCCATCCATCGGGAGCGCCTCCGATCCAACCAGGGTTATGCCATCAAGGCCGGGCGGCAGTGCTTTGATATTTGGCTCGACGGCAACGACTGTTCCAGAATGCATCTCCACGACGGATTTTACGATTGCCGAAGCCGGGCTTTCCCTCAGATCATCGATATCGGGCTTGAAGGCCAAGCCGTAACAAATAATCTTGACGTCCGACCCAGTTGTTCCAGGTCTTGCGCTTGTGATCGAAGCAACCGCTTCGCGCACCTTGGCCAATACCCAGTCGGGCTTGGAATCATTCACTTCCCGCGCGGTCCTGATGATCCGAGCCTCAGCTGGCGTTCCGGCCACAATGAACCAGGGATCAACCGCGATGCAATGGCCGCCCACGCCCGGTCCGGGCTGGAGAATGTTGACCCGTGGATGACGATTGGCAAGCGCAATCAATTCCCAAACATCGATGTCGAGCTTGTCGCAAATCATCGACAATTCGTTTGCGAAAGCAATGTTGACGTCGCGAAAGCTGTTTTCCGTAAGCTTGGCCATCTCGGCAGTGCGTGCCGAAGTGATGATGCATTCGCCCTTCACAAACATCCGGTAGAGGTCGGCGGCGCGCTCCGCACAACGCGTCGTCATGCCACCAATCAGGCGGTCGTTTTCGACCAGTTCATGCAGGATCTTTCCGGGCAGCACGCGTTCCGGGCAGTGCGCGATGGACACATCGGCTGCTGCTGCGCCTGTTTGGGGAAAGCTGAGATCCGGCCGAGCAGTGCTCAGCCAATCAGCCATTTGTTCGGTAGCACCTACCGGTGAGGTCGATTCCAGTACAACCAGGTCTCCCGACTTGAGGACCGGGGCAATTGATGCACAAGCCTTTTCGATATAGCTCAAATCGGGTTCATGATTATTGCCTTTGAACGGCGTGGGAACGGCGATCAGGAAAGCGTCAGCAGGTTCAGGAACGCCGGATGCGCGGAGGAATCCTCCCATCACCGTTGAGTGGACGAGAATGTCAAGTTCCGGTTCAACGATATGAATTTTACCGCGATTGATCGTTTCCACGGCCTCAGGATTGACGTCGACACCGACGACTTGAACCTTTCGTGAGGCAAAGACCGCGGCTGTCGGCAAACCAATATATCCCAAACCCACAACGCATATTTTCGAAAAGGAACTCATTCACTTGCCTCCAACACATCGGCTATGCGGCGGGCCGCGTGGCCGTCGCCATACGGATTATGAGCCTTGCTCATCAACGAATAGCTCTCAAGATTATCGAGCAGTTCGCTCACATGTGCCACGATGCGCACACGATCCGCCCCGACCAGCCGAACGGTACCGGCAGCGACGGCCTCGGGCCTCTCTGTGACCTCGCGCATAACCAGGACGGGTTTGCCGAGACCTGGCGCCTCCTCCTGTATCCCGCCGCTGTCCGTCAATACCAGGGTCGCATGCTTCAGCAATTGAACAAACGGTTCATAGGTCATCGGACTCACAAGATGAATATTGGCGCGTCCCGTCAAATGGGCCCTGACCGGATCTCCAACATTCGGATTCAGGTGTACCGGATAGACGAAATTGATTTGTGGATAGGAGAGGGACAGATCCTGCAACGCCCTACAAATTTGCAGAAAACCCTCCCCAAAATTTTCTCGGCGATGCCCGGTGATGAGCACGAACTGTCCATTGCGCCAGTCAAATTTGACCTGATCATCGATGATTTTATCGATCTCAGCACGTCGAACAGGATCATCTTCCAAGCGCTGGACCACATATTGCAACGCGTCGATAACCGTGTTTCCCGTGACATGTATGGACCGATCCGGAACCTTCTCCTCGAGCAGGTTGTTGCGGCTCGTTTGTGTCGGGGCGAAATGCCATTTCGCCAATTTCGAAGTTAGCTGCCGGTTGAGCTCTTCGGGGAAGGGAGCCTTCAGATCGAATGTCCGCAGGCCTGCCTCGACGTGCCCCAGTGCTACGTCCGAATAAAAGCATGCCAGGGACGTCGCCATCGTGGTCGTTGTATCACCGTGGACGAGCACAACATCAGGCCGATGCTCAGCAAGCACGTCCCTCATGTTGATCAGCACCGAAGTGGTAACATCAAAAAGATCTTGTCCACTCTTCATCAAATTCAGGTCTATGTCGGGGACTATGTCAAATGTCTCAAGAACAACGTCCAGCATTTCGCGATGCTGCGCCGATACGCAGCAAATAACTTCGAAAGAATGCGGTCGTGATTTAAGGACATTGTACACTGGTGCCATCTTTATGGCTTCCGGTCTGGTACCGAAAACCAGCATAACTTTCTTTTTGTGATTCACTTATTTGCTACCTGTTCAAGTTTAGCAACCATCTCTTTTGCTAGCGCATCGCGGTCAAAATTTCGAGCTGCGAGCTGGCCCGCTTTCCCTAGCGCCACTGCCAAGTCTGGATCTTTGCGCAGATCGCGAATGACACTCGCGAGGTGAGCGGGATTCTCAGGCTCGAATGCAATGCCGGCTCCGGCCTGCGCGACAATCTCCAGTGCTTCTCCGCGAACGCCCATCAGGATCGGCGTACCTGTCGCCATGCATTCAAAAATCTTCGAGGGGATGACCGCTTCAAACAACTCCATCTTCCTGAGATGGACGATCGAGGCATCCAGAATCGAAAGATATTCAATCGCGCGCTTTCGTGGCACCGAGGGTACAAATATGACGTTGCCAAGCCGTCGATTGACAGCATCTTTTACGAGTGCCTCCCTTCGAGCGCCATCACCCACGAAAATGAAGCGAACATCGTTCAACTCGGGATCATTCGCGATCATTGACGCCGCATCCAGTACCGTTTCAAGGGCATGGGCCATACCTAGCGTGCCAATATATCCGACAACGAATTTTCCCTCCAAGCCGTGTAGCGCCCGCAAAGGTGACCCATCCAGTTGGGGAAATGAAGCGCGGTCCACGCCGTTGGTAACGACCGAAATTTTCCGGCGATCGACCCCCCGATCGGCCAAGATGCGTTCAAATGATTCGGCCACAACGATAATGTGATCTGCCTTGTCATAAAGATGCCGCTCCAATCGTTCCATTAGACGCAAAGCAACGGTATCCCGCATCGCTCCGACCGCCTTGATCGATTCCGGCCAAAAGTCCCGCAATTCGAGAACCCATGGGCGCCTGATCAGGAATCCTACTGCCCGCGCCGCGCAAATTGTGAAAAACTGCGGTGACGTTCCAACAACTATATCGGGCCGCTTCTGGAAGATTGCCGCCGCGATGGCAGAAATCATGAAGCTCATATAATCGAGAATTCGTAGCAAAAATCCATCGTTCGACGATATGAGAGTCCAGACACGGACCACTGAAATGCCCTCCATGGTCTCTCGCTGATACAGTCGATTCCGGTAACCTGGATGCAATTTGCCGCTCGGGAAGTTTGGAAAACACGTAATCACAGTTACTTCATGTCCGGCCGATACCCAGCGGCGGCAATGCTCATACGTACGACTGGCCGGTGCGTTGACTTCGGGCGGGAAATTGTCCGAAAGAAAAAGGATATTCAACTAGCCTACCAATCTATTTTTACGCGGGAACACCCTTCCATCAGATCAACGCAGATGCTTCTGATGGGCATCCGACGCCCGAATTCAGCCCCATAAAAGCCAGACGCCAGCTTGGCCACACCTTTGAGTATCGTAAGTTGGATAACCTTGCCATTGTCGAGCAAGACCTCAAAGCAATCTGTCCCTGACTGACGACAGCTCGTGGAAGGGTGCAGATTGAATTTGGCGGTGGCCTGGTGTCCTTTTGGTGGAGCAATCATATCCTCAATTACGAGGTGCCGAGCGGCCAAGTCCCATTGACGATAGTGCACAGGGCTGCCGACAAGGCGTCGATAGCCGTCATGGCCACATTTCACTACAATCCGATCATCACCAACATGCGACGCCAGCCCAATGGGGTATGCGCGTCGGGCGACACGAAAGGCGCCCCACACTTCAGACGAATCCATCCCGTCGATCGCGACAGTCGAATGTGCGTCGGTTTGTCGCTCCTCAAGGCGAATGCGTGTCGAACCATAGCGGGACGTACCGCCGTTCACAATCACTCGTCTGCCAAACAGCGATAGCTCGAAGGACAAAGTATCAGCATGTGCATGGCCCGGCAAATAGTCCGGCCCGACAGGCGCCACATCAATCATTACGACTGCGTCCTGTGACTCCAATCGGCCATAACCTGTGTTTTCAAGCGCTCTATATGACAGCGCCGATTTCGAGGCGCCCGTCACGACCGTTCCGCTCTTCGCCTCAATCCCCAAATTTTGCGAAAATGTCTGCAAGTCGCGCGGAGAGCTAGCGATGCCAATTGCTGCGTCATTAAAGTAGGCAATCTCTCCGTCGGGGTGCGTCATGACTCCCAAAGCCGCACCCATCCGGCTAGCGGCGTCAACCAATATTGCTTCCAGCCGCGGGGAGACAATTCGCCTGCCCCCACATTCTAGGTTTAGCAGATCGAGAATATCTTCGAGAATGATCGCATGGTACATCGGGCTCCGTTCAAAGTGTCCGCCATCCGCTAGAATTTGCTCCCCCAATTCGCGAAGTATTATGCGCTCACCCCGTTTGCGAAGGTGGTCCGCTTCAGTACCGTCGAAAAACGCTCCCGCAAAAATCAGCGCCTTTGCATTTGCAAAAAGGTGGTTCCCGAGGAGGTGCCACTCAAGCCTTCGGTTCAGCCACCGAACCTGATTGGACAGGCTGGACCGCGTTGCCGTGTCCAGAAAATTTTCCCCAAGCGCATATTTGATCCAGTTAACGATCCTGAGTGAAGTTGGATAGGCATCCCAACCCGGCCTGCTTGCGGGGGGATTATGTTCGATCCAACTTCGGATCAGATCTTTGTGCCAATGTCTGCGGGCGCCCGCATCGCGCGAATTCAGATCATCGAAGTAGTGGAGATTGTAATTCCAAAGAAGCGAAGCCTCAGCATCGGCCCAAAAATGCTGGGCGGACGGCGTTCGTCGTTCATTCAGGAACTCGAAGCTGTCGGCGTCATACATGCTTTGCCTGCGCAAGACAGGGCGAGTATGAAAGCCAAGCCCCGGTCTGATGGAAAACGGAGCGCTTCGGGGAATAGGCGGCCGGGCCGTTAGGTGAATGAAGCGACCCCAGAACTGTATTGGTCGCAAATATCGAAGCGTGTGCCAATATTTTGCGATCTCGTTCATCCGGGCGATCGGATCATGTTTGCCAGTTCGATAGAAACCCGGCTGACCTCAATGATTTCACCGAACGGGATTGGCGACGCTCCACCCTTGGAAATTGCCTCCACAAACGCGTTTGCGCAGCCAATCTGCCCCTTATCCTGGCGAAATCGTCGAGCGCCTGACAATTTTCCGGATCCAAATCCCGATGACCACCTGAAATTATCAATTTCAATCACGTGGCCGGCCTGGAAGATTTGAATTCGCTCCTTTGGAAAAGAAGGATGGCCATTGCAAAAATAGTGTATTGTACCAATGGAACCGTTCGCGAAGTTCAAATTGATCGTCACGGTGTCGCGAACACCTTCGCGCATCGAAATGATGTCATGGCTCAGGATCGGAGCGCCAGCAAAGAACCGGAGAAGATCGATAAAGTGACAGCATTCCCCTACAATACGTCCGCCGCCAATGTCCGGATCCTGCGTCCAGTGATCCTGCGGAATGGCCCCAGCGTTGACGATATAGATCATTGATACGGGGGCGGCCGACAAGCCAATTCTCCTCTTGGCATCGACTGCTAGCGGAGCGAACCGGCGGTTGAACCCGATCATGAGATGCGGAGGACGATCAAGCGCTTGGTATCCTGTTTCAATCTGTGCGATCTCCGCTTCGGAAAGGGCAAGCGGCTTTTCGACAAAAATATGCTTACCTGCGGCCAACGCTTCCAGCACGAGAGAAGCATGGGAATTATGACGTGTAGTGATGACAACGGCATTCGCATCCGGATCAGCGATCAGGGCCGCCGTATCCGTTGAGGCAACTTCAAAGCCGAATTTCCTGGCCAGATGCGCCGCCGAAAGGCCGCTGCCAGAAGCAATGCAGCGAAATATTGCTTCCGTCCTTGAAAAGGCCGGCAGGAGAACTGCCGACGCATAGTTGCCGGCGCCTATCGCGTTCAACACGACCTTGTGCGCCGCACTCCGTATGTCTGTTTCAGCTGGGCGAGGCATGGCGATAGATTGTGCAGGCGCCGATGCGCTGTTGCCACAATGATAACGCAATATCACACCAAGCGAGGGCGCAGCTCCGGCAATGACATCATAGGCCGCCGCCGCCGCCTCAACATCGAATTCATGCGTTCGCAAGCTCTCGCAATCGATGGCGCCTGCGGCCATCATGTCCAGAACGGCCTCAAAGTTGCGTTGTTCGGTCCAGCGAACATAGCCAATCGGATAGTCGACCCCCCCCTCCTCATAGGTCGGGTCATACCGCCCCGGTCCATATGAGCAGGACACTTGAAAGCTCAGTTCCTTTTCGTAGAAATCCGCCCGCGATAGGTTCAAGCCGGCGACACCGACCAACACTATCCTGCCCCGCTTTCGGCACATTTGCGCGGCCTGCCGCACAGGATCATTGCTATCTGTGGCCGCCGTTATCAGAACGGCATCGACACCTCGCCCGCGACTGAATTGGACGGCCGCCTGAACTGGATCAACACCATCATCCAAATGTATCGTCGACGCTCCAAATTTTTCAGCCAGTGAAAGCTTTTGGACGTCAAAATCAATACCAATCACTCGGCAACCCTGTGCCCGAAGCAATTGGACCGTCAGTAGGCCGATCAAGCCTAGTCCAATGACTGCGACAGTTTCACCAAGACCTACTTGTGCAAGACGAATGCCCTGCAAACCGATCGCGCCAACAACGGTAAATGCCGCATCTTCATCCGAAACACCCTCGGGAATCCGGGCGCATAAATTTCCCGGAACAACAACATGCTCAGCATGCTTTCCATTGGATACGATCCGATCGCCGACCGAGATACCGCTTACACCGGCGCCGCAATACTCAACGACCCCGACATTGCAGTAGCCTGGCGCAAGAGGTTGGTCGAGCTTGGTGCTGACCGCGTGCACGGTCGCACCTAAGCCGTCGGTACGCATCTTGTTGAGAACCATGCGAACCTTGTCGGGCTGCTGCCTTGCTTTCTGGACCCAGTTGCCGCGGCCAAAATCGATCATCATCCGCTCTGTGCCTGCCGAAATCAAACTGAGCGATGTGTTGATGCTGACACAGCCAGAGCTTCGCTGCGGCGTTGGAACGTCCAAAACTTCAACAATGCCGGTCTTGAGGCTTTGCACAACTTGCTTCATTTTCTAATCATTCTCTTTCAAGAGAAATATTGGGACCTACCGCTTGCGACGAACCTTTTGTCAAACCTGATAATAATATTGATGAAATAAATATAGCAACCGACGGGATCGCAGCAAATGTTACACTGTAAGCAGAGACAAACAATGCAAGAATGTCAACTTGAAACGCATAATAAAGAGCTGGTGCTGCTATAACAATCCACAATGTCAGGCGTTGATTGTCTCCCGCTCGATCAAATCCATATCTCTTAAATTTGTTCCCAAATGCCGTTACGAGAAATGAAATGAATAACATAACAAATATCGAAACAAACGGGCTGTAAGTAAACCAGGCGTCGATATATGCCGGCTGAGGCATTGCGACAAATCCTTGTGCCGCCCTCAATTCTGGGAACATGTACTGGCCAAGTTCAAATGGCAGGGAATAGTGTGGCGATAAGGCATTGGGATACTCGCCGGACATCTGGATCAGATATGGGAGCGGGATCGGCAGGCGCATGATAAAGAGCTCGGCTTGAGATAGCTGATTCCCCGTCACCTTTATAAGTGAATAGAGGAACAGGAGGATCAACATCAGCGTCCCAACCGTAGCAATCGCAACAATGTTGAGCCGCCCCTGCCTGCTGACGGCATAGCAGAAGCCGCACGTCAGCAAGAATGAGAGGGTGGGACCGATTTGGAACATCCCAAGATTCATGATGACAGCAATAATGGCGACAGCGCTTCCCGTTGCGCGCTCGAGCCGCGGAGACGGCCCACGCCAGAAGAGCAAAATTGCGGAAAGCGCCGGAAGTACGCTATAGATGATCCCACCCTGCACGAAGCTCACATTTTCAAACACGGATTGACGCTGTTCGTAGAGCGACGCCGCCGAAGTCGTTGCGAAAAGATCATTCAGTGCATTCGAAGCCAAGGTGCCGACAACGGGAGCCAGCAACGCCAGACTGGCGAGCAAAATGGTGGCCGATGCAAATATGAGTGCGTCGTTGCGAATGGCCGGTGCGCGAATGCCTACCTGGGCATGCGCAAGATATTTCGGCCGCGACACGCTCGCCATAAAGGTCACAGTCCAAGGGATCACCAGATAAGGAGCGAGAGTCAGAACCAGAATGAGCGAGAACGACGTCCTATTCGGCAGGAATGCTCCCGCACCATAAAAGCGGTACAGATAGTCAGCCTGAAAGAGAAACAGGACGCAGCAGCCCAATGCGTAGGTGATGGAGAACATGGACAGCATATAATCAAGCGACAACCGATGCGCCGGATGGAGCCGACGTCGGGCCGTCGCCCAAGAGGCCGCTCCAAAAAAAATCGCGACAATCAATATGACCGCCCGGAAATAGATATTATCCATCTCTGCGCTCCTGGCACTGCAAAATGCGGTCCACGTGCGTTTGCCATGTAAACAGCTTGAGCGCCTTTTCGCGTGCTCGCTCTCCCATTGCCGATTGCCAGACGGGATTGCGCCCTAACAGCTTCAATGCACGCAGCAATTCATCCTCCGATCCAGGCTCGGTCAGCAAAGCCAACGCCTCAGCAGGTGGGCCTGCCGGCCGCTCTGCCTCGGCGATATGGCAACTGGGAGCCAGCACCGCTCCAATCTGTTCCAGCGCCGATGCTATGATCGGCTTGCCCATAGCCATATACTCGAACAATTTGGTTGGGCTTCCGAAAAAGCGGGATCCATCGGCAGGCCGCACATGCGGCGAAACAAATATGTCGGATGCAGCAAGATAGGCCGGAGCCTTTGCCTGCGCCACGATGCCTGTGAAGATTACATCTCCACTGTCGACTGCATCTGCCAGCATTGCACGACACTGCGCAGCAAGCAGGCCATCGCCCACCATCAGGAAGCGGAGCCGTGCCACATCAAAACCCGTCTTATCCTGTCGATAACGGTTTATTGCCGCGGCCAAAACGTCAGCTCCATGCCATGCACCAAAGGTCCCCAGGAATGTGCAGACAATTTCGCTGTCTCCGATGCCCAATTCTTCGCGGATTCGACTGCGATCATTCGCATAACGATCCGGATCGAACACCACAGGGTCGATGCAATTTGGGTAGAAAATGATGCGGTCTTCGGGAACCCCCCGCGCCTTCAGCTCGTCCGCGAGAACCTCTGAAACCACAACGATCCGGTGCGCGTGCCGGAAGCACACTTCCTCAATCCTCGAAGCCAGCTTTTCCCATGCGAGCTTCAATCCCCAATTGCTGGCAACCCATACTTCAGAGCCGTTATATTCGAGGATTAGC
>Ga0105164_10002126_pt1 | contig 12350 bp, 11 predicted proteins | sample VDWuncwatermetaG_FD_89674 | JGI IMG/M metagenome (GOLD analysis project Ga0105164, IMG submission 89674) | Wastewater microbial communities from Netherlands to study Microbial Dark Matter (Phase II) - VDW unchlorinated drinking water | ecosystem: Environmental > Aquatic > Freshwater > Drinking...
CTAATATACAATATCCCGCGCTTGCGCTCGTCGTCTCCGGCGGGCACACCGAATTGGTGCTCATGAAGAAACCGCTTTCATATCAAATCATCGGCGCTACGCGGGACGATGCAGTGGGAGAGGCGTTTGATAAAGTGGCAAAGATTTTGGGGCTCGAGTATCCGGGCGGGCCGGTGGTTTCGCGCCTTGCGGAGAGTGGCGACCCCACCGTGTTCTCCTTTAGCCCCCCGATGATCAAAAGCCCGGATTATGATTTTAGTTTTTCGGGGATTAAGACGGCGGTTTTGTACAAAGTGCGGGATATTCAATCGTCATTGCGAGGGAGCCCATGGCGACCGTGGCAATCCACGATCAAACATTCTGGATTGCTTCGCGATGCTCGCAATGACTTGTGCGCGAGTTTTCAAAAGGCCGTGGTTGATGTGTTGGTTGCCAAAACAATTCGCGCAGCCAAAGAATATAAAATAAAAACAGTTCTTCTCGCGGGAGGAGTTGCTGCGAATAAACAACTCCGGGAACAACTCGCTGACGCGATTCAACAATACTTACCGCTTACGTCTTATCACTTGCCGCTTCCGTCGTTCTGCACCGACAACGCTGTGATGATTGCCACAGCAGGATATTTCCATGCGCTCAAGAAACAATTCACACCGTGGAAAAAATTAGACGTCGACCCCAATCTTGTTCTTGGTGAATCGTAGTATGTCCCCATTGAATCTCTTGTTAACAACGGTGGGCTACGCCGCGGAGCTATTGATTCTTCTGGGTGTGGTGGCATTTATTATCCCCCCATTGGTTCGCGGCGCTCCATTTGTGCCCAGCCATAAGTCGGCCGTAGAACGCATTCTTGGATTACTCCACCCCATTGCCGGTCAAACTGTTGCGGATATGGGCTCTGGGGAAGGGCGCATTGTAATTGCATTGGTTCAAGCGGGGGCTGCTGAAGCGCATGGGTATGAGATCAATCCTTTTCTAGTCTTGTATTCGCGATGGAAGATCCGCCGGGCCGGGCTTCAGGGGAAAGCCTTTATTCACTGGAGAAGTCTTTGGAGAGTGAATTACAAAAAATATGATATTGTGACGGTGTTCGGATTTCCTTCGATGATGAAACACCTAGAGACAAAACTTCAACACGAACTTCTTCCGGGCGCTCGCGTGGTTTCGTGTCTGTTTCCGTTTCCCACCTGGCAACACAGCGATCAACGTGGTCGAATTTTTTTATACGAAAAATAAAAGATACTTCGGTCATTATGGATATTCTTTCTCATGGTCTTTGGGCCGCGGCGGGGGCGAAGGGAGTGAATACTTCCTCTCCACTTCGGTCGAGAGATAAAGAACTCAATCCGTACTGGGCGTTTTTCTGGGGCGTGTTTCCGGACTTGTTTGCTTTTACAATTCCGTTCATCCTATTACTTTGGAACATTGTCACGGGCCACATGGCATTGCGCGATTGGCCGCGGCCCGAACACGGGGAGCCGCCGGCCGGAGGGCATTGGCCAGGACTTCAGCTGGCCACAACGCTCTACCAATATAGCCACAGCTTGATTATTTTCGTAATTGTTATACTGACAGTCTGGGGGGTTGTTCAATATCGACGGCGACAGTTTCCATTGGAAATGTTCGGATGGCTGTTACATATCCTGATGGATATTCCCACGCACTCGTATCGATTTTTTCCTACTCCCGTGTTCTGGCCAATTTCACAATGGAAGTTTGATGGAATTTCTTGGGCGCATCCACTGTTTATGGCGGTGAATTATGGGCTGCTGATTGTTATCTTTTTGGTGTTGCGCAAAAAAAAGCTTGATCGATAACATCGTCATTGCGAAGGAGGCCATGCCGACTGTGGCAATCCACGATCGTTTCTGGATTGCTTCGCCGCGGCTCGCAATGACATTACTGTGAAAAAAATTATCCACAACCTGAAAGAGTTGAACGTGTTTGCTAAAGAAATCGCTGAGTCAGTCAAATCTGGCGATGTGATTGGTCTTGTCGGCGAACTTGGTGCAGGGAAAACTACATTTGTGCAATTCTTTGCGAAAGCCCTAGGCGTAACGGCGCGGGTGAACAGCCCGACGTTTCTGGTGATGCGGGTGTACCCAGTCGTAAGACGTAAGCAATCAGCCGTAAGACAAAAAAACTTACGACTTACGTCTTACGACTTACGTCTCGTCCACATCGATGCTTACAGATTGAGAAGCGGAGAAGAGCTCGAAGCACTGGGAGCAACCGAGTACATTGGTGCGCCAGGCACGATCACAGTCATCGAATGGGCAGATCGGGTAAAAAAAATACTTCCGAAGAAAACACAATGGATTTATTTTGAACATGGGGAGAACGAAGAAGAACGCGTTATCACTATAAAGTAATCATATCTTCGCTATGTACTAACGTGTTAATACGTTAATACGTAGAAAAAAGAGACAGGATCAAAGAAAAAGAAGACCCTTGTTTATTCTCGCTGGGTCTTGGTGCGAGGGTTGTTTGTTGAACGGATATTAGTCCACGGGAAAAAACAATTGCGTCTCCCAAACGTAGTTGATCATGATCTCGTAGAGTCGGGGAAAGATGAACGGATTGCACTCCACCATTCCCCAAGCTTGCTTTAGCCATTGATCCTGTGCTTTGATGACATCCGCGAGATCCTTCTTTCTTTGAACAATTATGAGTCGAATCCAGCCGATGCACAGCGATGGATACCGTGTTGCCTCCCGCTGCCAGGGAGGCGGGTTGCCATCGGTTACCATTTCGGTTACAAAATGCAGATTGAATGGCGCGAGAATTTTTTCCATGACAATCAAACTCAAGAGAGCCCGATTCTGGAAACTACAAGGGATGTCAAATGGGATCGATGTTTTTTTCCGTTGGCTGTAGAGTTGATACGTCTCCCCTTCTTGTGTCCAAATGACCATCAAACGTTGTTGCTCGATGCAAATTGACACTCTCGCCCCGAGTTCAGGGATAATCCCAACGACGAGGCCATCAATGTCAGTAACCATGAGTGCTCGCTGAACGTTTGGCATTTTAGGAACTCCTTTGTCAATATTCGAACTGTCATCAGTACATTATCATCTTATTCATATTGACAAATTAATCAAATTATCATAAGATCGATGTAAGTAAAAATTATGACAAGTCATGCTCCTATTGGTTTTTTAGGCTTGAGTGGCCGGGCGATTGGTGTGTATCGCGCTCTTCTTTTGCGCGGGAATGCAAAAGTGCGTGACCTTACGCTTGCTTGCGGGTGTGTGCGGCAATTAGTATATGAAGCACTCGCTGAACTCGAAAGCAAAGGCTTGGTGGTGCGTTCTCCGGTGGGAAAAAATCGATATGAGTATCGGCCAGCGTCGCCGTCGATCCTGGTGGATATTGCCAAACAGCAAACCAATACCATAGAATCCATGATGCCCAAGCTCATGGAGTTGTATCAGAGTAAGATCGACGTTCCGACCTTCCGATTTTATTCCGGATGGAATGCGATCCGAAGTTATTGGCGGGAGTTTGGGGAAACGAAGATGAACGCGGACACGGTCGACGAAACAATTTCGGCGACAGAAGACTGGTATGCGGCCGATCACCCATTCATGGAAAATTTTTGGGAACCGAATAAAATAAAAAAGAGTGTAAAAACAAAACTGTTGGCCGCTCATGGTTGGGTGGCTGAAAAGCAGGCACAGCGCAAGAATTACGAAGTGCGAATGTTGACCAAAGAAAAACCGTTTCACGGCGACATCACGATCTACGGCGACACAGTGCATTACCTTGCGCTCGAAAAAGAAAATCAACACATGGCCGTTGTGGTTTCAGCGCAAATCGCGCACAGCATGCACGAGTTATTTGAAATCGTCTGGGAAAAAAGTGAAGTTGTTCAGTAAATAATCGTCATTCTGGGGAGCCCATGGCGACACCGGAATCGGATTCTGGTCAAGCCAGAATGACAGTTGATCAATACACCTATGTTTGTTTGGATTCGTCAGCATTGGATTATTTCGAGTGTAGGACTCATGGCTGTTATTGCTGTGGGTGGACTGGTGTATAAAAGTAAAACTGCATCGAAAAGTACAACCGTCTCTACTGCGGTGGAACGTCGTAATTTAGAACAAATTGTTTCCGTTGTGGGTACGGTGGATGTGGCCGAGAGGGTAAAACTTTCTGCTCGGCGGAGTGGGCCCGTGATGGCAATTCCGAAGAAAGTCGGGGAGCATGTTCGTTCAGGGGAGTCCATCGTGGAAATGAAATCCAGCGATGAGCGACTTTCATTGCAACAAGCCAATACACAACTCAAAAAAGTTCAAGCCGATCTTCAGTTGCGTTTGGCCGGTGAGAGTAAGGAATCGCTGGATACCTTGAACGCGACAACACAGCAGCGAGCAGCAGAACTTCAGAAAGCAAAAGATGATCTTGATTCTGCGCGACGCGACGAAGAAATTGTTACCAAAACCCAGCAACAACTCGTCGCTGATGCTCAGACAAACGTGAAGCTCGCTGCACAATCTGGGCTTACAAGCGCTTCCAGTGCGCTCAACGATGCCGACGGAATTTTGGGTATTGATGCACGGACAAGCAATGATGCGTTCGAGAAAAATCTCGCCGTGAAAGATGCGAATGCTCTGGTGAGCGCAACCAATTTCTATGGAGCAACAAAAACACTCCGTACGGATGCCAGTAATGCGTTGGTGACGACATCGGTTGAACAGCAGTCGTTGGCGGTGAGAGCATTGTTGGATAGTGCTAACGCGCTCCTTTCTTCGGTGAGTCGTGTGCTGGAAACTAGTGTCACGGACGACTCGTTTTCGCCGACTACACTCTCGAGCAAACAATCGACCATCGCAACCGATCGGACAGGGGTCAACGCGGCGCAGACCAGTCTCGAAACAAAGCTTCAGGCGTTTCATTCTGCAACATTGACACAAGAAAGTTCTGTGCATTCTGCCCGCTCTGCCGTTGTTGCCAAAGAAAATGCGATTGCGGTGGCTACGGCTGCGTTTGAAAGCGCAAAAGCGACCGAGCAAGCAAAGCGGGTTGCTCCGCGCGCGGTTGACATTGCATCGCTTCAAGCTCTCGTGGCGCAGTACGAAGTACAAGTTTCTCAAGCCCAGCAGGCGGTGGAGGATACGGTTGTTCGTGCTCCGTTGGACGGAATCATTTCTGATATTCCGGTGAAGATTGGCGAAGTGGTTATTGCGAATCAAACAGTCGCAGAAATATTGGGAAGCGGGCGACTGGAGATTACGGCAAATATTCCGGAAGTGGATATTGGGAAAATGAGTGTTGGTCAGAAGGCAGTAATGACGTTGGATGCGTTTGGGTCGAGCGAACAGTTTAGCGGTGTAGCAGTGAGTATTGATCCGGCACAGACCGTTGTGGAAGGGGTCGCGACGTATACCGTGAAATTACAATTTGATAAAGATGACGCGCGTGTGCGCCCCGGCATGACCGCGAACATTGATATGGTCACTGCTCGGCGCGATAACATTCTGGTCATTCCACAGCGCTCCGTGAGAACTGTCGAAGGAAAGACGATTGTGAAGGTACGCGCTGGTGTCACGGTGAGCGAAGTTCCGCTGAGTCTTGGCCTCATTGGTTCTGACGGATTTGTGGAAGTTCTTTCGGGGCTCCGAGAAGGACAATCCGTGGTGGTGAGCGGAGAATAATATGGCCGCTTTCATTGAGGTGAAAGACGTTACAAAGGTTTATAACGGAGAAGGGGTCGCCACCACCGCACTCAACGGTGTTTCGTTTACGATTGAAAAGGGCGAGTTCGTGGCCATCATGGGTCCGTCGGGCTCCGGCAAATCAACACTCCTACACATTTTGGGATTTCTTGATCGGCACACAGAGGGAACGTATCGGTTTGAAGGGAAAACCATCGATGATTATTCGTCCATCGAAATCGCCCGTGTCCGGAATAAAAAGATGGGGTTTGTGTTTCAGGCCTTCAATCTTTTGCCGCGGGTGAGTGTGTTAGAAAACGTCAAGTTGCCGCTCCTCTATTCCGATGTGAAAGAATCGCAATGGAACAGGATGGCCTTGGAAGCAATCAAGATTGTTGGACTGGAGCACCGGGTGCATTATGAGCCGGCACAACTTTCGGGAGGAGAAAAACAACGGGTGGCTATTGCCCGAGCGCTCGTCAACGACCCGGCGCTTATTTTTGCCGATGAGCCCACCGGGAACTTGGATTCCAAATCCGGTCAGATGGTGATGAATGCACTGCAACAACTCAATGCCGAGCACGGCGACACTATCATTCTCATTACACACGAAACACAAACCGCAGAGCACGCTGGGCGTATTATTCGTATTCGCGATGGAATGGTAGAAAACGATGAGAGGGTTTCGAACCGCCGGATTGCGACCACGCAGTTTGTGAAGTAAAATTTTTGTCATCCTCGGGCTTGACCCGAGGATCCAGAACATACAAAGAAGAATTTTATTTATTTCTGGATTCCCGATCAAGTCGGGAATGACGGTACTATTGTTATGAAATTATCCTACAGCTTTAAGACCGCTCTGGCGGGATTAAGAACCAATAAGCGACGATCCATGCTGACCATCCTCGGGATTGTCATTGGTATTACGTCGATTATTCTCGTGATGAGTTTAGGGGCCGGCGCTCAGGAGTTGATTTTGGGACAGATTAAAGGCATTGGTTCCCGGGTGATCGCGATTGTCCCCGGCCGACAGCCCAAAGGCCCCGCGGATATTGTTTCGACATTTACGGATGCGTTGAAGCTCCGCGAACTGGATGCGTTAAGTCGGAAAGTGAATGTCCCGCATGCTCAAACCATCATGCCGATTGTTTTTGGAAGCGAAGCGTTGGCGGTGGGCAACGATACGTACCGGGCAACAATTTTTGGTGCCACACCGCTGTTCACAACGCTCTATGACATCTACCCAGCCGATGGTCGGACATTTTCTGATGAAGAAGTTCGGGGATATGTTCCAGTGGCAGTCATCGGATCAAAAGTGAAGAAGGAGTTGTTCGGGGAATCGGATGCGGTGGGACAGATCATTCGGGTGAACGGGATCAACATCCGTGTGATTGGAACGATTCCGGCCAAGGGACAAGTCTCATTTGTGAATTTCGATGAGATGATGATCATGCCGTACACCACGGCGCAGCGTTCAATCTTTGCGATCAAACACTACAATCGTATTGTTGTTCAAGCGGACAAGGAAGAGAATGTTCTTTCAACAGTGGAAGATATTAAAATCACATTGCGCAATCTTCACAACATCACGGATACCACAAAAGATGATTTCTTTGTAGAAACACAAGCCGAAGCGTTAGATACTGTGAGCACCATCACCAACGCACTGACACTCTTTCTGGCGGCCATTGCGGCGATCTCACTGATTGTGGGAGGTATTGGGATTATGAATATCATGCTGGTATCCGTGACCGAGCGGACCCGCGAGATTGGATTGCGCAAAGCCATTGGAGCGACAGAGCGGGAGATTTTGACACAGTTTTTGTTCGAGGCGGTGATCCTCACCGGCATTGGAGGGGTTGTGGGGATCCTCCTGGGCGGTTCACTTTCATTCATCATTTCTATTATCCTCACTCGTCAGCTTGGACAACCGTGGCTTTTTAGCTTGCCGATTTCTGCGGTGCTCTTGGGCATTGGGGTCTCAGCAGGAGTAGGACTTTTATTTGGAATTTATCCGGCTCGGCAGGCATCGCTCAAAAGCCCGATGGAAGCGCTGAGATATGAGTAATAACATTGTCATTCCCCCGACCCTTTAGGGTACGGGGAATCCAGATAAAAACATAAAAATAATGGCTTTTTTATTTATTTTTCTTTCTGGATCCTCGGGTCAAGCCCGAGGATGACGGTAAACTTCTAGATTGAGATAAAAATCAACCGGTGACAATTTGTAACCGGTTGAGGCAACTCTCTTTTACACAAGCTTTTACTTTTTTACTCTTCGACTCGGTAGCATTTGCTCATCCGGCCCCATTAGAGCTTTCGCAGCACGTTCACCATCTTTTGCGATGGAGCTGTAGAGGGCAAATAACCGCTTAAATTCTACCACAACATGTATTGTTGATGTGTCAGGGGATTGTGCTGCAATTTTTTCACAAGTAGAATACCCTTCTGAAAGCATTTCTTTCAGATCATTGATGTGTGATAATTGGCTAAAGTAGCCCCTTGCGCTAAAGTCCTCTAGCTCATCGAGTATACTGGTTAGCTGTTTTTCAAGTTCTTCCAGCGACTCGCTATTTTTCGGCATATCGATACCCATACGATTTTGTCTTAAAAAATAAAACCCTCCATACTATGGAGGGAGCATATCAAAATATTCGGGGGGGGGTCAATGCTATATTGTCTGGTGACTATTCAGCGACTCTAAAGACCTCATCCACGCTCGTTAACCCTTCACTCGCTTTGAGGAGCCCATCTTGGACCATGGTAATCATCCCTTGTTTGATGGAGAGCTCTTCCAAGTCGATTTCCGAGGCACTGCCATCGTGAATAATCTTTTCAATGTCTTTACTCATGACCATAATTTCGAAAATGCCAAGCCGGCCCTTGTAGCCAATACCATGGCAGGCTTCGCAACCCGTTGCGATTGAGAATTTGAGTTGCGTGGTGTCGATACTGAATCCCGAAGCCGGAGCGATCTTCGCAAGAATTGTTGTGACGCGTTGAAGGACTTCGCTCGGGAGTTCAACGGGTTTTCTGCAGTGTTCACAAAGTTTGCGCAACAGGCGTTGTCCGATCATTGCGTTGATGGCGGGGGCGAGTAAAAATGGTTTGGCCCCCAAGGCGACAAGGCGGGGGATGGTGCCCGCCGCAGAGTTAGTGTGAACGGTCGAGAGCACGAGGTGGCCGGTCAACGCCGCTTGAATGGCAATTTCGGTGGTTTCGGTGTCGCGAATTTCTCCCACGAGAATAATGTCCGGGTCTTGGCGCACGATCGACTTTAAGCCATTAGCAAAGGTGTAATTTTTTTTCGCATCGATCTGGCTTTGGGTAATCCCTTTGAGTTCGTATTCAATAGGGTCTTCGATGGTGATGATTTTTACTCCCGGTTCATTGAGTGTTTTGAGAATTCCGTACATGGTGGTGGTTTTTCCGCTGCCGGTTGGCCCGGTGGTAATAATCATCCCATTGGGCCGCAGAATTTGTTTTCGAAGTTCTTCAAGGGGTTTTCCCCGCAGGCCCATGGTCTCAAACGTGATTTCCCCCACGAGCGATGACCCGAGTAACCGAATGACAATGGATTCTCCAAAGTTGGTGGGTAACGTCGAGACACGGACATCCACCTTCTCTTCTTTAGAGCCCGGTAGCGCAATGCGGAATCGCCCGTCTTGGGGTTGGTCGGTGACATTGAGTTTAAGCCCTGCCAAGAGTTTCAAGCGAGAGATCAATCGGTTCCATGTTTCTTTGGGGAGCTCTGTCATGTCGGTTAAAACGCCGTCAATGCGATAGCGTAATTTGACATCATTTTCTTCTGCTTCAATGTGAATATCCGAACTGCGCGTATTGAGTGCCCCAGCGATGATGAGGTTGAGCATCTCGGTGACCGCTAACCCTCGGAGCTTGGCGCTGATCTCCTGGAGTGTTGAAAGCGTTTTCCACTGCTCCAACTCCTCGGGTGTGATGGAAACACCGGATTGAATGCTTTGAAATTTTGGAAGTGTTTCGTAGAGCGCTACACTGCGATCGAAACTATCTTGACTCATGTAATACCACTCAACTCCCAGGTAGTGATTTTTAAGGACTTCTTCATGGATCTCTCCATGCGCGGGGGAGACTGGTTTTTGGGTTGTCCCGACATTCAATGTTTTTCCTTTTTTTTCAAAGGGAATGGCCTGAGCGCCTCGCGCCAGTTCTTCGGGAACAAGTTCTAAAATATCCGAGGGGATTGCACGACCCAAGAGGTGAACGTAGGATAAGCCTAAAACAGAGGCCTGTTGTTTGGCCTCTTGTTCACCCCGTTTCAATTCCACTTCATGCATTTTGTTTTGGAATTGTTTTGTCTTGTCGTCGCTTGAAACAGGAATTGCCATACCCTAAAAGTCATTCAGCGCTTTCGGTTGATGGAGTTGGTTTACGAACCATGGTCCTCAAGAGTTTGGTTAAGTGCGCTGTGCGACTCTGTACGGAAACATTTTTTTGGATTTGGAGGTAGAGTGTTGTCCAGGAACTCACTTGGAACACTGAGAGAATTCCCCAAAGTCCGATCACCAGAGCATTAAGCATAAGCTGTAATGCTATTACAAAAAATGCAGGCACGTTCCAGAGCAAGCCCACTTGAAGTGTGTAGATGATAAAGTAGAATGGTAGACCGATAAAGAGCATGATGAGCGCAAATCCCAAGAGTCCAACAACCAGCGAAATAATAAAGAGAACAAGAGAAAGTTCAAGGCTCACCAGCCAGTGTTGTTTGGCGAGTTGAAATCCTTCTTGGAGCGCTACGAACCATTGGATACGCTTGATAATGATTGACGCAATGGTATAAAACCCAACAAAATAAGCAAAAATGAGAGCAGCCATCACGACGAGCACACCGATCACCGCGAGGCCGGTGATAACGCTCGAAACACCCATACGCACGCTAAAGAGTGCACGGAGCACAGTGAAGAGTAGTGTGATCACCAGTGTGCTGCCCAGCAGTGTGAACGCAACTTGCCAAAACGATGTTCGCCCCACCCGCAATCCATCCCGAATGGAAAGCGGTGAATTTTTGAATGCACTGCGTACGCCGCTAATGAGTGCGTCCAGTGAGGCGATCATGAGTGCAAAGAGGAACCCGCAGGCGGCGATGATGAGGACCGACAGGAGGACGGACGGGAACGAGGGCGATGTTGTGCTCGTCACAGCCGCTAACAGTTGTAACACAGAACGTACCACACTCATTTGAGCGAATGCTTCTCCAAACCCCGTAAACACATTATAGCTCGAGAGCGGATCCAGTTGTAAACTTCGGTAGAGAAATTCAAACACGCCGCCATTGACAATGGGAGCAGAAAACAAGCCAAAGAACCAAAGTGCTTTGTATTTTTTTGTCACCATCCATGCGCGTTTAAGCACGTCTTGATAAAGCAATGGAGTGGGCATACACATTCGAGAGATAAGGAGATAAGGAGATAAAGAACTACGCCAGTTGGATAGAGGGGCGCAGGACTGTTTTGGGGCGGGGTACGGGCTTACTCTCCACCACAGAGCCTCCTGATGGGCGAGCCGGAGGATCTAATTTGGGTTTTGTTTGCGTTTTGGGTTTGAGGAACTCGTTTACGATGGACTCAAATTCTTCTTTTTCCAGTGTTTCCTTTTCGAGAAGTTTTTCTACAAGGCGATCCAGAACCACGCGGTTTTTTTTCAGAAGTGATTCTGCGGTCTTTTGGGCTTGACCAACGAGGTTGGCAATTTCTTGATCAATGGTTTCCAGCATCTTTTCACTGTAGTCGCGCTGCTCGGAGAAGTCGCGACCCAAAAAGACCATTTCTTCGTGTTCGCCGAATGTGCGGGGCCCTAGTTTTTCACTCATCCCATATTCGGTGATGAGTTTGCGCGCGATGCGGGTGGCTTCTCGCAGATCGTTTGAGGCCCCAGTCGTGACATCGCCAATCGCCATCCGTTCCGCGGTTTGTCCGCCCAGGAGCACGGCAAGCTCATCGATGAAAGAGGCTTTTGTTTTCATCTGCCGATCTTCAGTGGGGAGTTTAATGGTGTACCCCGCAGCGCGGCCACGGGAAATGATGGAAATTTTGTGCACCGGGTCGGCATGGGGAAGGAGATGGGCCACGAGTGCGTGCCCGCCTTCGTGGTAGGCTGTGACTTTTCGTTCTTCGAGACTCAACACATGACTCTTGCGTTCGGGCCCAAGCATGACTTTTTCAATACTCTGCAACATGTCGAGCATACTCACTTCTTTTTGATTTTGCCGTGCGGCTTGAATGGCGGCTTCGTTCATGAGGTTGGCAAGATCGGCTCCGGTGAACCCGGGGGTGCGTACGGCAATGGTGTGTAGGTTTGTGTCGCTGGCTAATGGTTTGTTGCGCGCGTGAATCGTGAGAATAGCTTCTCGGGCTTTGAGGTCTGGCGGGTCAATGACCACGCGTCGATCAAAACGCCCTGGGCGCAGTAACGCGGGGTCCAATACATCGGGACGGTTCGTGGCGGCCAGTACGATGATGCCGGCCGTTGGATCAAACCCATCCATTTCCACAAGAATTTGATTGAGTGTTTGTTCTCGTTCGTCGTGGCTGCCGCCGAGGCCTGTTCCGCGTTGTCGGCCCACGGCATCGAGTTCATCCACAAAGATAATGCACGGAGAATTTTTTTTCGCGCGGGCAAAAAGGTCGCGCACGCGGCTGGCCCCGACCCCCACAAACA
>Ga0105164_10002128_pt1 | contig 12344 bp, 10 predicted proteins | sample VDWuncwatermetaG_FD_89674 | JGI IMG/M metagenome (GOLD analysis project Ga0105164, IMG submission 89674) | Wastewater microbial communities from Netherlands to study Microbial Dark Matter (Phase II) - VDW unchlorinated drinking water | ecosystem: Environmental > Aquatic > Freshwater > Drinking...
CCGTTTAATCTTATGTATAAAACGCATCACGGAGCAATTGAGAAAGAAGCGAGCGCACTTTACTTACGGCCTGAGACTGCGCAGGGGATGTTTGTTAACTTTTTAAATATCCTTGACTCAAAACATCCTAAACTGCCATTTGGACTGGCGCAAATCGGAAAGGCCTTCCGTAACGAAATTACCCCGGGAAATTTTACCTTCAGGACCCGCGAATTCGAGCAGATGGAGATAGAATATTTTGTCAGGCCCGATGATGCAGATAAAAAGTTAGAAGAATGGATTGAATACCGTTTTAACTGGTATCTTGCCTTAGGCCTAAAAAAAGAAAATTTAAGGAAGCGCCAGCACTCAAAAGAGGAGCTTGCCCATTATGCCAAGGCCTGCACGGATATAGAATACAATTTTCCATTCGGATGGTCTGAATTGGAGGGTATAGCAAACCGCGCGGATTTTGATTTAAAGCAGCATTCATTGGCAAGCGGAAAAGAGCTTAAAGTTTTTGATGATTCTACAAAAGAAAAATTCTATCCGTATATTATAGAACCATCAGGCGGAGTGGATAGGAGCGTGTTGGCATTTTTAGTTGACGCTTACCATGAGGAGAAAGTTCACCCCCGCACCAATAGCAATAGACCGCAGCCTAATGACGCAATTGGTGCGGGGGTAAAAGATGACATCCGCGTGGTTTTGAAATTAGATAAGAAGTTAGCTCCGGTAAAAGTGGCAGTGCTTCCTCTTTTAAGGAATCGTCCGGAAATCGTGGAATTAGCCAGAAAAATTTCTCAGGACCTAAAAAAATGTTTTATCACGGTTTACGATGATACAGGCGCTATTGGAAAGCTTTACCGCAGGCAGGATGAGGTGGGTACGCTTTACTGCGTTACGGTTGACGTGCAGTCGCTTGAAGATAGGCAGGTTACTGTGCGCGATAGGGATACAATGTTGCAGGAGCGTATCAGCATTGATAAGTTAAAGGAATATTTAGGGACTAAAAGAATGGGAGGGTGTTAAAAGTAATGGCAAAAAAATACGTTTACTTCTTTGGAGGTGGCAGAGCAGACGGAAACGAAAGTATGAAGAATCTCCTCGGCGGTAAGGGGGCTAACCTTGCTGAAATGGCAGGGCATAAGGGCCTACAGCTACCTGTTCCTGCGGGTTTTACTATTACTACCGAGGTGTGCACATATTATTTCAGCATAAAAAAAGTTATCCCGCAGGTTTAAAAGAAGAGGTGCAGAAGGCATTAGAGAAGGTTGAAAAATTGATGGGAAGAAAATTCGGCGCTCCGAACAATCCGCTTCTGGTTTCTGTGCGTTCCGGCGCCCGGCGCTCAATGCCCGGAATGATGGAAACAGTATTAAATGTGGGGTTAACCGAGAAAACAATACCCGGCTTAATAAGCATAAGCGGCGGTAACAGCCGTTTTGTGTATGATGCATATCGGCGCCTGATTATGATGTATTCAGACGTAGTTATGGAAAAAGCAGCGGGAATAGAGCCGAAGGATGAGCAGGGTATCCGCAAGCAGCTGGAAAAAATAATGGCGCAGTTAAAAAAAGAAAAGGGCTATACTTTAGATACGGATTTAACCGCAGATGACCTTAAGAAGCTTTGTTTCTTATTTAAAGCAAAGATCAAAGAAGCGCTGAAAAAAGAATTTCCCGACGAGCCTTATGAGCAGTTATGGGGAGGCATAGGCGCTGTATTTCAATCATGGCAGGGTAAGCGCGCAATAAGTTATAGAAGGATAGAAAATATTCCGGATGAGTGGGGCACTGCTGTCAATGTCCAGACTATGGTTTTCGGTAATATGGGCGAAGACTGCGCAACCGGAGTTGCTTTTACCCGTAATCCCGGAAACGGAGAAGGTAAATTTTACGGAGAGTATCTTATTAACGCGCAAGGCGAAGACGTGGTTGCCGGAATTCGCACCCCAGCCCCTATCAATGAATATTCCAAGTCAGGGCATAATAAGGAACCCTTAACGCTTGAGAAGGCAATGCCGGAGATTTACAAAGAGCTATTTGAAATACAAAAGCGCTTAGAGAAACATTACCGCGATATGCAGGATATTGAATTCACTATTGAAAAGGGCCGGCTTTTTATGCTGCAGTGCCGCATAGGAAAACGTAATGGCCCGGCAACAGTGCGCATGGCAGTGGATATGTTAAAAGAGGGGTTGATAAAATCAGAGGAAGCAGTAATGCGCGTTACGCCGGGGCAGTTAGATGAATTGCTGCATCCTATAATTGACCCAAAAGCAGAATTAGGCAACAGGCCTTTGGCAAAAGGGCTTCCTGCCGGGCCGGGCGGCGCAACAGGGCAGATAGTTTTTAACGCAAATGACGCTGTTGAATGGAAAAGTGAGGGCAAGAAGGTAATTCTCGTGCGCGAGGAAACTAACCCCGAGGATGTCGAAGGGATGCGCGCGGCAGAAGCTATACTTACGGCGCGCGGAGGAATGACTTCTCATGCGGCTTTAGTTGCCCGGGGATGGGGCAAATGCTGCGTGGTGGGGTGTTCTGCCTTGCATGTTGATTACGCGAAAAAAGAACTGCATGTCGACGGGAAAATCATTAAAGAAGGGGATTGGGTTACTTTAAACGGCACCAAAGGCAATGTCTATGAAGGAAAACTTCCGATGATGGATGCCACAGAAGAAAATATACTCTTGACCGATTTTCTAAAACTCTGCGGCACTATAAAGAAATTGGGTATCCGCACTAATGCCGATACGGCTGAGGATGCGGCATTGGCCAGGCAGTTCGGCGCAGAAGGTATAGGGTTGTTTCGGACAGAGCATATGTTTTACGGTAAGGGCTCAGATGAGCCGCTCTTTATCCTGCGTAAAATGATAATCTCCAAGACATTGGATGAAAGAAAGAAGGCCTTAATTGAACTATTCCCCTTTGTAAAAAAAGACATAAAGGGCACGTTAGCGGCGATGGACGGCTTACCCGTGGTTGTCCGGCTGCTCGATCCGCCTTTGCATGAATTTGTTCCGCGGGAGAAGAAAAAATTAGAGCAGCTGGCAAGCGATTTAAATATTTCTTTAGAAGAATTATCAAAGAGGGCAGATGGCTTGCATGAGTCAAACCCGATGATGGGCCACCGCGGTGTGCGGCTGGGAGTCACCTATCCGGAAGTAAGCGCGATGCAGATAGAGGCTGTGTTTGAGGCTGCCGCGGAACTCATTAAAGAGGGTAAAAATCCGTATCCTGAGATAATGATCCCCGTGGTCTGCGACGCCAAAGAACTGGAGGATCAGCTTGCCATATTTAAGAAGGCCTATGAAAAGGTGCTTAAAAAATATTCCTTGAAAAATATCAAGCATATGTTCGGCACAATGATTGAGGTTCCGCGCGCAGCGCTTGTTTCGGGAAAACTTGCAACAGTGGCGCAATTTTTTTCATTCGGAACAAATGACCTGACTCAGATGGGATTCGGTTTTTCACGCGACGATATCGGAGGTTTTCTTGCGGATTATATCAAGAAGGGTATTTTACCTGAAGACCCCTTCCAGACCATTGATCAGGAAGGGATAGGAGAGTTGATAAAATTAAGTATTGAGCGTGGAAGAAAAACACGCAAGGGCCTGGAGGTGGGTATCTGCGGCGAGCATGGCGGTGATCCGCGCACAGTGGAATTTTGCCACGGGCTTAAGATGAATTATGTCAGCTGTTCTCCGTTTCGTGTGCCGATTGCAAAATTATCCGCAGCGCAGGCGGTGTTAAAAGAGAAAAAATGGAAGCCTTAAAAACTTATTTAAAAGAAATCAGGAGTATCCTTTTATTAACTGCTAAGGAAGAGGTAGAGTTAGCTAAAAAAATACAAAAGGGGGATGAGCAGGCGCGAAAAGCAATGATACGCGCAAACCTGCGTTTAGTCATTAATATCGCCAAACGCTATATGCATCTGGGTACACCGCTCCTGGATTTAATCGAAGAAGGTAACCTTGGGTTGATGAAGGCGGTTGATAAATTTGACCCCAAAAGGGGTTTTCGTTTTTCAACCTATGCGGCATGGTGGATTAAGCAGGGAATAACCCGTTCCATATCAGAGCAGGGAAAAATGATACGGGTCCCCGTTTATATGAATGACCTGATTACAAAATGGAAAAAGACAAAAGAGCGCTTATCCCAAAAATTAAAACGCATACCCAGCGACGATGATATCGCGAAAAAATTAAAGCTTCCCAGGGGAAAAATAGAGCAGATTAATTTTTGGATGTCAACAACCACTTCCTCTCTGGAAACCCCTGTCGGCGAAAATAGCGAAAGCCAGGTATCCGATTTGATAGAAGACGAGGTGACGGCTTCTCCTGATGAAGCCATAGAACATATGCTGGATAAGGAAAGGGTGAAAAATCTTTTAGGCGCTATGACTGAGCGCGAAAGGCGTATCCTGGATATGCGTTTTGGCCTGGTTGATTCAAAGCCACATACCTTAGCAGGGGTGTCCAAAAAATTAGGGGTATCGCGCGAAAGGATCCGCCAGATAGAAGAAGCAGCCCTAAAAAAACTGCGCAGGTTCGTTGAGCAACAGGGACACCCTTCCGATTGATTTCAAGGGTGTCCCTGCAAGAGAGGAAATTATGAAAAAACTCAACTTAAAAAATTACATCAGAAATATCCCGGATTTTCCCAAGCCCGGTATTTTATTCAGAGACATCACCACCCTTTTAAAGAATAAAAAGGCTTTTAAGCAGGGAGTGGAAACGTTAGCCGCTAAATTCAAGAATAAAAAAATAGATGTTGTTGTTGCAGTTGAGGCAAGGGGTTTTATCTTAGGAGGAGCCATCGCGCACAAGTTAGGCGCGGGTTTCATTCCGGTGCGAAAAAAAGGGAAACTTCCGGCGGCGGCCGATTCCGTAACCTATGATTTGGAATACGGCACTGATACTTTAGAGATACACCACGATGCCATAAACCCGCAAGATAAGGTTTTAATTGTAGATGACCTTTTGGCTACAGGGGGAACGGTAAAAGCAGTAACTGACCTGGTAAAACAATTACAAGGAAAGATTGCGGGTATTGTTTTTTTAATCGAACTTAAGGATTTAAAAGGTATAGAAAAGCTAAAGGATTATCCGGTTTTTTCTTTGATAAAATATTAAGGTTCGCGCCTGTAGCTCACACGGATAGAGCAAGAGTTTCCTAAACTCTGGGTAGCAGGTTCGACTCCTGCCAGGCGCAAAGTAGTTGTCGGTTGTCAGTTTTCAGTTGTCAGAAAAAAATCATAATGTACAATTTACATACTCATACTTTATTAAGCGACGGAGCCCTGCTTCCTTCGGAAGTGGCAGTGCGCTATTTGTCATTAGGTTACAAGGCTATAGCTATCACCGACCACGTTGATTACTGTAATATTAAATCTACGGTTGCTGCGATTTTAAATTTTACGCGGCATTGGCCAAAGAGCTCCGGGATAAAAGTCCTGCCGGGAATAGAATTAACCCACCTGCCTTTAGAACAATTTAAGCCGTTGTCTAATTATGCGCGCAAGGCGGGAATTAAAATTATCATAGCGCATGGCGAGACCTTAGTTGAGCCGGTTATAAAAGGGACTAACCGCGCGGCATTGGAAGCGGATATCGATATCCTCGCGCATCCCGGATTAATCAGCGATGCCGATGTAAAGCTGGCTAAGAAAAAAAATATTTTTTTAGAGCTGACTGGCCGCCGCGGCCACCGCGACGCAAATGAATACGTTGGCGAACGCGCTATTAAATTTGGCGCCAAACTAATTTTAAACAATGACAGCCACGAGCCAGAAGATATTATCAGCCCGCAGAGCCTCACAGAAGTAGGAATTAATTCCGGTTTAAGCCGAAAGCAGATAGATAAAATTTATCAGGATGTAACTAGATTCCTGAAACAGAAGTAGACACCCGGCTATATCGGATTGGCCGGTGTTGTCTTGGTAGACAAGGAGGGATAATGAAAGCAAGGGCGTATGTTATGGTTTTTTTATTTATCTTTTCACTTTTAGGTTGTGCCGGGTTTTCAAAGAAAGACGAGAGCCTGTCAAAGAACTCTTCTTCCTTAGAGCCTTCCAGCATTCTAAAATTTAGCGATGTGCCTGTACCTGCAGGTTTTAAATCACTGCCTCAAGATTCGTATTCTTTTGAGAGCTCCGGGGTGCGGGTAGGGGTACTTAAGTATCGGGGCAAGGTAAATCCGGAGCAGGCAGTCAACTTCTATAAGGAACAGATGCCTATGTATAACTGGGTACTCTTGAACGTAATTGAATATGGGCAGCGCCTTATGAATTTTGAACGGGAAGCCGAAACCTGCATTATCAGCCTGGATCCAAAAGGGAGCAGCACCATACTTACTATATCCTTAGGCCCTAAATCGCAGATTCTGCCCAAAAAGCCCAAAGAACCGGTTAAATAGCAAAATTTTTATAGAAAAACACTTGACAAATAGGAAGTTATATGCTAAAAGTTAAAACAACTAGGTTATACCATTGGAGATGACTTTAATCTTAAGGCGCGAAAGGAGGTGAAGGACATAAAAAAGCCCAAGGTCAGCCAAAATCCAGTGATATACATATATAGAAATAATCTAGGAAAACATTTTGACCCTAGTTAAATATAAGTTTCATAAGATAAAATCTCTTAAGGAGGTTAACAAAAATGAGTAAACGCTTAATAATGATTCTTGCGCTTGCGTTTGTGGTCGGCATAGCGTTTGCCGCATACGCAGAAGTGCAGAATGTGAAGGTAAGCGGTGATATCACTGTCCAGGGTGTATCGAGACAATCCCTGATTTTACGCGACGGAGATAGTAACCCTAGAGGCGCTACCTCACCATCTAATACAGGCGGCCCGTTTAATCAATATGACCGCAGTATTAGCGGGATTATTTCTCACGCCCGCGTGAGGATAGATGCTGACTTGACAGACAATGTCTCAACCACAGTCAGGTTAATCAATGAAAAAGTGTGGGGAATCGAAACAAACGCAGTTAGTAATGATGGTGCTGTTGATAATTCTCAAAGTTCCAATGTCGGTATTGACCTTGCCTATGCAACTATGAAAGAATTTCTTTACTCTCCTTTGACTTTAACTGTAGGCCGTCAGGAACTCCATTTTGGTAACGATCTTATTATTGGCGATGTTGACACCAATAATTTGATGGCTGGCCATAATACTACTCTTACGGCAGCAGCCACTGGCAGATTTTTGCCCAGATCCTTGGATGATTTATCTCAACGCAAGGCATTTGATGCTGTAAGGGCGACCTTGAATTATGATCCTTTGGTCGTGGACGCTATTTATGCAAAGATTGATTCAAGCCAAATTGACCAAAATGACGATGTAAATCTTTATGGCGTGAACGCTAACTATGCTCATTCAAAGAACACAACTGTTGAAGCTTATTATTGGGAGAAGAATAGGCAAAAAGCCGGTGCATCAGCTTCTGTAGTCGCAGGTACATCTTTTGGCGGAGCACCAGCGCATAACGATGCGGTCAGGACTGTCGGTGCAAGAGGTAAGTATACCGGTATCAAGAATCTTGTAGTAGGCCTTGAAAGCGCTTACCAGTTTGGTTCTAGAGTTAACAACACCGTGCTTTATCCCAATGATGTGCTAAATAACGGCGGTACCCGCACAAGAAGGGCATATGCAATCCAGTTTGTTTCACAGTATAACCTTTCTGACATAGTAAAGAAATACGATCCTATGTTAGGTTTTAGTTTTACGCATCTATCCGGTGAGCCGTATAGGAGCGCAAATAAAATCTACCGTGGTTGGGATCCTATGTTTGAGAATCAGGCAGGCGGAACCCTATTCAATAAGATCTTAGGGTATTCCAATGCCCAGCTCTACAATGCTAAACTTTCTGCTAAGCCTATGCAGGATGTAACATTTTCACTTGATTACTATTACGTAAGGCTTTTAAGGGCATATCGTGGAGATGAACCAACAGCTCCAAGTAGTGTTACCATTACTGGTGTTATTGGCGATCCTACTTATGATATGAATCCTGGAAAGCATAGCTTAGGTAATGAGGTTGATGCAGCAGTAACCTATGACTATACTGAAGATGTTCAGCTCGGTTTAGGTTTTGGCTGGTTTTTCCCTGGCGAAGCATTTACTAAATCAGTAAACAGAGAAACAGCAAGCCAGGTAATCGGTTCAATGAAGGTTACATTCTAATAGTTTCATCTATGTGAAATAAAAAAGCCCTTGGGGGCTTCTTAGCTCCCTTGGGCTTTTTTATTACCTATATGTTATATCTCGCCTTTATATTCCATATGCACCAACCCTATTACAAAAATCTCCTCACTCAGGAAAGTGAGCTTCCCTGGGTGCGCCTGCACGGGGTAAAGGATTATCTGGATATGGTGCGGATATTAGAAGGATACCCCGCAGTTCACCAAACCTTTAACCTGGTGCCATCCCTCATTGAGCAGATAGAGGATTATGCCGAAAATAAGGTTAAGGATAAATATTTTGAATTATCGTTTAAGCCGGCGGATCAATTAAGTGTTATTGAAAAGGAATTTATACTAAAGAATTTCTTTTCCATTAATAAAGATAAGGTTATTTCGCTTTTCCCGCGTTATTATGAGCTCTACTTTAAAAAACAAAAAAATAAGGATTTTTCAACCCAGGATTACCTTGATCTGCAGGTTTGGTTTAACTTAGCCTGGATAGACCCATTATTCAGGCAGGGCTCGCCGCAATTAACAGCCCTTGTAAATAAAGGAAGGTTTTATTCTGAAGAAGAAAAGGGAGCGGTTTTAAAAAAACAGCTGGAAATTTTAAAGCAAATTATTCCCGGTTACAAGAATGCTATAGATTCCGGACAAATCGAAGTAAGCATATCTCCGAGCTATCACCCTATACTTCCTTTACTTTACAGCACAAATGCGGCTAAGGAAGCTAACCCCAAGACAATTCTACCAAATATTAAATTTTCCTATCCTCAGGATGCCATGGCGCAGGTAGATGATGCGGTTAAGTTTTACAAAGAGAACTTTAAGGTTAAGCCGCAAGGTATGTGGCCCTCTGAAGAGTCTGTAAGCGAACATATATTGCCTTATATCATTAGAGCCGGGATAAACTGGATAGTTACGGATGAAGGGATATTATTTAAGTCTCTAAAAAAGAAAAAAAGAGATACTAAACTTTTATACCAGCCATACCTGTTAAAGAGGAAGGAAGGGAAGTTGAATATAGTTTTCAGGGATAGGAACCTTTCCGACCTTATCGGATTTACCTATCACGGCTGGAAGGCAGAGAGCGCGGCTAATGATTTTATGAAGCACCTTGGGAATATTGCTAAGGAATTTGAAGGCGAGGATCTTCTTGTTAGCGTTGCAATGGACGGTGAAAATGCCTGGGAATATTATACAAATGACGGCCACGATTTTTTAAACCTGCTTTATAGCAGAATATCGGAATCAAAGTTTGTCAAGGCAGTCTCCGTAAGCGAATACCTTAAAATGCATCCTGCTAAAGGAGAAATCAAAAGACTGGCAGCAGGCTCATGGATTCATGGAGAGTTCGGCAAGTGGATAGGAAACCCCTATAAGCTAAAGGCCTGGGAGTGGCTGGCACTTGCCAGAAAAGAATTGGAGGAGTCCACAAAGTCACAAAGCCACAAAGTCACCGCCCTTGCCTGGAAGCAGATTTATATCTGCGAAGGGAGTGACTGGTTCTGGTGGTATGGAGAAGAACCGGAGGGAAACTTTGACCGGATTTTCCGAATGCACCTTTCTAACTTTTATACAATCATAAATAAAGAAATCCCCGAATATCTCAAATCGCCTCTGCATCCGGATAAGAAATAAAAAACGCGCAATGATTAAGAAAGAGCGGCTCTACTGTTTAATACTGGTTGGTATTTGTTTTTTCGTTTACGCAAATACCCTTAAGAATTCATTCGTATTTGACGATATAGCAGCAATACTTGAAAGTCCTTCGATATTTCATCCGCTTAGGTTCTGGACAGAGCCCTCCCAACTGCTCAACTCTCTTTGCTATTTCAGCGTAGAATTTAACCCCTTTTTATACCACCTTTTGAGCATAATCTTGCATTCGCTAAATTCTATACTGGTATTCTTTTTCCTGCGCATATTTTTTCCGGCCGGGGCAAGTTTTCTTGCCGCATGCCTTTTTGCTGCGCACCCGGTCCATACAGAGGCAGTTTCCTGGGTATCTGGTAAGCCCTATTTAATCCTGGCCTTGTTTATTCTAATCGTTTTATTAATCTACAATAAGGCAACCAATCGCACAACAAGCGCCTCTAAAGTTAATCACCCTTTATACATATTAAGCTTGGTAATCTTTAGTTATTTTATGATTAGAAATTACGGATTTTACTTTACCTTTCCTATTATGCTGGCCATGCTAGACATTGTTCTTGGCCGCTGGCGAGAGAACTGGAAACTATGGATCCCCTTTTTTTGCGTGATGATATTAAGGCTTTTATTCGCAAAGAGCGCAATATTAGGCCGGATTTCTACTGTTGCAAATATAACCGGCGCAGAGATTACGCAGACAACAAACCCGATCATTAACTTGACTGTGGTATTTTTTTCCCATCTTTGGCTGCTCTTATGGCCGGCTAAGCTCACTGTATACCATGAGCCGATTGAGTTCAGCCCTTTAATGCTTGATTCCGGGATAATAACCCTGATCCTGCTTGGCCTTATTATGCCGTTTATATTTAAGAAACATAAAGAGCTTTTTCTCGGGTTAGTCTTTTTTATTTTATTCTTTACCCCTGTCTATAGCTTCGTGCCTGTGTCCAGCCTTGTAGCTGAGAGGTATATTTATTTTCCCTCTATCTCTTTAAGTATTTTCGCCGCTTTTCTATACGAAAGATATACGAAGAACCACATAAGAAGGCACAGGATAATAGCCCTGAGTATTTTTTTATTCTTAATGTCTGCTTACTCAATTAGGTCTATAGTAAGGAACAGGGATTGGAAGGACCAAGAGCGCTTTTGGAAGGCAACTATAAAGGTTTCTTATAAGAGCCCCGGCGCGCTCAATGGCATAGGTTTAGTTTATCAAAAAGAAGGAAAGACAGAAAAAGCAATAGAGTCTTTCAGGACAGCTATTCAAATACAGCCGAAATACGCGAATGCTTATAATAATCTGGGTAATTTATTAGGGGAGATGGGAAATAAGGAAGAAGCTATAGAGTTATTTAAGAAGGCCATAGAAGTTAACCCGAAATATTTGGAAGCGTATAATAACCTTGGGAATATATATAGTGAAATGGGCAAGAAAGATGAGGCGATTGCGCTCTATAAGAAGGTGATTGAGCTTAACCCGGAAGATTTAGACGCGTATTATAACCTGGGGAATACTTATAACGATATGGGTAAAATAGCGGAAGCCATTTTGTATTTTAAGAAGGCAATTGAAATTAATTCGAGGGATATTTTTGCGTTAAATAACCTAGGGATTCTCTATGTTTTAAGCTCTAATATAGAAGAGGCAGAGAAAATATTCAGAAAAGCAACAAATATTGACCCCAATTATGCCCCTGCACGTTCTAACTTACTCCGGCTTCTTAAAACTAAATCAGGATTAATAACCTATTGACAGCTAAGGGGTTTTATGTTATAAAAAAACCATATGGATAAGAAGGATATTTACGAACATCTTGCAAGGATATATTTAGATGCCTCTTCGAATAAAAAAAATAAACCAGCGCTTAAGCCGTATATTTTTAGGAACCTTTTTATTGTAAGCGTTGCCTTAATCATCGTTTTAAGCGCTATTTATTTCGGGCCGTTTCACAGTAACAAAACAACAAACTCTGAAATTTCGCTTGTGCTTCTTCCGGATGCCGCAAAAATAAATTTTCACTTTGTCCCTGCCAAAAAAGAGATTTTCTCCATGAATTTAAACAGGCTTAACCTTGCCATGTATAAGGCATTAGCTTTTGCCGTAAAAAAAGCCAACCATCAGGATACTATTGCGCTAAGGGTTGAATTTAGCAATGCCTTTAAAGAGAAATCCGAGGTTTATTTTAAGGATATTCCCCATAAATGGCATGACTATACTGTAAATCTTTCGGAATTCAAAAACGTAAACGACTGGTCAGAGATGAGTAGTCTTAGCTTTACGGTTGAGGAGTGGAATGTGAAGAAAAATACAGGGGTAGTTTTTGTGGATAATGTCAGGTTGCTAAGATAATTGAAAGGAGAGTTTATGCGCATTATTTCAATCACTAATCAAAAGGGGGGTTGCGGTAAAACAACCACTGCCTTAAATTTGGCAGCGGCTCTGGCTACAAATAACAGAAGGGTTTTATTAGTTGATTTGGACCCTCAGGCGCATGCCACATTGGGATTGAATATTAAATCTGACC
>Ga0105164_10002129_pt1 | contig 12334 bp, 9 predicted proteins | sample VDWuncwatermetaG_FD_89674 | JGI IMG/M metagenome (GOLD analysis project Ga0105164, IMG submission 89674) | Wastewater microbial communities from Netherlands to study Microbial Dark Matter (Phase II) - VDW unchlorinated drinking water | ecosystem: Environmental > Aquatic > Freshwater > Drinking...
AAAGGAGATTGACCGGTTGACGAAGCGGGTACATGATATGCAACGGCGATACGGGCACCCGTCAAAATTATCAAAAGCTACCTGAAATTCTTGGTGCCGTTTATTTATTATCTACTACGTCTAGTGCGGAATTAGTTTAGTGGCAGGACGACTGCTTCCCAAGCAGTAAGCGCGGGTTCGATTCCCGCATTCCGCACCAATACAGAACGAAGCGAGGAAGGAATGAGCACCGTGCCTGCGCACGGCGTGTCGGGAATCGAAAAGCGGAGCGATGCCGAGCCAACAGGCGAGGCCGCGAGCTAGGGTCGTGCGGCTTCGTCTGCGACGGCGGACGAAGAACGCCTGACCGATTCCCGCATTCCGCACAGCAGTCAGCGGCCCATCGATGCGACCGTGATCTGGCTATCAGTTGTCTGCTGTTTTGCCATCTCGTCTGCGTTCATTGACACCCCATAAGTTCTAATGTATCCTCATCCAGGATAGCGCGATTTTAGCTGGATTTGTCAATACGCCACTTCGCGATTTCACCCAGGTATTATGCCAGGAAATTTGAAAAATAAAAAAAGAGCGTCCCCCCCCCGGGGGGGGGGACAAGCCACGCACGCTTGCGCACAAGTCATCTTCTCCGCAGTCCCCTTCAAGAGGCAAGAAGACGCATGTGGAAAAAACATCATCGAGCGAAAGCCCGCTGGTTATCGTCGGCGTCGGCGCTTCGGCGGGAGGACTGGAGGCGTTTTCAGAACTTCTCGCGGCCTTACCGGCAAAACCGGAACTGGCAATCGTGTTCGTGCAACACCTCGCCCCGACGTATGAGAGTGCACTCTTGGAGTTGCTTGAAAAAAAGACCCCCATGCCGGTTCTCGAGGCCAAAAACGGCGAGCACCTCAAGTCGAATCATGTCTATATTATTACGCCGGGGGTATCTATTGAGGTAGAGGACGGCGCATATATCGTTTCGAAGGTGCGCAAACAAGAGGGCGCATTTCATCCGGTCGACATTCTTTTTAGATCGCTCGCCAAAGAATACGAACACCGTGCCATTGGTGTCGTTCTATCCGGCACTGCGACCGACGGCACAGAGGGACTTCTCGCTATCAAAGAAGCGGGAGGTATCACGTTTGCACAGGACGAGAGCGCAAAACACACTGGGATGCCGCAAAGCGCCATAGAGGCTAGTGCGGTAGATCGTGTCTTATCACCGAAGGAGATCTCCAAAGAATTATTGAATATTGTACTGCATCCGCGTGCCGATGCTTTGGGTCCTGCCGCACGACTGAGTACGAGTGGGAACGGGATACAACAAATCCTGTATTTTATACAAAACAGATTTGGTGTTGATTTCACAAACTATAAGCAATCAATGGTGGAGCGACGCATTGAGCGTCGTATGACGCTTGCCAGGCAACACACACTGAGTGCCTACCTGATCTACCTCAAAGACAAAGACACAAAAGGCGAGGACCAGGCGCTCTATCAGGACCTCCTCATCAACGTCACGAGCTTTTTTCGCAACCCCGAGCTTTTTGCCACCCTCGCACACGACGTGGTACCCGCCCTCCTCAAGGGGCGGTTGTCGGGGGACGCACTGCGTATATGGGTGCCTGGCTGTTCTACGGGTGAAGAAGTATATTCGATCGCCATAATGATCACGGAAATTCTTGAGAGCATGCGTGTGAAGCCCCCGCGTTTCGACATAAAGATATTCGGCACCGATGCGAGCGAGCCCTCTATAGAAAAAGCACGGGCCGCGATGTATCCCAAAGGCACTCTCCAGAGGATGTCCCGCGATCGATTGGCGCGCTTTTTTATTCCCATCAACGGCTCATATCAAGTACACAAGTCTCTGCGGGAAATGTGTATTTTCTCCGCGCACAATCTTCTCAAAGACCCTCCATTTTCGCGCATGGATCTCGTCAGTTGCCAGAATCTGCTCATTTATTTGGACACAACTCTCCAAAAGAAGGCCATCCGCACATTTCATTACGCACTGAAGAGTACGGGGTATCTGGTGCTCGGGAAATCTGAAACGGTCGGCACCGAAGGAAATATGTTCCGCCCGGTCGGACAGAAGCACAAAATATATACAAAAAAGCCGGGGAGCGTCACCGCGCGGCTTGTGACCGAGGAGCGGACTCATCCGGTCTCGAGCGATAAAAAGCCGCGAGACGTTCCGGAAAAGATCGCTTCGATCGAGAATGAAGCGGATGAGATTCTGCTTGCGCACTACACGCCGGCCAGCATGGTGATCAACTCTGATATGGAAATCGTGCGCTTTCGTGGAGCCACTTCATCCTATCTGCAGCCAAGTGGAGGGAGCGCGAGCCTCAACCTCTTGAAAATGGTGCGCGAAGAGCTTGTGCTTGATCTGCGCTCTCTTTTGCATACAGCAAAAAAAGAGGGTCTTCTCGCAAAGAAAGAAGGCATTCCAATGGGCAAGAATGGGTCTACGCACCTCACCACTATCGAGGTCGTGCCATTGAGGCACCCACTCCCCGCGTCATATTTTATGGTTCTTTTTTCTGAAACGATACCGGCGCCGCTCGAACACAGTGACACGGGCACGAAAGGCGGGAAAAACAATCCGAGAGAAAAGTACATCACCGGGCTTTTGCGCGACCTCACGCTCCACAAAGAGCAGATGCGCTCAATGGCCGAGGAATACGAAGCCGCCAACGAAGAGCTGCAGTCCGCCAACGAGGAAGTGCTTTCTTCAAATGAGGAGCTCCAAAGCATCAACGAAGAACTCGGGACCTCGCAAGAGGAACTGGAATCGACGAACGAAGAATTGACGACGATCAACGACGAGCTCGGGATCCGCAATCGTGAGATATCCGATGCGCGCGATTTTTCTGAAGCGATCATCGCCACTATTCGCGAGCCCCTCATCGTCTTGAACGAGGACCTAAAGGTGCAAAAAGCCAATGAATCGTTTTATAAGCAATTTCGCACCATGAAAAGTGACGTGGAAGGACATTTTTTCTACGATCTGGGAAACGGGCAGTGGGATATTCCCGATCTGCGGAAGCTTTTGAACGAAGTCCTGACTAAAAATAAAGTAGTCCACGATTTTGAGATCGCGCATGAATTTCCGTCGATTGGTAAAAAAATAGTGATCCTGAACGCGCGCACGATGGTGAAGATGGGCGGCAAAGAGTCGTTGATACTCCTTGCTATCGAGGATATTACCGAGCGCAGGCATTCGGAAGATGCCTCACGCATCTCCGAGATCCGCTATCGGCGCTTGTTTGAGACCGCCAAAGACGGCATTTTCATTCTCGATGCCGACACCGCAAAGATCAGCGACTCCAATCCTTTCATCAGTGAGTTGCTTGGTTTCTCTCAAACGGAATTATTGGGTAAGGAGCTCTGGGAGGTGGGATTTTATAGCGACAAAGAGGCAAACAAGGTCGCAGTGGAAAAATTGCAGAAAACCGGCTACATCCGTTACGACGACCTGCCGCTCAAGACAAAATCGGGGCAACAGATAGATGTGGAATTCGTTAGTAGTATGTACCGTGAAAACGGTCATCAGGTCATTCAATGCAACATTCGCGACATAACCCTACGTAAAGTAGGAGAGACAAAACTTGAAGAATTAGGTCGTTCTAAAGACGAGTTTATCAGCATGGCCTCCCACGAACTCCGGACGCCCGTAACGAGCATCAAAGGATACGCGCAATTATTGGAAAGCCGGTTTACGGAGACGGGAGATACAGCATCCGCCGAAGTCGTGTCGAAGCTCGATAAGCAGGTCGATAAGCTTGCCGCGCTCATCGCCGACTTGTTTGACAATACGAAGGTAAAAGAAGGCAAGCTGGAGCTCAATCAAGCGTACTTTGATTTCAACGCTCTCGTCCTCGACGCCATCGAAGAAGTGCAGCATACGACAGTACGACACACGATCACGAGCACGCTCGGAAAAATTCCGGAAATATACGGTGACAGCGCGCGCCTAAGGCAGGTGGTGATAAATCTGCTCACCAACGCCGTCAAATACTCTCCGGAGGCAACGCGTGTGGAGGTCGCGACTGGGGCGGATGAAAACTTCTTGACGTTAAGCGTTCATGATTTCGGCATCGGCGTCTCCAAAGAAGACCTGTCGAGGATATTCACACGATTCTACAGAGTGCGGGAGAGGGACCTCAATACCTATCCGGGTTTAGGGCTTGGGCTGTATATTGCGAGCGACATCGTGAGGAGACACGGAGGGAATCTGGGGGTGAAAAGCACTGCGGGACACGGTTCTGTTTTTACCATGATACTTCCCTTGCATAAAAAGTAGGATACAAAAAATATGACCACGGCAACTGCGCAAAAAGAAAAGAAAACAATAATGATCACGGATGACAACGAGGCTATTTTGGATGTGATGACGCTGATGCTCGAGGACGCGGGGTATGCGGTGAAGACGACGGTTGACGGAAACGACCTGCGAAATATGCAGGAGCCGCTGCCGGACCTTTTGTTCCTTGATATTTTGCTCTCCGGCGAGGATGGAGCTGAGCTCTGTAAGAGCCTCAAAGCAAATAGCAAAACCAAACACATTCCCGTCATTATGCTTTCTGCGAACGGTAGCCTCGAGAAAATCGCAAAAGACTGCGGAGCAGAAGGGATTCTGGCAAAGCCATTTTCAATGAAAGATATGCTCGCGCTGGTGGAACAACACACTACTTCACAACCCATAACCCCCCCGAGATATGAGTAACGATGAAGCGTCTGCCAATAGCGCAACAACAGAGGTGCCGCTTTCGACCCCTCACATCGTGCATGATATAAAAAATTCGTTAAGTACGATACTCGCCCGCGCCCAATTGCTTTTTTTGCAAGCCGAGAAAGATCAGGTGGATATCCATGCGATTAAATCGACCGCAGAGGCCATAGAAGATCGAGTGAAGGTTATTTCTACATTACTCGACAGCCTGCGTGTATAGAATTGGGAAAGTCCTACCAGCGCGACAAAAATAACCAGAGTTCGGACGCACTGGCATGGAGCAAATCCCTGTAGAAACACGTCGCAAAAAAAGCCTTCTGGCAGTAAATGAGACAGTTAAAAGTGTCCCATTCGTCCCATTTTGATACTGACCACGAGGCCTTGCCGACACACGACTAAGGACCTCCAGAGAACTCTTGTGTTGCCTCACGTAGATTGGTGCACTACCGTGAGGGGGCACCAAAAGAAAAATATTTCTTACTTTTCTTTACCATAAAAAAATATTTTTAAACCATTGCACGAGAGGGGTCGAGGTCGCGGGGGTAACGATGGGCGTAGGGGGATTGACGATGATGACAAGCCCCTCGCCTGACTTCCCCATTCTGTATCGCTCCCGCAATGCCGCTTCCCTCCCGCGATCGGTGTCGAGATTCGCGATATCCGCTTTGAGCCGGTTTGCGCGCCCGGTGAGATCCGCGAGATGCGCCGCCGATTCTTGATTCAATGCCGCTGACTCCTTTTCGCGCTTATAAATGCGCCATACGCCGGATATTCCGAGAAGCACGAGGACGAGGAGCGCCAAGAGGAGCACGCGCCGCCAAAACAAGCGCATGGGGTCTTTCCTTTGCTCAAACGGATGCATCGGTTATAATGTTATCATCAATCATATGAGTTTTCTTTATCACAAACGAACCCAAAAGATCGCCAAGATAATCTGGGGTGTCGTCGCCGTGCTCATCATATTCGGCATGGTTATCTTTTTCGCCCCGGGGATCACGAATCTCCTTTTGAGGTAGCGAACCATTCGCTTAATTTTGGCGCACTACTTCGTTGCACTGCGAGATTCGGCACTCACCGTACAGCAAGTACGGCTCGCTTGAATCTCTTGTGCGCCTCGTATTGCATCCAAAATTAAGCGAAAGTGGTGTGCTTAACTTTCGCGTACGACCTTGAGGAACACATCGTGGGGGATGTTTACCTTTCCTCTTGCGAGCATTTTCTTTTTCCCCTTCTTTTGCTTTTCACGCAATTTCATTTTGCGGGTGATGTCGCCGCCATACATGTGCTGTGTGACGTCCTTCTTCATGGCGGAAAGACGTCGTGATGCGATGATGCGTCCGTGCGTGCGCGCCTGGATCTTGAGCTCAAACATCTGCCGCGGGAGGAGCTTTTCGAGCTTTTCCACCATCGCCTCGCCCTCTTGCTGTACGCGGCGGCGAGATACAATGCGAGTGAAAGCCAGCGCCAGCTCTTCGGCCACGAGGATATCGAGCCGCACCACGTCGGCCGCGCGCATGCCGATGAGCTCATATGAGAGCGACGCAAAACCGCTCGAAATGCTCTTGAGCTTGTCGAAGAAACCGCGCATCAGCTCGCGCAGGGGCATCTCGGCCGATATTTGCGCCTTGCCGTCGGGCAGGGTCTCGGTGTCTCCGACAATCGCTTCATGATCGTAAAGCAATTGCGTGACCGCCCCCAGATAATCGGGCGGCGTCATCACGTCGACCTTCGTCCAAAGTTCACGCACGCTTTTTGCGGTGCCGTCGTCGGGGAAGCGCGCCGGCGCGTAGATATCTTCGACGGTGCCGTTCATATGAGTAACCTCATAGACGGTCGTCGGCATCGTCACGACGAGATCCATGTTAAATTCACGGCGCAGACGCTCGGTGATGATCTCCATATGGAGCATCCCGAGGAAGCCGCAACGAAATCCCTTACCCATCACGCCGGAGGATTCTTCTTCATACGAAAGCGACGAATCCGAGAGGCGCAGACGTTCGAGCGATTGCCGCAAGACAGGGAGATCGTCTTGGCTCTCGGGATATACCGACGCCCAAATAACCGGCGTCGGCGAATAGTAGCCGGGCAACCCGGATGCGGGATTGCGCACCGTCGTGATCGTATCTCCCACACTCGCAATACCCGGCTTTTTAACTCCCGTGACAATGTAGCAGATCTCTCCCGCTTCAAGCGAGGGACGCGGGCTTTCTTCCGGCGTGAGCACGCCGATCTCGAGTGCGATGAAGTCCGCGTGCGCCGCCACAAACCGCAAGGCGTCGCCTTTCGAGATCTTGCCGCCGAATACGCGCAAATATACGATGACCCCGCGGTGATCCGAGTAGCCGAAGTCAAATATCAAACCCTGCACCCCCGCATTCGAGGAGGGTGCAATGGGCACCGGTATTCGCTCCACGACCGCATTGAGCACTTCTGCGACACCCGCGCCGGTCTTGCCGGATGCGCCCAAGACCTCTGATTCATCGATACCGATGAGAAGCGAGAGCTCGCTCGTGATCTCGGCGACGCGCGCATGCGGCGCATCGATCTTTGAGACCACCGGTATGATGACGCGCCCCAACTGCCGGGCGACCGAGAGCACCGAGAGTGTCTGAGCCTCGACACCTTGCGTGGCGTCCACAAGGAGCACCACACCCTCGACGGCGGAGAGCGCACGAGAGACTTCGTATGCAAAATCCACATGTCCGGGGGTGTCGATAAGATTCAAGACATATTCTTCCCCTTTGTAATTCCAATTCATGCGGACGGGCTGCATCTTGATCGTGATGCCGCGCTCGCGTTCGAGATCCATGCGGTCGAGCACCTGTTCCTGCATCCGGCGCGGCTCGATGGTGCCCGTGAGTTCGAGCATGCGATCGGCAAGCGTGCTCTTCCCATGGTCGATATGGGCGATGATCGAAAAATTACGGATATTCTGCATGATGCTCCACTCTAGCATTTCTTTGCTTTATGCGCTTGATTTGCAAACGAAAACCCTCGATGGATGTGTCCACCGAGGGTTTCAGAATTTATGCGGAAGTCGTTCAAAATATTGCATTTCGTAGACACCATCATCTTCCGGCGGAGATGCGGAACGTAGCTTTGAAAAAATCGCGACCGCCAGCAAACCCAAAAAAATCGCCCAGACGATCCGCGGGTGTTCCGAAGATCGGATGATCATTTTCTGCCTCCATTCAATACCTTGTCGTTTACATGGCAAGGGGCATATCCATTCACTACTGGCACTATGTCATAGATACAACTTACAAGCAAACCGCCGCTACGCAGTATTGCTCGGTTCCAGCGCGGGAGCCTTTCTGATAAAGCGCTGTTTGAGGGCTGTCAGCGTCTCGTCCAACTCGTTGTTCTTGAGGAGCGTCAGGACGAAGACCGTGACGGCGATACCGACACTGCCCGCCGCGAACCCTTGCGCAAAGACACCGGTTGTCGTCCGGCTCTCGACGATATAGCCCGAAAAAGCGAGCACCTGGTACGTGGCCGCTCCGCCGATGATCGAGGCCGCGATACTTTCGAAGGTGAGCCGCATGATCTTTCTCTGATCAATGGCGAAATCACGAACGAAGTAATGGTACCCGACGGCGAATTGCGCGATCGATCCGAGCGCCAAGCCCAATGCCAACATAAGGACGGCCGTGCCCGGCACATTTTCGACGCGCAATAGCGATTCGATGAAGGCGTGAAAGGTTGGATTCCCGCGGAACAAAAGGATGAGCCCGCCAGCGGCGGAAATGGATACGATGATATTCGCACAACCGTAATAGAGCGGCTTTCTGGTATTGCCCGTCGCATAATACGCGCGCGCGATCAAGAGTGTGATCGACTGCGCCGACAGTGCGATGATAAAGAGCGCGAGCGCGGCGGCGGTGAGCCGCGTGGCGCTCCAATCAAAAGCCCCCGCACCAAGGATGACACGCACGATCTGCGCGCGCAGTACGATCATGAACACCATCGCCGGTATGGACCAAAATATGATGTGCCGCAGAGCCGCTTCGATATATGAGGCGAACTCATCGCGCTTGCCCTGCGCGAAAAGATGCGCGAGCGTCGGAAAAGCCGCCACCGAATACGACACACCGATGATGGTGAGCGGCACGGCCTGGAGATTGAAGGCGAAGGTGAACACGGCGATCGAGCCGGGCACCAAGAGAGACGCCATCGCCGTGATGGCGAGCAGGGATATCTGCGCGGAAGAAAGCGCGAGCGTGCGCGGGATCGAGAGCGCGATCACTTCGCGCGCCCCCTTGATCACCTGCGCGAGCGATAGCGCGGCGGCGGATTTCTCCTCGAAGAAAAACGGCGCCTGCACCAACAGATGCATGCATGCGCCAAACACGACGCCCCAACCCAAACCCGCGATCCCGATATGCGGATACAGCACCGTTGCGCCGAAGATGATCCCGAGATTATAGAGCAACGGCGAGACCGAATAGAGAATGAAGCGATGGCGCAGTTGCGTGAGCGTGGCGATCGTGTTTGAAGCGCCGAGCAAGATCGGTTGCAGGAGCAATATGCGCATGAGCATGATGAGATCGGCGCGCGATGCGGTATCCGCCGCGATGCCCGGCGCTATCAGGGGCGCCAAGACGGGCGCCAGAATATACGCGATCATGCTGACTATCGCCATCGCCGCAAAAAAGACCAGGAGCATGCTCCGCAAAAAAGACACCATCGCCTCGTCGCTCTCGCGCCGCAGACGCGAGAGGATCGGCAAGAGCGCGTAGAGCGACAAGAGCGACGCCACCGTGGCGAAAATGAGATCGGGGACGCGAAACGCGGCATAGTAGATATCGAGCGTATGCCCGGCGCCAAATGCGGCCGCGAGCAGACGATCGCGCACGAGAGCGAGCGCCTGCGAGCCGAGCGAGAACGCCGCCAAGAGATAAGCGGCCTGGTGCATGCCACGCACCTCGCGCGAGAGAAAACGGAACGATGAGCGGATCATAAACGGATTCTACCATGCGGCGCAAAACCCCTCGTTGCCGAAGGGTTTTGCGGATAGCTGCGCTATTAAGCCGGATTCTGTCTTACCCGCCGAAGCCTGTGGCGGAGGCGGGTCGAGTGCCCTCCTTCGCCGAAAGCTTCGGCGGGCGAAGCAGCCATATATCTGGGATCGTCATTACTGACGACCTCAAGCGGCTCTTCCGACACCACTTTTGGGATAAGACCTAAGTACAGTTTACATGGCAATCAATAACAACAACGCAAACTGGAGACTCTTTTACCGCAAAAGTGGTGTCGGACACGGCCTTGCACGCGGGTAGGAATTTTGCCGTTTCATTTCTCCCTTTCGAGAGAACAAATCCCGAAGGATCCCTAGCCTCTCGGCATTGGCGTTTCTGCTCGCATCCCTTCCGACACCACTTTCGAGATACAACCAAAATGCAGTTTTACATACCATTATTACAGGTAATGCAATCGAGGCATTCTTGTACCGCAAAAGTGGTGTCGGAGACGGGCGTTACCCGCTACCTGTTTACCGCGTTTGACGCGGTGCGTGTCCGGACTTTCCTCTATCTACCGAAGTAAACAGCGGCTGCCTTGCGCAGCAGGTATACATACTACCGCCCATTGACAAAATAATCAAGATATGCTAGTTTGGCGTAGGTTGTTCACCACAATGTAGCATAGGCGAACAGGACGCGACGCCCGCGACGAAACGCTCGTCGCGGGCAATCTTTTTGCCGTTCACCACTCATTCCATAAAACTCACGGCCGTGAGTTTTATGGAATGTACGTTTTCCAATACAAAAACCACCAGGGAGTGTGTGTTTGTCAGTATTTACTCCATAGGAACAGGCCGGTGCGGCATGTGTGTATAACTCACTTCGGCATGCTCCGGGCGAGTGATACGCTGTTGTAAGGATTCGACCGGCTACGGGAGTGAGGAAGATGGCTCAGATACCTATCGTGGGGGCGTATGAATTCTCCGAGCGGCGCATTCGTGCCCTCTGGGAAGACGCAAAGGACGACTTCCGTAACGAGTACTCAATGAAGCAAGCGGCGCCCATTTTGAAGATACTCGGGCAAATGATCATCGCCTTCCGTCCAAAAGACGAGTCGCCGGATTTCAAGGCGTGTATGGCCGTCGCTCTGGGAGCGCGATTCATGACCGCACTCATGGACTTCGAAGACATCGATGCATTTCTCTTCTCGGTGCACACCGAGTTCTTCCCCAATCAAGAATGAGAGTCGCCCGCGATGACACTTCGTCGCGGGCGATTGTCTTTTGAAGTGCATTCGACGCAGTCAGACTAGTGAAAGGTCGCTTCGTTGACAAAAGTGAATCGGGTGATATTTTGGGAAGTAGTTAACCTGCGCTAACGTAAAGGAGGTTTGCTATGAAATCGCTGTTGATGATAGCGAAGCGTGTTGCTTTGCCGTTAAAGTGCGCTCTTTTAAACCTGATGGGGGAAGGCGAGGAGGAATGCAAGTGCCCTGACTGTGCCGCGTGGTGGAAATTGTGCGCACGCTGGCTTCTCGGTTGCTTGATGGCTTATCTCGTTTTTTATAAACCACTGACGGGTAATGCCATCAGCCTGGAGATAGTGGGCTATGCTCTCGCTGTGCTGTTTTTGTTCGCAGTCTTTTATGCGGCGGCAAAAGATCAGCCAAAAAGGTAAAAATCGCCCGCGACAATACTTCGTCGCGGGTGATCTTTTTACCAGTCACTAGACATTCCATAAAATTCACGGCCGTGAATTTTATGGAATGTGTTGGATGTACGTTTTTCCAATACAAAAACCACCCGGGCACAGTCACCTTTCGGTTCGTGCGGCCGGGCGGCACTAGGATTATGATCTGCTCCATGTGAGCAAGCGCCGGATCTTGGGCAAGCGCGCGATCTCTCGTGAGGGCAGTTGGGGCGGCTCGGGCACGAAGTATGTCACCTTCGGCTCCTCTTTCTTTTCCTTCCAAGGTCGATAGAGTGGCGCATGAAGAGTGACACGATACCTCCCGCAAGGAGCGCTATCTCAAAGATGGCGATCCATCCCTCAAGCGAGGTGAAGAGCACTTTGAAAGCCTTGAGGCTCTCGCTTTGTCCAACGTTGCCCGTATCAGTTACGAACAACGCCCACACCATGTCCGACACTTTCTTTAAGATCGAGAGATTGAGATCGGTGAGGGTGATAATCGAGTGCGGATTATAAGTGCACGCGGCATATATGAAGAACAGAAACAGCGCACTCGCCGAAAAGAACCACAGCACGCCGCGCACTTTTCTTCCGATCCATGCCAGCAAGTCATAGGCGATGCCGGCGATTCCGCGCAACAGCCACCAGAATACCTTCCAGATGATCCTCATGACCCGATCCTTTCAAATTGGTTGAACCGGAGACATTCTATCACTTCCTTGTGATATGTCAAACGATCTCGCACGTCCCGCTCATGCAGGCGAGCTCTTTCTTCTGGTCGGTCTCGTCGGTTCGTTCGTAGATCACGAGCTTTGAGAAGTCCACCTTCGGGAAGTTGGCGGCGAGGCGCTCGTAGGTCTTTTTGTCGATGCTCTCATACGGGGCGAGGCGATAGACGTGATTACTGCGCGGCAGGAACGAAAGCCCGCCGACGATGTCCCAATTCTTCTGCACCCAGCTCACCACCGAGATC
>Ga0105164_10002131_pt1 | contig 12327 bp, 14 predicted proteins | sample VDWuncwatermetaG_FD_89674 | JGI IMG/M metagenome (GOLD analysis project Ga0105164, IMG submission 89674) | Wastewater microbial communities from Netherlands to study Microbial Dark Matter (Phase II) - VDW unchlorinated drinking water | ecosystem: Environmental > Aquatic > Freshwater > Drinking...
CGTTGTAGATACAAAACCCGTTGAAGTTATCTACAGAAAGCGCTTACCAAATGAAAGTTTAGCTGAATACCAAGTTTTCCGTGATAAGTATAATCTCTACGAAGACGATTTAATTCGATATGAAAAATACCTCCAAAATCAAGAACGGGGCGATGAAAAGAATGCAAAACTTAGTATAGATATTTCACCAGTTTTGTTGAAAACTTTTCAAAATAAAATCATTGAAAAAACAAATAGCAAACGAATGGTATCTGCCATTGTGAAAGATTTTATTATGAAATACAACAATGACAATATTATTGATACTGCAAAGCATGAAGCTGTTTTAGAAGAATTAAAGCAAATTAAGTCGAAGAAAAATATTTCAAATGGCTTATCGGTAGTTGTGGATAACAACGAAAACGAAAGATTGAATGCGTTAATAATTGAACAGCAAACAACAATTGATACATTAAAGAATACTTCAATTGCTCAAACCGCTACCAGTAATGACCCGTTTTTAAAAGTTGAAAATGAAAGATTAAAATCTGAATTAGAAAAGCTTAATACAAAATTCTCAGGATATAAAGACACAGCAATAGAAATGGGTTATGACAACGTTGTAGATTTTGTAGAATTTTCATGTGATATACAAAAAGAAATTCTTGATAACAAAGGTAAAGAATTAAAAGGAGGAAACTAATCATGGCTATGAATTCCATCCAATACATTAAAGTCGTCAATAACTTATTTGAAGATTCAATGAAAGTAAAACAAGGTGAATCTGTTCCAAAAGACGTTATCGAAAGCAAGCAATGGTTCGCAAGTATGTCTAATCGTATCGCTTGTGTGAACTGTAAGAATGCACTCTGGGTTGAAATTTCAGAAGGTGGTTCGTCAGGATTAAACGTGGTATGTGAAAAAATAGGAAAGATAATGGCAACCTTGGATTCCGAACGTAATTCATCTTATCCAAAAAATTGTTATTTTGTTGATTCGAATGAAACTGAAAACCTTAAAGGAGGTAATGAATAATGAAAAAATCCACTAAAATAAAAGCAATAAATAATAAGTCATATAAAGAATATTTAAGAAAAGAAATGGCACTTTTTACAAAAAGCATGTTAAAACAAATAATAAATAAAGGAGGTAAATAATTATGTCTATGAATCTTACTCAAATGATGAATTTTGTTAAAGATGTTCAATTTGATGCGAAAGTCCTTTTATCTGAAAATTTCGATTGTATGTCTTGCACAAATTGTCCTAAAGCAATGTGGTCTGAATACAATGACGGTTCTGTATCCAGTATTTGCGAAGTGAATAATAAAATTATGGTTGAAGTAATACCCGAAGTTTTAGATGAAAAAACGGGAATATTAGGTAAGAAAATATTCTATGTAAAAAATTGTCAGTATGGATTCAACACAAAATCTGTTTTATCAGAATATCCTATTGAAGTTATCCAATTTTTAAATGATACAAAAGATTTAGTAATGGAAGATTGGCGTAAAAACGATAAGAAAAAGCAAGAAGAAAATGACAGAAAGTTAGAACTTTATGACAATTTAACTGCATCACAGCGCATAAATCAACCTCAAGAAGTTCAAGATTTGGCGCGTGTCCGTGATAACTATAATGCTTTGAAAAGATATAATGACTTAGAACCCTTAGAACCATTACAACAAGTTGCGTTAGATAGCCAAATTGATTCAATCGTTAAAGACTTGGTAGATGATCTTAAAACCATGTTAGAAAAACGAAAGGAAAAAGCATCTTATTTTGAACGTCAATCTGAGATACAAAAAATTAATAGTAAGCACTTACATGAAATGCAAATTGCTAATGAAATGCAAAGAATTAGAACAATAGAAGATGAAAAATTTATCAGGCAAAATCAGCCTAAGATGTAAAAAAAGCCTCCATTCGGAGGCTTCTTCAATTATTGAGTTAAATCCCAGACTTCCGCCTATTATCCTCAGCACAAAGCATTTTACAATTATCGGGTAATGTCTTACCTCCTGCGTGCCAGGGGGTGATGTGATCGCCCTGCATTTCTTCAAACTTGAAGTGTTCATTACAAACGGGGCAAATACCGTTTTGGCGTTCGTAAGCTTCTCGTTTCTGATTATCGCTGAAAGCTCGTATATTCAAATGCTTTTCTTTTCCATTCAAAACGTATGGATAAATGCCCTTCTTGTTTGTTATATCTTCATCTGCCATAAGTAGAGCAATCTCTTTTTCCAATTTGGCTGAATTGATTTCCTGATTCTTGTGTAGGTTATACAACTCGCCCCACTCAATCCCTTTCATCTCACGACGATATTTAGGAAAACTGGCTTTAATCCAGCTAATAACAGCCTGAAAATACAGCCATAACTCATTAGCATTTGCTTTGTGTTGCTGTTTAGCCATATATCCTTCAATATGACCTTCACTTATCCAACGAATAACCGTTTCTAAATATTCCTGACGAATAGCAGAGCCACTCAAATAATCACTGCCAATACTATGAGCGGGGCATCCGTTTTTACTGAAATGCCGTTTAGCATCCGAAACCCATTCGCCTGAATAAACTGCATTACGCAATTCTTGCTCGGTAAGCTTTTCTCCGGCTATATTAATTGTCTTGAACCATTCTAATTTTTCGCTATCTGTGCCACTACACAGATAAACCATCAGTTTGTAATCAAGAATCTGCTTTTGTTCATCGGGTTGCAGATTATGAAAATACCTGAACATATAAGCGAAATCGCCATTAACAAATTGGCAAACCGAAATAGTGCGTTGTTGCCCGTCTATTAATTCAAAAGTACCATCATCCTGAACAGCCCAATACATCACATTTAAAGGAAAATCTTTAATGAGCGTGTGTATTACAGCGTCTCGCTGTTTATCCTTGTAAATAAATTCTCTTTGATAGGGTGGTCGAATATCTAATTTTTCATCATAACCAACAACACCATTATCTTCGTTGTCTTTGAAGTTAGTTGTAAGTTCACGGACTGTTATTTCTTTAAGTTCGATTTTCATTATTTTTTCACATTTCTATTTCTTATCAAGAATCTTGTGTAAAGAACTTTCAAATAACCATCTACATTATCAGCAGTATAAAAAACACCCGATGGTTTACTTTTCCAAAGTATTGTTGAGCTTGTATTTGCTTTGCTGCCATTGCCAATTGAACCATCTTCGTTATTTTGTATCGGGTTTATGTATTTCTTTGTTGGGGTTGCTTCAAATTCATCCCTGCCCGAAGTCATTCCTAAAATTTCAAATTGTTCAGGATTATATTTATTAAGGAAAGTGATTGGCACACCAATAACACCTTCATAATCCATTGGTATTTCAACAGTCTTACTTACTTCAATAGCATCATAGTTATCGTAATGGGGATACTCTTCAGGATTGTACGTTTTGTACAAAATCATTTCTTCATGGCGTTTATTAATATCAAGATTGGTGAACCATTGCACACCTGATACTCTAATCATTCCTTCTCGATGGTCTGCGTCTGAAGCAAAATCCTCATAATGTCTATTAATAAAGTGTGCACAGTTTCGACTAAAGCCATTACCTAACCATATTTTATTATCTTTTATGAGTTTGAAAATTTCTTTGTATTTTGTGGCGTTTTGATGCCCGATAATAATAAACTTCTTATCGTATTTTACAAGCTGGGCAACATACTCTCTGAATAAAGAAAAAGGCGGATTGGTAATAACAATGTCTGCTTGATTCAATAATTCAATACATTCATCACTCCGAAAATCACCATCACCTTTAAAATATTTAATGCCTATTTCTTCAGGATCAGGAACATAGTTTCCGTTTGTATCGCCTTCATATTCCAAATAGATTGCTTGTTCAGAATCATTTTTACTGAATAAGTCTGCATTCTGGTTTTTGTAGCATGTAGTGATTAACTTCTTTAATCCTAGCTTTTCAAAATTGTAAGCAAAATAATGAAAGAAATTGCTGGAACGTGGATCATCACAATTACAAAGAACTACCTTTCCTTTGAAATGTTGTTTGTAATGTTTCAATTCTTTTTCAATGTCAGGCAATTGAGTATAGAACTCATCTTTCTTAGCTTGAGAAGCATTATGCAAGTGTTTATTCTTATTCGACATTTTTAACTCTGTGTTATTTTTTAAAATGGAATCGGTGGACGTATTAACGAAATAATCCTAATTACAGCCCGATTCTTGGTTGTTTCTGCAACTTATCACCCTGTTTCATCAATTCAATCTGTTCTAACTCACGATACAACGCCATATTGAAATCTACTTGTTCCTGCATCTGCTGAATATTTTCCATGAATCCGAACAGGATTTTACCAATTGACACACCGCTCCTCGGTTTTTTCTTCACGGGTTCTACGCTCACTTTTCCAGCCTGCACGGGTTTTTCATCACCACCCTCTGCAAGCCATTTCGCAAACGCATAGATGCTGATCTGGTATTTTCCGCCTTCTTTTTTGAAGGGTATAGTCAATCCACCACGCTCTTTGAGCTTATACAGTGCCATTCTGGTTTTTGACACCATCCCAGCGACTTCTTCCAGCGTCAAGATTTTGCGTCCAGGATATTCCTGCTTTAGGTCTTCTAAAATATCGTGATACACCGTTTTCTATCCTTCAAAAATAAACACAAAATAAACACAGCAAGCCTGACAAATCGTGTCTAAAAGCGGCAAATTATGGCAAGTATGATTTTTAAAATTTAACGAAAAACCCTTAATAATCAACGTAAAGCACTGTACAACCCACACCGTCAATTATATAATAGGGATACCAGATCAGTCCCCAGACCAGCGCCCCGCTCAATATTCCGGCTGCCGGCATGATATTTTGTTTTGATGACACCTGTCCGCCCTTTATAATGCCCGTCACTTTTGCTGATGCTAAAATCGTAATGAATCCTGACCTGAATAAACTCCAGCCCTATCCGTTCCAGAAACTGGCCGCCTTGTTCCGCGAAGTCACACCGAACAAAGATTATCGCGCGATCAGTCTGTCCATTGGCGAGCCTAAGCATGCCACGCCGCAATTCATCAAGGATGCAATAACGGACAACCTGGCAGGCTTGTCCAATTATCCCACGACAGCCGGTTCAGATGCACTGCGCGGCACGATAGCCGATTGGCTGGCAAAACGCTATGACATTCCGGCGCCCGATTTCAAAACCCAGGTATTGCCGGTGAACGGCAGCCGGGAAGCATTGTTCGCTTTTGCACAGACGGTCATCGATCGCAGCACGCCGGATCCGGTGGTCGTATGCCCCAATCCTTTCTATCAGATTTACGAAGGGGCCGCCTTCCTCGCAGGCGCAACACCGTATTTTCTGAATAACTTGCCCGGTGACAACTACGCACTGAATTTCACCCAGTTACCCGAAGACGTCTGGCAACGCACCCGGCTGATTTATGTCTGCTCGCCCGGCAATCCGACAGGCCGCGTGATGCCACTGGCGGAATGGAAAGTGTTGTTCGATCTCTCAGATCGCTACGGTTTTGTGATCGCCTCGGACGAGTGTTATTCGGAAATATACTTTGACACGGCCCCTTTGGGTGCGTTGCAGGCAGCATGGCAACTGGGTCGCCGTGATTATAAAAATTTGGTGGTTTTTTCCAGCCTGTCCAAGCGCTCCAATGTGCCGGGCATGCGTTCCGGTTTCGTCGCAGGCGACGCTGAAGTCATTGCAAAATTTGCGCTCTATCGCACCTACCACGGCTCGGCTATGAACCCTGTGATTCAGGCCGCCAGTATTGCCGCATGGCATGACGAATCTCATGTAGCTGAAAACCGGCGCCTTTACGCTGAAAAGTTCACTAAGGTAATGGCCATACTTTCCCCCGTTTTACCGGTCACGCTGCCGGATGCAGGCTTTTATCTGTGGATCAATCTGTCAGAGGCGGGTCTGTGTACCCCGAATGCGGATACAGCATTCGCGCAAGCGTTATATCGCGATTATAATGTGACGGTATTGCCGGGCAGTTACCTCGCCCGCAGCGCGCAAGGAATCAATCCGGGCGAAAATTTTGTGCGGCTGGCACTGGTGGCCGACACGGACGAAACCGTGGAAGCCGCACACAGGATTGCTGAATTTACCCGTAAATTATCAGTCAACACATAGCTCCAAATTGCCAAATTTATCACTCACTACGACCATTCATCAGGATTAATCATGGACCAATTACAGCAAATCATCGAAACCGCTTTTGAACGCCGCAGCGACATCACCCCGCGCAATGCGGATGCACAACTTAAAGAAGCGGTTGATACCGTCATCAACCATCTGGATAAGGGTACTCTGCGTGTTGCTGAAAAAATCGACGGCGATTGGGTCACCCATCAGTGGCTGAAAAAGGCTGTGCTGTTGTCATTCCGCCTGGAAGACAATGCGTTCATCAAGGGTGGATTCACCAACTATTACGACAAAGTGCCGTCCAAATTCGCCGACTACAACAGCCGCGACTTCCGTGAAGGCGGTTTCCGCGTGGTGCCACCGGCTGCCGCACGTCGTGGCGCGTACATCGGCAAAAACGTGGTGCTGATGCCGTCTTACGTCAATATCGGCGCGTATGTGGATGAAGGCACCATGGTAGACACCTGGGCGACCGTCGGTTCCTGTGCACAGATCGGCAAGAACGTGCATTTATCCGGCGGCGTCGGAATCGGCGGCGTGCTTGAACCTGTGCAGGCGAATCCGACCATCATCGGTGACAACTGCTTTGTCGGCGCGCGTTCAGAAATCGTCGAAGGCGTGATTTTAGAAGACAATGTGGTGATTTCAATGGGCGTATTCATCGGCCAGAGCACCAAGATCTACGATCGTGAAACAGGTACAGTTACTTATGGTCGCGTACCGGCAGGCTCAGTTGTGGTCAGCGGCAGCCTGCCCTCTGCAGATGGAAAATACAGTCTGTACTGCGCAGTCATCGTCAAGAAAGTCGACGCCAAGACCCTGTCCAAGGTCGGCATTAACGAATTGCTGCGCGGAATCTAATCTAAGGCCCGGGGTTAAGGATTGAGCCCAGTTCAGTTTGCCGCAATCCTAGCCCCCCGATCCTTTTAAGGAGATGTTGATGATCGTCACCCCTTTGCTGAAACTGGCCGCGGAAAGGCAAGCCTCCGATCTGTTTTTTTCGGTAGGCGCACCGGTCAACGTCAAAATTGACGGTATCAGCATTCCTGTCAACTCACAGGTCCTGAGTGCAGACATCATCAAACGTATCGCCTACGAAATGATGACTGCGGTACAAATCCAGGAATTCGAAGCGAAAATGGAGATGAATTTCTCCCATCGTGTGGAGGGACTGGGCAGTTTTCGCGTCAATATATTCCGTCAGCGCGGCGATATCGCGATTGTTATCCGCTACATCAGAGGCAAAATCAGCGGCATGGATGAATTGCATCTGCCGGCGGTACTCAAGACGCTGATTATGGAAAAAAGAGGCTTAATTCTGGTCGTCGGCGCGACCGGCTCAGGTAAGTCGACGACGCTGGCCTCCATGATCGAGCATCGCAGCAGCAGCCAGACCGGGCACATTCTGACCATAGAAGACCCGATCGAGTACATTTTTAAACACGATAAATCCATCGTTAATCAGCGTGAAATCGGTACCGATACGCTCAACTACGAAAATGCCCTGTCCTGTGGCATGCGGGAAGCACCCGACGTACTGATGATCGGTGAAGTCCGTGACCGCGACACGCTCAAACACGCACTGATTTTTGCGCAAACAGGGCACCTGTGTCTGACTACGCTGCATGCGAACAACAGCTATCATGCGCTCAATCGCATCGTTAATTTCTTCCCGTATGATTCACGTCAAAGTGTGTTATCGGATCTTTCGATGTGTCTGCGCGCGGTGATTTCGCAACGCCTGGTGCGCAACGTTCAGGGTAAACAGGTGCCGGCGGTTGAAGTGCTGTTAAATACGACCCTGATTGCCGATCTGATCAAAAACGATGAGATCGAAAAAATCCATGAGGCCATTGATAAAAGCGTCTCAGCCGGTTCACAAACATTTGAACATGCCCTCTACCGGCTATTCAAAACCGGTGTCATCAGCAAAGATGAAGCCATGCGTAATGCTGATTCGGCAAGCAATCTGGCCGCGCTGGTTGATTTTTCGGAACGGACCAGCAGCATGGCTATACCGAAATTTTCAGCTGACACAGAAGAGAATAAAGCGCCTTTATCATCATCTGACTTCAGCAGTATTAAATTAGACCTGGATGTATCTTGATTAAGCTATACGGCATTCCAAATTGCGGCACGGTTAAAAAAGCCCGTGACTGGCTGACGCAACACGAGGTTGTGGTTGAATTTCACGATTTCAAAAAATCCGGTTTAAACCTTGAAATCGCACAAAACTGGTTGAAACAACGTGACTGGTCTGATCTGATCAACCGAAAAGGGCTAACCTGGCGATCTTTATCAGATGAACAAAAACAGAATGTTAGCGATGACACTTCAGCATTAACTTTAATGATTGAGAAAACCAGTGTGATCAAACGTCCCGTTCTGGAGCAGGATGGCAGATTGCTGCATATTGGTTTTGATACGCTGGCCTACACAGAAATATTTAACAAGAAGGTGGAAAATGTCTGAAACACTTGAACTCGCAAAGACGCTGATTGCGCGTCGCTCACTGACACCGGATGATGCGGGCTGCCAGGAAATCCTGATCGAACGTCTTGAAAAACTGGGTTTTCACATCGAACGCATGCGTTTTGGCAATGTCGATAATTTATGGGCGCGACGCGGCATTGATGCACCGGTCGTGGTTTTCGCAGGCCATACCGATGTCGTCCCCTCAGGCCCGCCTGAGTCGTGGTTCAGCCCGCCTTTTGAGCCAACCATACGCGATGAAATGCTGTTCGGCCGTGGTGCTGCGGACATGAAAACCTCAATCGCGGCATTTATCACCGCAATCGAAGCGTTCATTGAAGATCATCCCGATCACAAAGGATCCATCGCCTTGCTGATCACGTCCGACGAAGAAGGGGTGGCCGTGGATGGCACGGTGCGTGTGGTGGAGGCGTTGCAAGCGCGCGGCGAAAGACTGGACTACTGTATCGTGGGCGAACCGACTTCGAACAAGCTGGTCGGCGACATGATCAAAAACGGACGTCGGGGCTCGCTCTCCGGGACGATGATCGTTCAGGGCGTACAGGGCCATATCGCCTACCCGCATCTGGTTAAAAACCCGATTCATATGGTCGCCCCAGCCATCGCTGAACTGGCCGCGACGACCTGGGACAGCGGTAACGAATACTTTCCGCCTACTTCATGGCAAGTTTCTAACATCAATGGCGGCACAGGCGCGACCAATGTCGTGCCCGGCACAGTCGAGATTCTGTTCAACTTCCGCTTCTCCACAGCCAGTCGCGAGCAGGAACTGATCGACCGCGTGCATGCGATACTCGACAAGCACAACGTCAAGTGTGAAATTTGCTGGGAGCTCTCAGGCAAACCCTATCTGACGCCCAGCGGCAATCTGGTCGAGGCGATCAGCCACGCAATCGAGCAAAGTTACGGCATCACCCCTGAGCTGTCGACCTCCGGTGGCACCTCGGACGGGCGTTTTATCGCTGACATTTGCGATCAGGTCATCGAATTCGGCCCATTGAATGCCACCATCCACAAACTCAACGAGTGCGTTGCGGTCGCCGACATCGAACCGCTCAAGATGACGTATCAGCTCACACTGGAAAACCTGTTATGCAAATGACTACCTATTTTTCTGCTGCGGCACAAAATCTGCACACGGTACGCGACCATCTGCGTTTTGCTGTCAGCCGTTTCTATCAGGCCAAGCTTTTTTTCGGGCACGGCAGCAATGATGCCTATGATGAAGCGGTCTACCTGATTCTGCACACGCTGCATCTGCCTGTTGATACCCTGGCGCCCTTTCTCGATGCCAACCTCACCGATATCGAACGCAACGAAGTTCTTAGCGTCATTCAACAACGCGTCGAGCAGCGCATTCCGGCCGCTTACCTGACCCATGAAGCCTTTTTGGGTGAATACAGCTTTTATGTCGATGAACGGGTGATCGTGCCGCGCTCGTTTGTCGCGGAGTTGCTGCGTGAGCAATTATCTCCCTGGATCGCTGATCCCGAGGCCGTCAGTCATGTGCTGGATTTATGCACCGGCAGCGGTTGCTTAGCCATCCTCTGCGCAGATGCGTTTCCCAATGCACAAATCGATGCGGTGGACTTGTCTGCCGATGCACTGGCCGTCGCTACCCGCAATGTCAGCGACTACGAACTGCAATCGCGCATCAATCTGATCGAGTCTGACCTCTTTACCTGTCTTGCAGGCCGGCAATACGATCTGATTATCAGCAACCCGCCTTATGTCGATGCAGCCTCGGTCGCCGCATTGCCTGCCGAATATCTGCACGAACCGACACTGTCGCTTGGCAGCGGCCATGACGGACTGGATGCCACCCGTATCATTCTGGAACAGGCCGCGGATCACTTAACCGCCAACGGCATCCTGATCGTCGAAATCGGCCACAACCGCGAGGTACTGGAAGCGGCCTACCCCACCCTGCCCTTTACCTGGCTGGATGTGAGCGCCGGCGATCAGTTCGTCTTCATGCTGCACAGAAACGATCTGATTTAACCTATGGCGGCAGATCACTACGAAAACTTCCCGGTCGCCTCCATCCTGATGCCCAGGCGACTGCGGCGCCCCGTTGCTGCGATCTACCACTTTGCAAGGGCTGCGGATGACATCGCCGATGAGGGAAATCTGCCCGACCCGGTGCGACTGCATCAGCTGGATGAATTTCGCGCTGAACTCGATCGCATCGCTGCACAAAAAGTGCCGCTCACGCCGCTGTTTCAGAATCTGGCCTTAGTGATCGGGCAATACCAATTGCCGCTGCAACCTCATTACGACCTGCTTGATGCATTTTCGCAGGACGTGATCAAAAAACGCTACGATCATTATAGCGATCTGACCGACTATTGCCGGCGTTCCGCCAATCCGGTCGGCATCCTGATGCTGCATCTGTACGGCGAAGCCACGCCTGTCAATCTGGCGTATTCCGATGCGATCTGCACCAGCTTGCAGCTGATTAACTTCTGGCAGGATGTCGCGAAGGACTGGAAAATCCAGCGCATCTATCTGCCGCTGGACGACATGGCGCAATTCGGCGTCAGTGAGGCCCATATTTCACAGGGAATACGGGATGAGAACTGGCGGCACCTGATGAAGTTTCAGGTGGATCGCGCACGCACCCTGATGTTGCAAGGCGCGCCGCTGGGCAGCATCCTCACAGGGCGTATCGGACTCGAAATGCGCATGATTATCGCAGGCGGCCTGCGCATTCTGGATAAGATCGAAGCGGTCAATTACGATGTATTCAACCGGCGCCCCGTGCTGGGTCCCTTGGACTGGGTTATCATGCTGTCCAAATCTGCGCCCCACACTTATTGAAATTATGACTCCAGACCAATACTGCCAGGACAAAGCTGCATCCAGCGGTTCCAGTTTTTACTACAGTTTTCTGTTTTTACCGAAAGAAAAACGCCGCGCCATCACCGCGCTGTATGCGTTCTGCCGCGAAGTGGACGATGTGGTCGACGAATGTTCGGACGAGCAGGTCGCCCGCACGACGCTTGCCTGGTGGCGGGAACAGGTCGGGCAGATTTACGGTGGAAAACCTCAGCATCCGGTTGCAATCGCACTTGTCCCCGTCGTGAAACAGTTCAACATGGCGCAGGAACACCTGCTGGAAATTATAGACGGCATGGAGATGGATCTGGATCAGCCGCGTTACGCTGATTTCAAATCGCTGCAACTGTATTGCTATCGCGTCGCATCCGTGGTCGGCCTGCTGTCGGTGGAAATTTTCGGCTACAAGGACCGTCAGACACTCAAATACGCGCATGATCTGGGGATCGCTTTTCAGCTTACCAACATCATCCGCGATGTGGGCGAAGATGCCAGACGCAACCGCATCTATCTGCCGATGGACGAAATGAAGCAGTTCAACGTCACGGCGGCCGATATCCTCAATGCGAATGAGACTGAAAACTTCCAGAAACTGATGGCTTTCCAGATTGAGCGCGCACAGCATTTTTATCAGCAGGCGCTATTACAGTTACCCGATACCGACAGAAAAACCCAGCGCACCGGGCTCATCATGTCGGCCATTTACCGCGCGACACTCGACGAAGTGATTGCCTCAGGCTGCCACGTGCTCAAAGAGCGTGTCTCGCTCACCCCCTTGCGCAAACTATGGCTGGCATGGACGACCTGGATCAGGAACTGAACGTTGCCGTCATCGGTGGCGGCTATGCCGGCATGGCGGCAGCGGCAGC